>Ga0193718_1000007_pt1 | contig 44323 bp, 30 predicted proteins | sample U2a1metaG_FD_144918 | JGI IMG/M metagenome (GOLD analysis project Ga0193718, IMG submission 144918) | Soil microbial communities from a riparian zone of the East river system, Colorado, United States - U2a1 | ecosystem: Environmental > Terrestrial > Soil > Riparian zone | place: USA: East River... | reverse complement strand
ACTACAATTACATCATCGGAGCCGGTTGCACCTTGATTGTCCGTTACCGTTAGCCGGAATGTAAAGATACCTGCAACAAGATCGGATAACGAAACAGCGGGCTGACTTGTGTTGGTCATGGTAGCCGATGATCCGCTGACTTGCGTCCAGGCATAGGCGGTGATGCTTCCGTCTGAATCGGTTCCCGATCCACTTATTACCACCGAGTTAGTTGGTAAGGTTATAATCTTGTCCGGTCCGGCGTTGGCCACTGGGTTTGCATTGGTCCCAGCGGGATTCACGATAACGGTTGCATCATCCGATGCTTGCGCTCCATGATCGTCCGTAACCGTAAGCCTGAAGACGTACGTTCCCGCTACCAAACCGGAGGCTGTGAGGCTGGCTGTATTATCGTTGGTCAGTGTTGCGGCTCCACCTGAAACTTTTGTCCAGAGATAACCGGCAATCGTTCCGTCGGAATCGGTACCCGACCCATTCAGCACCACAGAATTGGCCGGCAGTGTGATGCTTTTATTTCCGCCTGCATTGGCAACAGGGGCACCGTTTCCTGCGGGGTTGACTATTACTGTTGCATCATCCATTGCTTGGGCACCTTGATTATCCGCGACCGTCAGTCTGAAAACGTACGTGCCAGCCACTAAACCGGAGGCTGTGAGGCTGGCCGTATTGGCGTTGATCAATGTTGCCGCTCCTCCCGAAACCTTGGTCCACAAATAACTTGCAATGCTTCCGTCAGAATCTGTCCCCGATCCAGTTAATACAACAGAATTGGCCGGCAACGTGATGGCCTTATTTCCTCCTGCATTGGCAACAGGGGCAACGTTTCCTGCCGGGTTGACCATTACCGTTGCATCATCCGATGCTTGTGCACCTTGATTATCAGTTACGGTCAATCTGAATACGTACGTGCCCGCCGTTAAACCGGATGCCGTCAGACTAGCCGTGTTAGCATTGGTCAATGTTGCCGCTCCCCCTGAGACCTTAGTCCATGAATAACCGGCAATGCTTCCATCGGAATCTGTCCCCGACCCATTTAATACAACAGAATTGGCCGGCAGGGTGATGGATTTATTTCCTCCTGCATTTGCAATGGGAGAAACGTTGGCGGCAGGATTGACTGTAACGGTCGCATCATCCGATGCTTGGGCACTCTGATTATCGGTGATGGTAAGCCTAAAGACGTAGACTCCAGCCACCAAACCGGATGCTGTGAGGCTGGCTGTATTGGCGTTGATCAGTGTTGCCGCTCCACCTGAAATTTTGGTCCAGGAATAACTTGCAATGCTTCCGTCAGAATCTGTCCCGGATCCATTCAGTACCACAGAATTAGCCGGCAGGGTGATGGTTTTACTTCCTCCTGCGTTGGCAATGGGTGGAACGTTGGCAGCAGAATTGACCGTAACGGTTGCATCATCCGATGCTTGCGCTCCTTGATTGTCTGTAACGGTAAGTCTGAAAACGTACGTGCCGGCCACTAAACCAGATGCTGTGAGGCTGGCCGTGTTGGCATTGGTCAATGTTGCCGCTCCACCGGAAACCTTGGTCCATAAATAACCTGCAATGCTTCCGTCAGAATCTGTCCCGGATCCATTCAGTACCACAGAATTAGCCGGCAGGGTGATGCTTTTATTTCCGCCTGCATTGGCAACGGGAGGAACGTTGGCAGCAGGGTTGACCGTAACGGTTGCATCATCCGATGCTTGCGCTCCTTGATTGTCCGTGACGGTTAGTCTAAAGATGTAGGTTCCGGCTACCAAACCGGATGCTGTGAGGCTGGCCGTATTGGCATTGATCATTGTTGCCGCACCACCTGAAATTTTGGTCCAGGAATAATTTGCAATGCTTCCGTCAGAATCTGTTCCCGATCCATTCAATACCACAGAATTAGCCGGCAAGGTGATGGTCTTGTTTCCCCCGGCATTGGCAATCGGAGGTAGGTTGGCCGCAGGATTGACAGTAACGCTTGCATCATCCGATACTTGCGCACCTTGATTGTCCGTGACGGTAAGTCTGAACACGTACGTGCCCGCCGTTAAACCGGATGCTGTCAGATTAGCAGTGTTAGCATTGGTCAATGTTGCTGCTCCACCTGAAACCTTGGTCCAGGAATAACCGGCAATACTTCCGTCAGAATCTGTTCCTGATCCATTCAATACAACGGAGTTCGTTGGCAAGGTGATGGTTTTACTTCCTCCTGCGTTGGCAACGGGAGGAACATTGGCAGCAGGATTGACTGTAACAGTTGCATTATCCGATGCCTGGGCGCCTTGGTTATCCGTGACGGTAAGTCGGAATACGTATGTGCCTGCCGCCAAACCGGAGGCCGTAAGGTTAGGCGTATTGGCGTTGGCCAGGGTTGCTGCTCCACCTGAAACCTTGGTCCAGGAGTAACTGGCAATGCTTCCGTCGGAATCTGTTCCCGATCCATTTAGTACAACAGAATTAGCCGGCAGTGTTATGGTTTTACTTCCTCCTGCGTTGGCAACGGGAGGATTGTTTCCGGCAATCACCGTGATGGTAATTGTCGCTACATTCGAAGTTTTCCCGGAATTGTCATTTACGGTATAGGTTGCCGAAGCGGTGCCGGAATAATTCAGGGATGGGGTGAACGTGACCATGCCTGCCGAATTTGCTGAGAAACTTCCCTGAGCCGTGTTAATTGAATTCTGAATACCGGCGACAGCGGTATTCAAATCAACTGTTGCCGGGTTGACTTTTCCACCAAGAAGGGCGTCCGTCAGGCAATCCGCATCATTTGCAACGACATTGATCATCACCGGAGTATTTTCATTTGTGCTGTTACTGTCATCTCCCGCCACCGGGGGACAGAGATCAAGAATCTGTCCATACACTGTGAAACTATGAGCTAGCGTTAGCAAGACTGCAAGTAGTAAGATCCTCCCCATTGGTACGGTCGCGTTTTTGCCGATAACTTGCCAGCTAAGCCTTTCACAAGTACCAAATTTCTACACGTCCAAATCAATGATCATTGTATTCAAATCAAATGATCCCCATCATTTCGCGTGGCGAAACCGGACTGCCCCAAATCGGATCTGATACAGAAAGGGACCGGAAATACAGGCGTCAAAAACGGCTAATCGCTGAATAAAGCAGGTGGATTGGCCTTCGGGCTGTTTAACGGCCGGCACGTCATTTTTTTCACCGGATGATGACAAAAATCATTGACTTAAGGCCCTGATCCCCATAACATCGGGGTTAATAAATCACAGGAAAATGAAGATGTCATATAAGGCCAACGACTATTCAAACGAGGCTTAAATCGGTACCCGGTTTCGGAGGAGGCGGTTTCAGTATTTTGAACGGAAATTAAAATGCCTCAACCGGCCCATTAAGATACTGGATATCGGGGGAACAGTTAGTTTTTGGGTCAATGAAAATTACCATACACGAAAGGACATATTCGCCCCGCCATATTCCCTTTGAGACCGTTTACCCGAACCTATTCCCAATATGTCAGGGTACAATAATGACTCTCATAGATTGTGTTGCACCTCCACTTTGGAATTTGACCAGATACACACCGCTTGACAAGCCGTTTGTTGAGATCTCTGTATCGTGACGAGTTTGGCCCACAGACCTCAATACTCTGCCAGCCAAATCCATGATTGTGACATCCCCGGGGGCAGGTACACTACTAAGTCGAATAGGCTCCCCGACCCTCACTGGGTTGGGATAAACTTTCATTTCCCTCCCTCATTTCGGCCATTTTGGCGACCGGTCCGCTGGTCGCAATTCGTCCTCCTGGAGATCCACCTGCCGTATTAACAATGGTTATGTCGTCAAGTCCATAGTTCATCATTCCGACATCCAATCCCGTGAAGATTATTTGATCGATTTGGTTTTCGATTCCCGCACCCTTGACAACTTGTATCCATTGGCCAAAGTTATTTATGTCTATTGGTATGTCTATACTCCATACTTGTGAACCGTTCCTCTTACCGGTAATTGTAGGACAACAGGATCCATATGTCAGTGTATTTATCCATAAAGACGGCACTTGCACAGGACCGCTGAAGGTAACTGATGCCGGATTAACAGTTGGGAAGAAACCCATCCTGTTATCTGAACCGCTGCTGTGGTCCTGTCCGCCCATATCCGTATGTTCAATCTGCTGACTGAAAGTAACAGCGACACCTGCTACATCGGTATACAGGCTGTTATTCATAGGACCTTGTCCGGATGCCTGGGTGCTGAAATCGATCACTTGTGTTGTTGCAGCAGCCCCGTTCCATTCATAAGCGCCAATGTCGGGAGCAGAACCCGTGTAAGGAAACCCTTCATCTACACCTGTATCTCTGCACGGACTACCATCCTGCAATCTCAAATAAGGGTCAGGTACTTCACCCATTGCGATAAATTTCGGATCGCCGGTAACGTTCCCATAAGTCGGTTGCTCGGTCACATTGTAGAGCATGTTATTCATTGCTTCAATACTTTCTAATATGACCCTATTTCCTTCTTGATCCACACCCCATTTTAATAAAAGATGCGAAGGGCCGGTAGCATCAGAATCAAAAAAAATGTTATTTTTTATTTTAATGTTACTTATTACAATGCTTCTTGAATCCTTTGAATAAAAATAAAAACAATGAAAATCACTATTTCTGGCTACTGAACTCGTGTTGTTATAAAAGTCTACTGAATCGAGGCTGAATTCAGCGCGGAGCAAATGACATTCAACATCAACAGGAGCATCAAGATGATAGAATATATTATGGTGAATTTTCCATCCTTTCGCTGGAATCCCATCTTTGTTGGAGAAATAAATACCATACTGCCCACCATTAAAGTAATTATGATCAATCTCGACATGGTTTTGAACCAGCTCCAGGGCATAATAACTCTGACCCGCTGTCAACGGAGGCTGGATAAAGTCATTGTCATGTATCCAAACTGATATAATGCTTCCCTCATTGGGGCTGACATTATTAACAAGGGAAACATTGTTATTAAACGTGTTCCCGTAAATCTCACAATTTGACAGTATGGCAAGCTGCCATTCCACCGCGATATTAGGAGGTACCGCCCCATCATTATATACTCCTTGCGGATTACAGGTAAATTTGCTGTTGTAAAGCTTTACGTTGGTTAATTCATTTTGAGGAGTAATGGAAGGATGCGGGATTGCCGCTTTCATACCATAGCCGTAGGGGTTTTTATTCATTCCTTCTAAAATAGTAAGGTTGTAAAAGTCTGTATTCGTAAGATTGGACACCTGAATTGCACCGCTTTGGAAGCCTGGAGATGCCCAGGCGCAGTTCTCAAATTTGCTATCGTGGAGCGATGAGTTGTTTATCCTCCATAGCCATATCCCCATAAAGTAAGTATTACGTATCTTAAGGTGGTGAATATCCACCTTACTCCGGTTGTTAACATATATTCCACCCCAACCCTGCTTCGTTCCATCTGTTTGGCGAACTCCATCAATCTGGAAATTCTTCAATACCTGGGTCGTTGCATTTGCTCCATCTTCAAGCCATATTAAGGTCTTTCCGAATTCATAGGGCGAGTCTGGATAATTGGCTGGATCATAGTACATGCTATCGGGAAACTTAAATATGGTTTGAGCACTATCCGCTCCAACCAGGTGAATTCCAGCCAGTAGGTTTAGCTGACTGCCGAATGTGTAAGTACCCGCAGCCACGCGGACAGTATCGCCTGGCACTGCCTTGCTTACTGCATAGTGCACCGTACGGCACGCACTTGTCGTACAATCACCGGAATCACTTCCCCCCATAGCCACTTTTCGGTCCGTTGCTGTCAACGTAAGGCCCATCGGCAATAATGCGATGACCAAAAGGAATCCTTTCAAAGTAATCTTCTTCATAACATTTGGGTTTTTCATTGTACTTGACGAAAAAGTATCTTAGTTAGTAAATGCCCGATCCATCTCATGAAAAGGAATCAACTCGGTGCAAATTGCCCGTTGATTCACGGAGCGAAACAAAATTATATTCCATAGAATTTCAATAACAGAGATCATTGCTTAGCAAAACAGAAATCATGGAATGGACTATTTTTTTGGGTACCTATTACCTGAATGTTCGCGATTTTTCCATAGGGAAAGTGGTAAAGACCAGACTTCATTGAAATGTCATTTTTTTATCGGATGATGACAAAAATCATTGATTTAAAGCCCTGATCCTCATAAAATTGCGGTTATAAATTACAGAAAAATGAAGATGCTATTTAAAGCCAACGACTATTCTAACGAAGCTTATATCGGTAGTCAGTTCCGCAGGCGGCGGTTTCAGTTTTTTACACAGAAGCTAAAAAACCTCAAAAAACCGGTCAAGGTACTGGACATTGGAGGGACAGTTGATTTTTGGCTCAATGAAAATTTCCAAACACTTGGGGACATTGCGATCACCATTGTCAACTTGAGAGTAGAAGGACCGGGGCATCCTGCCATTAAAGTTATTGCGGGAGATGCTTGTCATCTTGATCAATTCCGGGACAACGAATTTGATGTCGCCTTTTCAAATTCACTAATTGAACATTTATTCACATTAGACAATCAACGAAAAATGGCAAAGGAAGCCATGCGGGTGGCAAAACACTATTTTATTCAAACCCCGAACAAATACTTTCCGATCGAACCGCATTTTAAATTTCCACTTTTCCAGTTTCTGCCGGATGGGCTTAAACTATTTCTACAAACAAAGACTTCGATCATCAACGGCGTCCGGTATGAAAAAGAGTATGCAGAGACAATCATTAAAGAAATCAGGCTCCTTTCCCGGGCCGAATTAAGCAACCTCTTTCCGAACAGCAATTTATATACTGAACGGTTCTTAGGATTTTCCAAATCCTTTATTGTTCACAATTTACCGGACACACCAAATACCATAACACCGCAAGAGCCTGCCCGCCCCGCATCCCACACGCTCTCCGGGCGGCCAGACTCTCAAATATCCATGGCCTCCTGATCCCCGGATCGGACCACATTCCGCGCTACTTTATCCAATATCCGGCAATCCTCCGGAGGTAGCCTGTTACTAATGAAGCCGGGAGATCTTTTCTGGGGCAATTTCTCAATGCATAGAGTGTAAAATTTCTCAGGTTTCCACCGCCCCTGATCCCGAATAAATGATCCAGATAATTCCTGAGCGTTTTTGATTTCCTTATTTTATGGTCTCCCCCTTCTTCGGGGTAGGTGTACAGGGTAGCATCGTAATTACAATAGATCTTAAACCCGTTTCTTCTTGCTGTGTGTGTAAAATCATAGTCGGCCATGTAGTGCGGCAGCTCCTTTTCTTCAAAAAGGCCGATGATCTCGAAAGCCATTCTGGGAATCAGGAGGCCGCGGGCCGGATAGAGTGAAACCTCATGCAATCCCTTCTGCTCTTCTTTCCTCAGCTCATCCAGCAGGTACCGTGATGTACTCCATTTCCAGTCGATCCACTCACCGCCGTAATAGGGCCTCTTTGTTTTCAGGTCGACATCCAACGCGCCGAGGAGTGCGTTCGGTGTTTGATTCGCCCAAAAAAGCATTTTCTCCAGGAAGTTTTCTGATGCGACCGTATCATTATTAAGGGTTAACACGTAATCGGCACCCAGCAACAATGCCCTCGTGATACCCAAATTAATGGCCGCTGTCCAAAACAAATTTCCATCCCCTTGTAAGACAATAACATCAGGGAACTCGGAACGAAGCATTTCCGCGGTTCCGTCAGTAGAGCCATCGTCTACCACAATGGTACGATGCCCCACCACCGTCTGACGCTGCAATGAACGCAAGCAATCACGCGTAAATTCTTTTCGGTTATGAACCGGGATGACGATATACACCATGGCAATAGCCTGTTGTAATGCTTGTGTTCTAACGCCCGGGTCGCCGGAGGCTGAAACAGGAAATAATTTCTCCGGTCTGTTTCCAGACAAGACCGAATGTCGTGCGATAGCCATCTTCTCTTCGTTTGATAATTTTTTTTCCGATATTCTGGAAGGGTACTTCAACTACATGATAGGTAATCGTGGATCCCAATGTGGTCAGCGATACCAGGAGGCAGAATCGCAGCGCAAAGTTGATCACTGCCAGGTACACGGTATCAGTAGGAATAAAGTCTACACAGTGGAGCCGGGTCAACCAATACAGGACGGCGAAATGAATCAGGTACATGCTATAACTGATTCTTCCAAAATAGACCGTTACTGGATTGACCAGCGCATAGAACTCCTTCAGGGACAGTGCATAACCCAGAACAATAAAGGCAATTCCAAACTGCACGTGTACCGGAAATATGAAATTCGAATGGGTGGCCAATTGAGTCAAAAACAGTATGGAGAGCGTGAATACAACAAGGGGCGCAACACGCCATTCGCTGCGGGGGGTAGCGACAAGAAAGTAAAAAACCATGCCACAGGCGAAGACCGGCAATTGGTTCGGGAGATAAAAAAACAAATATTCGTTCCAGAGGCGGTCAAATGCGATCAGGGGAAATCGGAGCAGCACAAGTTGTAAGCCCATGCGCAAAACAAGTGAGAAAATAAAAAACAGAACGGATTGATTCAGATTCCTTATTCTGAAAAACAAAAACGGGACCATGCAATAAAAAAACATTTCTACTGCAACCGACCAACCACCCGGCACCAGGCTCGTAATCCAATACGGGTTGAGCCCGTTCACAAAAAATACATTCGAAACGATATTCCATGTTGATACTTCCGTAACATCGCCCAGAAAATACCGTGCCCCCAATCCATTCTGATACAGGTAGTAAACAATGCCAATGTAATACAGGGGAGCAATTCTAAAAAAACGCCGGATAAAGAAATTGGTCTTGTGATATGCTTCCTCCTCACGCCGGCCGGCATAGGTTAAAAAGATCGTAAACGCGCTGGCGAGAAAGAATAGCTGGACTCCCTTGGAACCGTTCAGGATGATGTTTTGCAGGAAGGAAGGATAGTGGTTTGTTCCTGCCTGCCCGCAATGAACGAGGAGCACCGCAAGGCTGGCCATTCCCCGGAGGGCGTCAACATATTTCAGTTTTTTCCCTGTTGCCAGTTCCAAAGTGGAGGCGTTAAGCATTATTTATCAATTATTAGCCAACGTGACCGGGTGAGTGACGGGGGGATTTAGGGTATCGGGCGGGTGAGCCCGCTCTTTGGATGGATGTGTTATTAACACATTCGACAAGAGTAAGGCGAAAATAACAGAGCCCGAGGCTTCCAAATAAACAAATGTGTCTACCTCCAGAATGAACAGGAGAAATACCCCCACCGCAAAAAATATTCCCATTTCGTCTCCATTCCGGTATTTCTTCCTGTAATAGACAAACAGTTGATAAAACAGGATCATATAAATCGCAAAGCCTACGATTCCCTGACACACCAGGATCTCAAAGGAACTGCTGTGAAGATGCAAATGATGATAGTCCCGTATGTCGGAATTCCAGAGTTTGGCAACATCCGATATCAGGCCCAGAAAATAATGACCTTTGTAGCCGTTCCCGAGCCAGAGCCCCTGTTGATCCCCGGTTAACCAATTCATTGCGTTACGCCAGATAAATGCTCTGCCATTGAAGGTAGTCACATCTTCTATGTCGACTCTTTTCAATATGGACACGAAAAAAGGCAGCGACAGAATCTGATAAAGGATCATGCCGGAATTAAGGAGAATCGGTACCGTAAACAAGGAACCAACAAACAACCCTCTCGTTTTTTCAATCAGTTTGAATGCAAGAAGAAGTGCGACAAATAGAAATATCAAAATGTTGATCCGGGAATTGATCATAAAAAGCAGCGTCAGATTGACCATAAAGTAAGCCCCCAGGCAAGAAAGCCGGAAGGGGTCATCCAGGCATTTCGACATGTAATAAATGATCATGAGATTGAGAATGGCCAGGATACAGGCCCCGCTGTAAAACCCGTCTAAAAAGGGGAAATTCACCCGCCCTTCGATACTATGGATCTCATTGGTTAGTCTCAACCCGTAGAATCCGATCATGTTTATTAACAATAATAAACTTAAGCTGATAAAGGCCAGCTTCGGAATCCTGCCCTCCTGATCCTCATTGTACAGGGCGACAATGATGAACGCATGCACGGGGGTAGCTATCAGAAAGCACTTTGCGATCGTCATCGGCAAATTATCTTCCGGCAAGTTGTTGCTTAGCGCCCTGAATAAAGACACAATCCCGGTCAGCAGGTATAACCAGGTTAAAATAAAGTAGCGATTTGCTTTAATCTGGAATTCCTTCTTATACAGGATATCGATGAAATAAAAAAGGATGATCAGCAGGTGCGCAGAAATAGAGACTATGAAGCCGGTGGTAGGGCTCTTGGCTCCCGATATATAGGTACCGATCCCATAAATGGGGAAACTGATGACGAATAGAAAATTGATGATATCTCTTTTGTAGAACACGAATTCTCTCTTTACGACTGATTTTCCAACATGCGCGGTTCCGGTCTCAACCGGATGTCCTTGCTCCGGGTTGTCAATTGCATACGCTTCTGAAATAATAGCTTCACTATTTCAAGGACGAGGTTCGGTATAAGCCGCTTTAGATTCGATTTTATTCTCGTTGTCCTCGAACTGCAAACCTCCGTAAAGTACCAATGATCCCTCTGCCTCGACACCATGGTGAACTCCGGGTGGGTGAGAGGAAAAACCATTTCATCCAGCTTGAGATCATGCCCTATTCCATCCGGGTTCTTCGTGTTGGTGGCATCTCCTCCAAATCCCAAATTGGTTACTAAATTCCTTTCCGGAACGATGATCAGACCTGAATTAATTTTGCATATAAATTGCCATTGGTAATCCCAAACGGTCCTTCGGCTCGTTACTTCATCGCCGGTGTGCATCTTCTTGAAAATATAATTGAAATGATCGCGCTCATAGTTGTAATCATAGTGACCATCGAGGTATCGCTTGTCCGTGATTTCATTATAGTGCTTCATCTCATAATCGTACAGCTTCCAGGCGCGGCGCCAGGTGGCCCATCCCCAGATATAAATCATGTCAGAGAAAAAATAGGAGTATTCGCCCCTTGTATTTCCTTTCTCAAAGTTGTTGCCGCCGATTTCCATGATCCGCGTATCATACCTGTACCGCTCTAATAACTCGGCACAAAAGGGAAAAAAATCAGGGGAAGGCAGGCAATCGTCTTCCAGGATGATTCCCTCCGTTTCGTGTTCAAAAAACCAGCTGATCGCTGACGAAGGCCCTTTGCCGCACCCCAGGTTTTCGTTTCTGAATAATTTCGTCACATCGCACTCCCAGTCGATCACGCTCGCAATTTCCCGCACCTCCCTGCATTTTTCCACGTCCTCTTTTCTGTTAGGACGGGGGCCATCGGCGGCGATATACAATTTCGCCGGTCTTATTTTTCGAATGGCCTCCATTACTTTTCGAGTGGTCTCTGGTCTGTTGAAAATCAAAAACAACACGGGCGTCGTAAAGGGGACGTTAGAACGTGGGCTGTTCATTTCAATCTTGCTTTATGGGTGAAATTTTCATTCCTAAGGTATTCTTGATTTTAGAAAGGATATTGTCTTTCATCAAGACCTTGAAATATCTCTTGTCGGACTCGATATCCCGTATCATGAAAGGAGGATCATTCAAAGGAAATTCAATGTCTCCGGCCTCCATGCTGGCATTTTTACTGTTCTGGCTCCTGGTGTGAGTCGCGGATTCTCCAAAACCCAGATTTTTTACCAGGTTGGTGTTGGGCACAATAGACAGGCCGCTGTTAACATAGCGCGCAAAGTCCCACTGGTAATCCCACCAGTCTATATTTCCATTGCCGGCGATCGTTTGCTCAAATTTGTTCAAGCGATACATCTTTTCGAGGCGATTCATAAAAAAGTGTTGAAAGAAGCCTTTCTCTTTCGTTTTCATATAGTTTGTGATTTTGAAGTCAAATTTTTCCCAGGCGCGTCGCCACGTAGCCCATCCCCAGATAAACCCGCTCCGCGAGAAATAATAGGAGTAGTCGCTATCCTTTTGCCATCCATTCAAAAAATTATTTCCTCCGATATGCATGACCCTGGTGTCGTGCCGGTATCGCTCCAATAACTCCTGGCAAAACCAGAAAAAACTCTGAGAGGGCAGGCAATCGTCTTCCAGGATGATCCCCTCTTCCTCGTGCTGAAAGAACCAGGTAAACGCAGAAGAGGGCGCTACACCGCAATTCAGATTTTGATCCGAGAACCGGGTTTCGACCTTGCAGTCCCAATCAATATGTTCTACAATTTTCCGTGCGGCATTACAATTCTCCCTATCGCTTAACACGTTTTTACGGGGACCATCGGCGGCAATATAAAGTCGTGAAGGCTTTGCCGTTCGAATAGCTTCAAAGACCAACTTCGTGGTTTCCGGTCTGTTAAAGATGATCAACAATACCGCGGTATGAAGGGGGCCCGGAGGTGAAAAGGAATTCATTTTGAGGATTTAGACCCTAAAATTGCTCCACCGGCGGCGATGAATCAATGACCAATGTCATCAATCTATGGCATAAATGTCAGCATCTGGGACCAGGGGAGACAGATCGTGTAGTCCGTTTCCCGACCGATAGAGATTAGAGCACATGTTTTTATTGTAGACATCGTAATCGTCAATCATGGCGACAACTTTTCGTGCAACCGATTCCGGACTGGCATATTGGTCAGCAAACCGGTAGAAAAAAAGCTGCCGTCTGTCCGAATACCTGACGGAGATATCCTGAACCATGTTGCCGTAGCGTTCCTCCGGAAGGATTTCGACACACCCGGCAGCAAAAGCAGTTGGCAAAAGCATATTAGACCCGTGAACGCCCACAACGACATGGCTTCGGGCATAGATTCTGCACCAATCCTTTTCCACCGATGCCGACATGTCGTTCTTTCTTTCGTCGAGCGCATGCCGGATGAAATTTCCCGTGGTTCCCAATCCGACGATCTTGAAATTCGCCCCGGGCAATTGCTTCCGGATCGCCTTTATCGTCTTTCTTACGAGATTGTTTTGCCGCGTCGACAGGATGCGTCGTCCCAATCCTACCAGCTTGAATTTACGGCATAGGCGATAGAACCAGTAGTCCGCCGTACCGGGAAACCACCAACGGTCTTCCCTCAGAATAAAAGTGATGGTCGGCGGCCCCTGAGTGAAATCATCCAGGTTAAATGGCCGGATCCCGGTGAACCGTCTGATATCGAGTCCGGTGTAATCCGGATGGGAATAGGCCTTGCTCAAATAAATCGTATGGAATCGCTCAAATTCGGTTGACACAAATTTTTGAATGGACGGATAGCTGTACCGTAGTTCCTGTAATGTCAGGTCCACCACCCACGCTTCTGCGCATCCTTGCGGAATCAACCATTCAAACAACTTTGGAATAATAATAATGAGTCCCAGATCCGGATGATGATCGATATGATAAAGTGAATTGTACAGTTTCAGTAGGCTGTGACCATATAAATAGTCCAGGGCGTTGAGTACCACGACATGCTCCTGTTTTTCATAGATGATCTTTCTGATCGGCACCTCGTCCTGTTTAGGCGAATGATGCGCCTTTAACAACGCTTCGGAAAGCCATATCGTTTTGCTGTCGGGGGGATGCAGTTCGCCGTCTGATTTACCGATCGAAAACGTGTCACTTACCGTGTGACCGACCGGCAGCGTCTGATAAAATTCAAAGCCACACGTACTGCACGAGCAATCTGCCATGACGAAGGTAGATTGGATCAATACTTCCTTCACTTTAGAGCGCTGCGACTGGCACTGAGGACACGTTATCTGGATTTGCGGTTCGGGTTTTAGCGCAATCATGGCCGTCGTATCATTAGAGTACATCCCTTATTTTCCAGAACGAAAACATTCCCTGAAACATGAGCTTTTGGTTTAGCCTTGTCCTTTCAAAAAACAGATCCACGAGGAAAATGCTTACGGTAAACGAAAGCATGCTGGCGACGATGGCGCCGGTAGTGCCGTAGGGGGGGATAAGGAAATAGTTGAGTGCAATGTTCGCGGTCGCTCCTACAATTACCGTCAGCAGGGAGTATTTGAATAAACTTTCATTTACGATAAAAACGGATTTGCCCACACCCATGTTTGAAAAGAAAAGTCTCAATGCAAAGAGAGACAACAGGTATCCTGCAGCCTGGTACTCGAATCCATAAAGAAAGACGATCACATCTTTTGCAAAGAAAAAAATGGGTATGGCAACCAGGAGGAAAGTCAAAAACATCAGCCTGTACAAATTCACCAACCGGCTGTGATAAAGCTGTTCGTCCGCTACCTTAGCTTTGGTAACGGCGGGCGTAAACGTGTTCATCAGCACGATGGGCACGAAGCCAAAGATCTCAATGAATTTTAACGCTACGGAATATTGCCCCACTTCATAGTTATTCATCATCTTTCCCAACATGACCTGATCAATGCGGGCCTGAATATTCAATGCGACACCATACAGCGCCAACGGCCACGACTCCCTCAACAACTCCCCTGCCACCGCTTTGCTGAAATTCCACTTCCAGGGTGTGCCTTCCCGTGCCTGGTAGGCGTAAATAAATCCCACGGCATTCAAAATTGTACCGATGAGGACGATGACGCCGAACCAGATGAGCGGGGCGTGAATAAAAACCAGCCCTACCTTGGCAGCGCTGATCAACAAGTTGATCAGGACCTGGATCTGGACAACATATTTGGACAATACCTTTGACTGAAAAAAATAGTTGATAACTTCAAACCCTTTGAAAATCTCTGCAGCCGCAATGATCATGATCAGGCTGTTGGTAAACGGGCTATGGTCCATGAACGCCAGCATGACCATCATCAGCACAATCAAGAGGGCCGAGCCCACTACTTTCAGGATAAAGCCGGTCCCAAGTAATTCGTCCTTCCGGCCCGGTCCTTTTGCAAGTTCCCTCACGATGATCTGATCCAGGCCGAGTGTTGAAAATGCCGAGAAAATGCTCACAAAACTGAGTGAATAGTTCAGCAAGCCATAGCTTTCGGGTCGTAAGTACCGGGCGACATAGATACCCACCACCATGCCCACAAAAAGAGAAAATCCCTTTTCAAAGATCAGCCAGAATGCGTTTTCAACGTACTTTCTGAGGCGGAGGGATATGGATTGCATGGAGTGCGGATAGAGGGTGCGTCTTCATTTGTACAGTTACTGTATACTACATTCAACATCGCAGGGCCGAACTGGTTATCCGTAGGAATAGCTGTATCCGTTAACGGAGATCCGGGCATCATTCAATAGGACGCTCAGGTTTTTGATTTTCTTGTCGTCGTACAGTTTATTGATTTTCTCCAGGTGATTCCGGTTGGTATAGTTTGACCGGACAACACAAATATTAGCGTTGGTGTACTTCATCAGAATGATATATTCCGAGACCGGTCCGATCGGTGGGGAATCAATGATAATGATGTCGTACTTCAGCTTCAGGCTATCGATCAATTGGTCCATTTTCGGCAGACCGACCAGGTCAAGGGGGTTGGGCGGAATCGGTCCTGAGGTAATCACATCCAGCCCTTTCGTAACCGTAACGTTGGTAATTTCGTCCATGGAACAGGTTCCAATTAAATAGTTCGAAAGCCCTTTATCGTTTTTCAGTTTGAAGGCACTGGCTACCCGCGGCCTTCGCATATCGGCATCGATCAAAATGGTCCTTCGCCCGGAATGTGCCATCGATACGGCTAAGTTGGACGAGCAGAATGTCTTTCCTTCACTCATCACGGACGACGTAATTCCAATTACATTATTTTCTTTGCCTAACGTAAAGTATTGAAGATTCACCCGCAGGGAACGGAACGATTCGCCGAGGGCGGACTTTGCATTCGCCACGATGACTGAGGCGCGGTCACGCCGGGAGCCATGAACAATGGTTCCGATAAACGGAATCCTGGTGTTCTTTTCAATGTCCTCCGTCGTGACAATACTATCATTGATCATGTCCTTCGTGATGATCACCACGGTGGCAGCAATAAGTCCACCGGCAATGGCGAGCATCAGGAACAGGTTTCTATTGGGGGATACCGGCCCTCCTCCTACCTGCTGAGCCCGGTCAACAATCGTTTTCTCTACCGTATTGGAGGCGATCGCTATTCCGGCCTCCGCTCTTTTCTCCAACAAGTAGTTGTACACATTGTCATTAAAGTCAAACTTGCGCTGGATGCTTACCAACTCCCGTTCACTTCTGGGCAGCCCTTTCACGTTTCGTTGAATCTCGGCGATCTGGCGATTCAGGTCAGCCAACGCGTTGGACGAACCGAGAATAAAATTATTCACGTTGTCAATGAGTGTTTTTTTGTAATTGGCGATCTTGAGGTCGATCACCTCGACAACGGGGTTCCCTTCCTTGGTGCTGTAATTTAATCCTATCCGTTCCTGCGTTACCCTCGACAGTTCCATGATGAGGTTATTCAGCAATGGATCCTCCAGGCCGAAGGTGGAAGGTGTTTGGAGGCCCTTGAGGTCCCCGTTGTTGAGTGCTCCGGCGATGTATTTGTAGTACTTGAGTTTTAATTCCAGCGTGGACTTGTCCGTTTCGAGCCGGTCAAGATTTTTCGTTAAGTTGTCTGCCGTGGCGGTAATATTAAGAATATTGTTGCGTGACCGAAACGATTCCAGGGAACCCTCTGCCTGTCGCAGCTCATTCGAAACGCCACTGAGCTGGTCATCGATAAATCGAATTGTCTTGAGCCCCAGTTGGTTTCTTTTATGGAGTTCATTGGTGAGATAAACATCCAATAAGGTATTGAGAAACGTGATCTCCTTTTTCGGAACCCGTCCTCTCATATTGATTTCCACTATGTTGGATTCACGGGAGATCGGTTTGATGTCCAGCTTGTCCAGGTACGCTTCCGTAAGCGAACCAAGGTCCTGGATGACAAAAAAGTAGACCTTTTCGTCGTTCTCAGGCTCGTAGGGTCGATTAAATTTTATTTTGAAGCTTAAGTTCCGGTCAACAAATGGTTTGTCATTGGCACGCGTGTGATCGATGTTGATCACCGACAGGTGTTCCCTGGGCTGGTTGGTATAGAAGTTATACGTACCCGCATTTTTTGCAGCGACATGAACGGAGTACGTTTTTGTTGAGGTCCGCTTAATATAAATGGGGACGTTGACGATCTGGTTGACCGAAGAATCCATTTCTACTTTAAACGGATACTCGTTTCCATACCGCTCAAACGTCTTGAAATTTTGCTTTTCAAAATACGAAATCCCGAAATCAAGTTTCTGGAGTGTGCTCCCCACCTGATTGTAGGATTTCAGGATTCCTATTTCATCTTCTATTTCCGTATGCGACGTCAGGAGCTCCATCCCTTTCAGGAATTTTTCAGAATCCATCCCGTTCTTGACCTGCGCATTTAATAGAATGGAAGCCCGGACCTGGTACATCTTATCCGCAAATTCTGTGTACGTATAGGCGAGCGGCACCGTTATGAGCAGCGCGATCAGAAAATAATACCACCGGGAGGTAAGCTTCTGAATAAGCGCTTTGATATTTACTTTTTCGTCCATGGCTGGTTTTTCCCTTTAATTAGTAGTTCGATGGGTGCTGACGTAACTCAAAATGAGGATACCCGTCGTGAGCGCTGAAAATACCACGCTTAGAACTTCGAGGTTTGATCTTTTGGATCGTGCCTTGAGAGGTTCGACATAAATCACATCACCGGGTTTGAGAAAATAATATTCGGATTTTAAAAGGTCGGGATCGGTAAGGTCGAGTAAAATTACTTCGGATCCGGACGGTCTCTGACGGATGACTTTAACGTTTTTCCGGCTTCCGAAAGCGGTGAGATCCCCTGCCATTCCCAGTGCCTCCAACGCGGTTGCCTGATTGTTGTATACAAAGTAGTACCCGGGATTTTTAACTTCCCCCAGAACCGTAACTTTAAAACTGATGAGTTTTACAATGGCAATAGCGTTGTTGAGATACTTATTTACATTTAATTGGATCAGCTTCTGAGCTTCTTCAACCGTAAGATCTTTAACCATCAGTTCTCCCAGGGTGGGCAGAACAATTTTTCCGCTGACGTCGATGGAGAATCCATCCAGGAATAAGCTACCCGGATTCGCAAACATCGAATTCTGGGTTGCAATATTGAAAATACCGGTTATCTCCTTCTCTGCTGAACTCTTGATCTGTACCGACAAAATATCGGCAGGCTGCAAGTGATAGGGCGACTTTTTGTTTTCGACCAACGTCGCCCGCGATGCAGAATAACCACCATCCTGCAGGTAAACCAAGCGTTTATTATAGTAGCATGAAGAAACCAAAATAGAAAAGATGATTCCGGAAATAAACGTGATAATCCTCATTTGATTTTGTGCTCCAATTCGTTAATTAAACTGCAAGCTAAAATCGGCGTCCGTTCAGTTCAATGATCGGTGTCATCGTATGTAAAGATGTTTAGAACAATTCCTGACAGGCCCAAAACGACCTGGAAGGCGAGGTGTACCCGATTTTGATGATCTAGGTCATCATTTCTGGATGATATCCGTCATTATGACGGCAGGATAAATGATCTATATTTCGCTGCTTATTTCGGTAAATAGGGCTGGTATTTCTAGTAAATTTAGTGTACTAAAGAGGCCGGTTATCCATTCAGTTTATTCATGTAACATACCAGTTTCTAAATGAAACAAAGTGCGGCAGAAGGGGTTATGATCTTTAATGACCGGGATCAGGTAGTCCTGATCAATACGGTTGTCAATCAGCTATTGGGTTACGACCACGATGAATTGGCTGGCATGACCATTGGACAACTCGTACCCCGCAAGGTCTCAAAAAATAATCAGCAGGCCCGGCCTGGGATTGCGGATCAACCGAACGGTGCCAGCGTACCTTCCACGGGAATCAAAAAAAAGGGCAGCGCTTTTCCTGTTGAAATAAGCTTGCACCACTTTCATGGGGGTGATAAGCCCCTGACAGCGGCGTTTATGATGGAATCCGTTGACGCGAAAGCACAAAAGCGTGCTAAATCGATTCAGCCTGATCCGGTCGTCTTTTTGATCATGGACAAGGCCGGGACCATCTTATTGATGAATACATACGGTTGTAAACTGCTGGGTTGGGATAAAGAATCGATCAAGGGCCAGAACTGGTTTGAAGACTTTTTGCCCGGGCGCAAGCGGCAACAACTCCACTCTCTCTACGAGAAGGTCTTCCGGGATGGGACGATCAAAAATTACCAGACGCCTGTTCTCACTGAAAAAGGTGAAGAACGTTCGATTGCCTGGACCGCTGCGGTAATCTATGATTCTACAGGAACTCCCGTAGCCACCCTGAGCACGGGGGTGGAGGCCACGGAAGTCCATGCCGGCCGGAAAATAGCAGGACCGCTCCTTGAACGGATCAGCCCGCTTAATAATAATAAGGTCGAATCGAGTGTGAACGAGCAAACGCTGGAACTGGTCGATGCGTTGAGCAAAGTGGAGACGATCAGCAGGGAACTGCGTGTGCAAGCGCAGGAACGAAGTGCGATTGAAGAGAAACTCGCTAAAATTCAGCGCCTGCACGATACAATGTCCCATAATTTTCCGAATGGGGTGATCTGCGTTCTCAACCGGGAAATGCGAAATGTACTGATGGATGGAAAGGATAGCAACGAAATTGATTTAACGCCCCTGGGCATGGTCGGAGAAAAGACCGAAAATCAGAAGCTGTTATTCACGATGGAGACATTAACTCAATTAAAGAAGGCCTTTGATGGCAAAAGCGTCTTTTGCGAAGTAAAAGTAAAAGACAAGGACTACCAGATAACGTCCGTGCCCTTATTCGATACAAAGAACAAGGTAAATGAAATTCTGTGTGTCATCCAGAACATAACGGAGCGAAAACAGATGGAAGAGGGCCTGATCAAGGCGCTCGAAAAAGAGAAAGAGCTTGGCGAGCTTAAATCGCGGTTTGTGACGATGGCGTCGCACGAGTTCAGAACTCCGCTCACGACGATTCTCTCCTCTACTTTTCTCCTTGAAAATTATGCCGGTCAGAACTATGAGAAGGAGAAGGTCGTTCACACCAACCGGATCAGGCGGGCGGTAAACAACCTGACCCTGATCCTGAACGAATTCCTGTCATTGGAGAAACTGGAGCAGAACAAAGTACAAGTGGTGCGGGCCGACGTCAATATCCCGGAGTATATTCAGGACACGCTTTCCGAAATGGAGGTGGTCAAGAGAGACCGGCAGGTGATCGAATATCACCATGCCGGGGACCGCGCGATCGCCCGGCTCGATCATCATCTGTTGTGGAGCATTGTCACCAACCTGATCTCCAATTCGCTCAAATATTCGAAGGCGGGTGACAAAGTGGAGATCACATCGGCAATCGAACCTGATTCCGTCGTGCTTACGGTAAAAGATAACGGTATCGGCATTCCTTCGGATGAACAACAGTTTATTTTCGGCCGGTTCTACCGGGCCCGCAACGCTGCCAACATTGAGGGTACCGGGTTGGGACTTCATATCATACAAAAATACATCCACCTGTTGCAGGGCACGATCACGTTTGAAAGTCAACTCGATGTGGGCACCCTTTTTACAGTAGTCCTGCCGATCGGAGTGAAAGAAGTACCCGGGGAAGGTCCATCATTGAAATTATAACAAAACAAAAAATAGCAACCCTATGAGTCACAAGATCATGGTAATTGAGGACAATGTTGAGATGTGTGAGAACATTGCCTCCATTCTCACACTAGGCCGGTACGAGGTGTCCACCGCCAACAATGGGAAACGGGGCATCGAGATGGTCCAGCAAGGTCAACCTGACCTTATTTTATGCGACATTATGATGCCCGATCTGGATGGCTATGGCGTCTTGCATATTTTGAGCAAAGATCCGACCACCGCGAATATTCCCTTTGTCTTTCTCACGGCGAAAACGGAACAGCGCGATTTCCGGGCCGGCATGAACCTCGGTGCCGATGACTACATCACCAAACCGTTTGACGGCCTGGAACTCCTCAACGTCATTGAGCTCCGGTTAAAGAAGAATGACCTCATCAAAACAACCTTCAAAAATAACATCACCGATATTAATGACTTTTTTAGCAAGACAAAGCAACTCCCGGAGTTCCAAAAGCTTTCGGATCACCGGCGGTCCAAGGTCTACAAGAAAAAGGAGTTTGTATTCGTGGAGGGTGAACAACCCAACTATGTCTACTTTATCGCCAAGGGCGAGGTGAAAACCTTCAAGTCCAACAATGACGGGAAGGAACTCATAACCGGTTTGCACCATGATGGAGAGTTCCTTGGCTTTGTTTCTTTGCTTGAGAATAAACCTAACAATGAAAGCGCTATTGCCTTAAAAGAGTCACAGATCTACATGATCCCTCAGCAGGATTTTCTGGCCCTGATCTACACCAACAAAGAAATAGCCAGAAAATTCATATCAATGCTTTCCAGTAACTTGTATGAAGCCGAGAATATGCTCCTGGACCTGGCATACCAGTCCGTCCGGCAGCGGGTTGCCACCGTGTTGATCAAACTCGATGTTCCGGTTGAGCCGGCTGCAAAGAATCCATCCATTATTTCGGTTGCCCGTAAGGATCTTTCCAGCATGGTGGGAACGGCTACCGAATCACTCAATCGCACGCTGGCGGACTTTAAAGATGAGGGACTGATTGAGATCCATGATAAAGGAATAAAAATTGTACAACGGGCTAAACTTGAGCGCGTCAGAAATTAAAAATTGAACTTTTCAACAATCTTACTATAGTTATGGCAACAAAATCAATGGCTAAAATCGCTGCTTTACCGAAAACCCGGGTTCTTTTGCCGCGCGGTGTCAAAAAACAAAATAAAAAGCGCCATTCCAATGGCAATGGACTTCCGAAGGCAAATCATGACGAATTTGATTTCAAAGAGTTATTGCATGTGCTGAAAGATGTACAGAATGGAAATTTTGCCGTGCGCCTGCCGGTTGACGAAGTAGGGATCAGGGGAAAGGTATTCGATACGCTCAATGAGATTATCTCCCTGAACGAAATAATGATGAAGGAGTTTGCTCGCGCAGGCGATACCATTGGCAAGCAAGGTAAACTCACACAACGGATTGAATTGCCCAGTACAAAGGGTTCCTGGAGCGAAGGGGTTAATGCACTTAATGAATTGATCTCCGATCTGGTTCATCCGACGATCGAGATTGCCAGCGTAATCAGTTCGGTCGCAAAAGGAGACTTGTCGCAGCAAATGCGGGAAGAGATAGGCGATCATAAGCTGGAGGGTGAATTTCTGCGGATCGCGAAGGAGGTTAATTACATGGTAAAACAGTTGAACCTCTTTTCCATGGAAGTGACGCGCGTCGCCCGCGAAGTAGGATCAGAAGGAAAATTGGGCGGCCAGGCAAAAGTACGCGGTGTGGGCGGTGTGTGGAAGGACCTTACCGATTCGGTAAATCAGATGGCGGGTAACCTCACCAACCAGGTGCGTAACATTGCCGAAGTAACGACAGCCATTGCCCGGGGTAATCTCGCCAAAAAGATTACCGTGGATGTAAAAGGCGAAATGCTGGAATTGAAAAACACCATCAATACGCTGGTGGATCAGCTTAACTCATTTGGATCGGAGGTAACCCGGGTAGCCCTGGAAGTAGGAACGGAAGGAAGGTTGGGAGGCCAAGCAACAGTGAAAGGGGTTGGAGGTATATGGAAAGATCTGACCGACTCGGTAAATCAAATGGCTTCTAACCTGACCGGCCAGGTACGCAATATTGCCGGTGTAACAACAGCGGTTGCCAATGGTGACTTATCCAAGAAAATTACCGTCGACGTTCGCGGGGAAATGCTGGAATTGAAGAACACCATTAATACGATGGTGGATCAGCTCAATTCCTTTGGCTCGGAAGTAACAAGGGTGGCGCTCGAAGTAGGAACGGAAGGAAAGCTCGGTGGACAGGCAACGGTAAAGGGCATTGGAGGCGTATGGAAAGATCTGACCGATTCCGTAAACCAGATGGCCGGCAACTTAACGGCGCAGGTGCGGAACGTGGCGGGAGTAACAACGGCGGTGGCAAAAGGCGATTTGTCCAAGAAAATCACGGTAGATGCAAAAGGGGAATTGCTTGAATTGAAGAACACCATTAATACGATGGTGGATCAGTTGAATTCCTTCTCTTCTGAAGTAACCCGTGTGGCGCGTGAAGTAGGCTCGGAAGGACAGCTGGGTGGACAGGCTCATGTACCGGGCGTGGGGGGGACATGGAAAGACCTGACCGATTCGGTAAATCTGATGGCCTCCAACCTGACAAACCAGGTGCGAAATATTGCCGACGTAACAACCGCCGTTGCAAAGGGTGACTTGTCGAAGAAAATTGCCGTGGATGTCCGGGGAGAAATGCTCGAGTTAAAGAATACGATCAATACCATGGTCGATCAGCTTAACTCGTTTGGATCGGAAGTAACGCGGGTGGCCCGTGAAGTTGGTTCGGAAGGACAGTTGGGTGGACAGGCTCACGTACCCGGTGTGGGCGGAACCTGGAAAGATCTTACCGATTCCGTCAATAAAATGGCCGATAACCTCACCAACCAGGTTCGCAACATTGCCGACGTAACGATCGCCGTAGCAAAGGGAGACTTGTCCAAGAAAATTACGGTGGATGTAAAAGGTGAAATGCTGGAACTGAAAGACACGATTAACACGATGGTGGATCAGTTGAACTCCTTTGCGTCGGAAGTAACGAGGGTGGCCAGCGAAGTGGGTTCGGAAGGAAAGTTGGGAGGCCAGGCTACGGTGAAAGGTGTCGGCGGCGTGTGGAAAGGATTGACCGATTCAGTAAATCAAATGGCGGGCAACCTTACCGCGCAGATCCGGAATATTGCGGACGTGTCGATTGCGGTGGCAAGCGGTGACTTGTCGAAAAAGATCACCGTCGACGTTCGCGGCGAAATCCAGCAGTTGAAAGAAACAATCAATACCATGGTGGATCAGCTTCGCGGATTTGCTTCTGAAGTAACGCGGGTGGCCCGTGAAGTAGGTACCGATGGAAAATTGGGTGGTCAGGCCATCGTGCCGGGAGTTGCCGGTACCTGGAAAGATTTGACCGACTCGGTAAACGGGATGGCCGGCAACCTTACGGATCAGGTGCGGAACATTGCCGGGGTGACCACAGCGGTTGCCAATGGCGACTTGTCGAAAAAGATCACCGTCGATGTACGGGGCGAAATGCTCGAACTAAAAAATACCATCAACACGATGGTGGAACAGCTTAACTCTTTTGCATTTGAAGTAACACGTGTAGCCCGTGAAGTAGGCACGGAAGGTAAACTGGGAGGGCAGGCCGAGGTGCGGGGTGTTGCAGGAACCTGGAAGGACCTGACCGACTCGGTGAATCAGATGGCATCGAACTTAACGGGCCAGGTACGGGGCATCGCCAAAGTGGTAACCTCGGTGGCAAAGGGAAATCTAAGGCAAAAACTTTCGATCAATGCATTAGGTGAATTAGCTCAACTCACCGATACGATCAATGAGATGATTGATACGCTTGCGGTATTTGCCGATCAGGTGACCAGCGTGGCTCGTGAAGTAGGTGTGGAAGGACAGTTGGGCGGGCAGGCCAGCGTGCCGGGTGCATCCGGAACCTGGAAAGATCTGACCGAGAATGTAAACCAGTTGGCTGCCAACCTGACCACCCAGGTGCGGTCCATTTCAGAAGTCGCTTCGGCGGTAACGAAAGGTGACCTTACCCGCACCATTCGGGTAGATGCTAAGGGTGAATTGGAGGCGCTAAAAGACACCATCAATCAGATGATCACCAACCTTCGCGAAACAACCCTTCGAACCCAGGATCAGGACTGGCTGAAGTCGAATCTGGCGACGTTCACCCAGATGTTACAAGGTCAAAAAGATTTGAACACCGTTACAAAACGCATCCTTTCAGAATTGGCCCAGGTAGTCACTGCGCATTACGGTGCATTTTATATCCTGCAGCAGGAGGATGGAAAACAACATGTTAAACTAAAACTGTTCGCCGGCTACGCTTATAAAGATGAAAATAACATTCCCAAGGAATTCGCAATGGGAGAGGGCTTGGTGGGTCAGTGTGCTTTCGAGAAAGAACGGATTTTGCTCACAAACGTTCCTCATGGATACGTCAAGATAAACTCGGGGCTGGGCAAAGCAAAGCCCGCCAATCTTATCATTCTTCCGGTGCTCTTCGAGAACAATGTAAAGGCGGTCATTGAACTTGCCTCTCTCGATTCGTTCAGCGAGACCCACCTGGATTTCCTCGGACAGCTTACGGAAAGTATCGGGATCGTATTGAATACAATCGAGACCAACTCCAGGACGGAAGAACTGCTGGCACAATCGCAATCCCTGGCCGGCGAACTTAAAACCCAACAGGAAGAGCTGAGAAGAACAAATGATGAACTTCAGGATAAGGCCTTACTGATGGTCAAGCAGAAAAATGAGGTGGAGGCAAAAAACAAGGAAGTAGAGGAGGCCAGAAGGTCATTGGAAGACAAAGCGGAACAGCTTACCCTCACTTCGAAATACAAGTCCGAATTTTTGGCGAACATGTCGCACGAACTGAGGACACCCTTGAACAGCCTCTTGATCCTTGCTCAACAATTGTATGAAAATACGGAAGGCAATCTTAGTGAGAAGCAGATCCGCTATGCAAAAACAATCCACTCCTGCGGGGATGACCTGATTCAGCTCATCAATGATATTCTTGATCTCTCCAAGATTGAATCGGGCTTCATTTCCGCCAACATCACTTCCGTTCGGATTGCCGACATCGCCTCTTTTGCGGAGACGACATTCAAGCCTATTTCGGAAACCAAGAATCTTAAATTTAATATCGAAACAGACAATTCCCTTCCTGCTTCGATCGATACCGACAGCCAGCGTCTGAATCAGATCCTGAAAAACCTGCTGTCCAATGCCTTTAAGTTCACCGAGCAGGGAGAGGTCAATCTTAAGATCTTCAGAGCCAAGAAGGGCTGGAAGTCCGGAAATGAGAATCTGGATACCTCGCCCAGGGTAATTGCCTTCTCCATACGGGATACCGGCATTGGAATTCCGAAGGACAAACAGTTAATCGTATTCGAGGCATTCCAGCAGGCAGAAGGCTCAACAAGCCGCAAATTCGGAGGAACGGGTTTGGGGTTGTCCATCAGCCGTGGTCTGGCGGAATTGTTAGGCGGGACGATTGAACTTGAAAGTGAAGCGGGCAAAGGGAGCGTATTCACGTTCTATCTGCCGCTTGACAAAGTTCATAAAGTAACCCCCATGGAGGTATCAGAAAATGGTCACGGGTTCAAACGGGAAAAGGAAGGCGTCGAAATAAATACCCTGCTGGAGCGGATCGCGATGGAAAGGACCGACACTAAAAGTTCAGGCCCGATCACCGCCATGCCCGGCGAAATCGGCGACGACCGAACCATCATCCAGCTAAAAGATAAAGTGGTCCTGGTCTATGACGAAGATCAGTCGTTCGGGACAGTCATCGTTGACAAAGCGCGTGAGATGGGGCTAAAAGCGATTACGGCGACAAACTACCTGGAAATTTTTGAGGGTATTAATCGTTTTGCACCCGTGGCGATCACCCTCGATGTTAAGTCGAAAGAGCCCAGCAGCTGGAAGGTGATGGGTCTTTTGCGAAGCGATCTCGCCTACCGGCACATTCCTGTTTACGTTATTTCAGACGAAGTGAACAGGGATCAGGCACTCAAACGAGGCGCCAGAAATTTTCTGTTAAGACAATCCAATCACAAAAAGCTCGACGAACTTTTCGAGGATATTATTTCGACCAGCGAGAAGACCACAAAAAATATCCTGGTCGTGGAAGATAGCGAGCTGGATTCGTCACAAATAGCAAAAATATTTTCCGATAGATCGTTAGAGGTCAACATTACAAAAAGCGGAAAGAAAGCTATTGAACTTGCCCGGAAAGAGGATTTTGATTGCATCGTTCTCGACTATAAGGTACCGGATATTTCAGAAGGCGAAATTATCAGGGAAATCGGCTCGCTGAAGAAACCCTCCGTCCCCGTTATTGTTTATTCCGCTAAAAATTTCAGTGAAGTTGAACTGGATCGCCTCCGGCGTGATACCAATTTCTTCATTCTCAAAGAAGTTAACTGGCTGGAACATTTGCTGGATGAAACGGTTTCTCATTTGCATATTAACCACAAGTCCCTCCTTCCGGAGAGCAGGAAAATCATTGAAAATATCCACAACAAGGAAGATATCCTGATGGGCAAGAATATCCTAGTGGTGGATGACGATGTCCGCAACCTTTTTACGCTCACCACGGTTCTCGAGCGATACAAAATAAACGTGATCACAGCGGAAAGCGGCATGGAGGCGCTCACCCTCCTTAACCAAAATTCCAAAATTGAAATGGTTTTGATGGATATCATGATGCCGGAAATGGATGGTTATGAAGCCACCCGGAAAATAAGGCAGGAGCATAAGAACAGCGCCCTGCCCATCATTGCTGTGACCGCCAAGGCGATGAAAGGAGATCGCCAAAAATGCATTGAGGCCGGAGCTTCTGATTACATCATCAAACCGGTAAAAATCGATCAGTTGCTTTCATTGATCCGTTTATGGTTTCAGTAATGAAAAAATACCTGAACTCAGGTAAATCGATTTGTTGAATTTTGAGCATAAAAAAAGTGACTCCGGTACACCTTACAGCAGTCACTTTTCGCTCTGTTTCTGGGGGTTCCGGTGTCGCTATAATATCATAATAACCAGTATGTTACAATCTTTTTCGACAGGGTGCCCGGAAAACTTTTTAGAATGCGACGTGTATGCTTTACTTTCGTTGTCTGGATAAGTTACTTTCGTTCTGAAATCGGAATGGATGAGGGTACAGGGAAATTATTACGTTTATGGCTTTCGTAAATAACCAACCCAAAATCAATGCAACCGAAGATATTGCTGGTAGACGACCGAGAAGATAATTTATTGTCCATAGAGGCTATACTGGAGGCGGATGGGTACCAGTTTTTTAAGGCCTACTCGGGCAGCCAGGCATTGAAAATACTGCTGAATGAGTATGATTTTGCCATGATCCTCATGGATGTAAAAATGCCCATCCTCAACGGTTTTGAAACGGCTACCTTGATTTACGAACGGGAAAAGCTCAGGCGCATCCCCATCATTTTCATTACTGCCAACAACTATGGCGATGAAAATTTGTTTAAAGGATACCAGGCGGGCGGCATTGACTACATCTTCAAGCCCATCAACCCCGATGTGCTGCGGGCCAAGGTCGCGGTATTCATTGAACTGTACAGGAAAAATAACCTGTTGATCGAACAGGATCGAAAATTATCAGCGCTCAACGAACACCTGGAGGCTGAATTAAAAGTCCTCAGGATTTCTGAAGAAAAAGCCAGGCAATTCAATGGCAAACTCCTGAACGCCATTTCAAACCTGGAATCTATCCTGGCCTCTTCCAAGATGACGATTGAACAATCGGAACTTGTTAAAAGTGACCTGAATGTTTTGCTTAAAGGGTTGCTCGCCGAGATGGAAGATCAGGTGAATGAAAAAAAGGCCACGATTTCAATTGAACCGCTTCCGACCTTGCTGGTAAGCCCAGCGCTGATACGGCCGCTTTTTCGAAACCTGATTGGCAACGCTCTTCAATACAGTAAAAAGAATGTTAATCCGATTATTAAGATTCGTTCTGAAGTGGATTTGTCAACAGAGACTACGCCTTCCAGGAACCCCGACGGCAAGAAGTACAGCCGCATACTGATCGAGGATAACGGTATCGGGTTTGATCATCCCGACAAGATTTTTAATCCAGTTGAAAAAGTACATCACAATGGATCCTCAAAGGCGGCCGGGATTGGACTTGCTATTTGTAAGAAAATCATAGAACAGCATCATGGCTCTATTTCCGCGAGGAGTAAAGTGAATGAAGGTTCTACGTTTATCGTTTCCTTGCCCATCCTTTAACAAGTCTCCCACTCTCTCCCGTTTTTACTTCGCCTTGATTCATGAACCCGTTGGCCGATCCGGTGAATGCTTTTCTTTTTCCAGTACCCGGGATAAAACAATATTGGCAACGGAGAAAAATGAATCGATTCTTTGGTTTGCTCTTAACTCATTGGACTGACGCATCCGCGATTTAAGATCAACCCCCGTTTTCTGCCCTGAAACGCGGGGGAGCAAATCAAGCAACCTGTTTGTCATAACATTGAAATTGATCCGTACAAAATTACTGTTCCGATTAGTGCCCAGCATGTGCAATACTCTTTTTGTCTTTTTGAGTAAACCAAGACAACGGGAGCATCGCTCCATGAGCGTATCCCTGAACTAACAACTTACGCTTTGCATAGGCTGCCATAACATAAAGGGCATACAACACAATCCGGATGTCCAGCCATGGAGAATTCGTCATCGCATATTCCATATCAAGTTTGATACAATCCCGGCTTGCCATATTGTTTTCAGCCATGTGATCAAACCGCCATAATCCAATAATCCCGGCAGGGGCAAGAAATCGCCACGCAATTTCATCCTTCGTTAATTTCTCTGCCTCCCCCACCGGGATAGGGCTGTTTCCGACAAGCGACATATCCCCGAGGATCACATTAATAAGTTGTGGTATCCCGTCCAGGTGAGTGCTTCGTAAAAACCGCCCAAAGGGTGTCATTTCAACTCCGGATGCTTCATCATCGCCTGAACTACCGCAGTTGAATTTGTAGAGATCGAAAATCCTGTACCCTTTCCCCACTCGTTTCGAAGTAGACCATACAGCCCCGTTTAAGTCCAGCGTGCTGATGATCAGAATAGCCAACACCAGCGGGGATAACACGAGGATCATAAGCATGGCCAATACGATATCGAATGTCCGTTTCAACGACCATAGTTTGACCGATGGACTTCCTCCCTGTTTCTGCCTTAACCGTGGCTGTTTGCCCTGTGCATTTCTGAACGATTTCACTTTCATGATCAATTCAATCCGCCTGATAAAAGAATAATCAAAAGGCCCCGTACAATATTCATCTACTCCGGCCTCCCGCGCAATCTCCTGAGCCTTCCAATCAAATTTCATCGTATGAAGAATAAACGGCACAACTTTTCGACCCGCCACCTCCCTCATAGAAATAATGTCGGACAAGGAATAGTCCGGACCCATGATGACCACATCGATTTGCTTGTTGTGTGTCCAGACCTGATCGATGGCCCGCATCAAAGGAGCATGGCAAACGTAAACACCCTCCCCCTGGGAGTCCTCCTGATCTCCACCAACGGGCGTGTCTATTACATGCAATACCTGGATTGCCGAAAATGGTTTCCTTACTTCCGGTGAAATTCTTACACTTTGTGCTATCGAGTCCATACGATTTGAATTTTTGCTATAGAAATTATAAAAACATTTTTGAAACAAAGGGCTGATCAACTTCATCCAAAAGTTCCCGGGGCTTGAATGGCTTAAGCAGGTAAGCATAAGCACCCAGGTCAAGACAGCGTTTGCGCATGACGGAATCATCCAATCCGGATAAGATGATGACCGGGATGTTCTTGTACAATGCGCTGTGGCTAAGGTGTTCCAGGAGTTCCAGGCCGTCGATGACTGGCATCCGGATGTCGGTAAGGATAAGGTCGGGCGGGTGCTGAGCCGAGAGCCACGAAAGGGCCTCCAGGCCATTGTTCTTTACCACCACCTTGTACTTGTCGCTCAAGATGTTTTTCAAAAGCCAGCACATAGACAGGTCGTCTTCAACGACCAAAACCATTTTCATGATGCTAATAAACCAATGAATCCACCATACTAACAATGACCCCGGTGACAGGATAATCATGATTAAAATCATCGAATTGAGCTGATCCGGATCTGTACTATTCTCTGACCACCCTGCCTTGATAAACTACGGAACGGCTGATCCGAACCAGATAAACCCCTTTGCCCTGCTGGCTCAGGTTTACTTCAGCGCTTCCTCCTTCCATAATGCCATTCCCTACCCTCTCCCCAAACTCATTGTACACTTCCAGCACCGCATCGGCAGGAGCATTCTTGACGAAGGAAATACCTTTACTGGGGTTAGGGTATAAGGTTATGGTTCCCGTATCCTCATTGCTGTTTTGCTGTTCGAAATCACCGGCCGTTTTCGCCCTGGCCTGTGCCGAAGACATCGTTGTGCAATTGCCGGAGTCCACCTCCACTGTTATCCCTGCAAAAGAGGAACAGCCAATGCCATTGAAGCCGGATACCGTGTAGGTGGTTGGCTCCGTCGGGGTGACAACAATGCTGGGGCCGGATTCTCCCGTACTCCAGAAATAAGCGTCCGCTCCATCCGCAGTCAGTGTTGATGAAGATCCCGGACATATGGACGACGGCAAAGCGGAGACGGTCACAACAGGTGATGGGTTTACATAAACCGTAACGGTGGCGATCGCCGAACAACCGCTGCCATTGAAGCCGGATACTGCGTACGTAGTCTGCTCAATCGGATTCACAACAATGCTCGCGCCCGTCTCTCCCGTACTCCAATAATATGCGTCGGCACCACTGGCAGTAAGCGTGCTGGAGGCCCCTGCGCATAGTGTTTCCGGCGAGGCGTAAGCCGTTACCGAGGTGGGTGATGGATTCACTGAGACTGTCACTGAAGTCGTTTGAGAACATCCGCTGGAATTGGTGCCGGTTACGGTGTACGTTGTTGTCTCTCCCGGGCTAACCGTGATGCTTGCGGAGGTTTCTCCCGTGTTCCACTGATAAGTCGATGCCCCACTGGCCGTCAGGGTGGAGGTCGCCCCGGTACAAATTGCTGCCGGGGAAGCATCGGCTGTTACATTCGGCAATGGGTCGACTGTCACCGTTATAGAAGCCGTTTTTGAGCAGCCAATGGAGTTGGTTCCTGTTACCGTATAGGTAGTTGTTGACTCCGGACTGACCGTGATGCTGGCCGATGTAGCCCCCGTGTTCCACCGGTAAGTCGAGGCTCCACTTGCTGTGAGGGTCGTTGATGCTCCCGCGCAGATCTCCGCTGAAGGCGAAGCGCTGATCGTAACATTTGGAGAGGGATTAACCGTGACGGTAATATATAACGTACTCGTGCATCCCGCGAGGGTTGTCCCGGTAACACTGTACGTGGTTGTCGTCGCGGGGCTAACGGTAATCGCAGACGATGTCGCGCCAGTGTTCCAAACGAAGTTTACTCCGTCCTTTACGGAGAGCGTTGCCGACGCTCCCGCACAGATCACGGAGGGGGTAGCAACTCCGCTTAAATTAGGAATTGTTAAGAGGCAGGAATTCGTGGTGATGGATCCGCAAGCGTTAGAAATAACGCAGCGGTATTTGTAGCCATTCAATCCGGCAGCAGCCGTCACTTTTAATGTGGACGTCAAGGCTCCCGTATAGGTAACTCCGTTCGAACAGTTGGTATAGCCCGACCCGCTGTCCACCTGCCATTGATACCTCAGGTTCAAGCCTACGGCAATGACTGCCAGGGACGTTGTACCCCCTGCACAAACACTGACGCCTGTTGGCTGCGTTGAAATTAAGGGTGGAATACAAATCTGGGCAGTAACAAGACCTGCTATAATGGTGAATAATAAAGCCAATCCAACTCTTTTAGACAGTATAGGGTTCTGTTGCATAGGTATTGATTTAGGGCGAAAATAACTTTTGGGCTTTACCGGTTTCAATGATGAAGGATTGCCCATATCATGATTAAAATCATTCCATTTTGCCGAGTCCTGTCCGCTCCAACTCTTCATTACAAGCGTGGTTCAAATTTATTTTTATTCCCCTCTTTAAATTAAAATTCCGTATGTCGCACACTCTATTCATAACACACATTGTCTATATACTAGCCCATGGTTACCGGAACATTACCCTTTACCCCGGTTGTCGTTTAAACGTTGATCTGGTCTTTCAATAGACCGGGATATGGCAACATCCCTGATTCGACTGCGTTGTGAGTGTATACAAAACCAACTAAACATTTTTCAATTATGAAAAAGATGATCATGATTCTCTTGGCGCTCGCAACAGTAGGTTGCGTGGTGTCGTTCGGAGGGACCAAGGGTCCTGAAAGTCACATGGCGGTTGTAAAGGCCGGAGAGGTTTTTAAAGTCATCTACGAAAGTCGTGTCTCCTCGCAGGTGAGGGTGACCATCTCCGATGCGGATGGAAATGAAGTATTTGCCGAAAAGGTTGCTTCCGACGAAGGGTTCATAAGGCCCTATAATTTCTCACTCCTGCCAAAGGGTGATTACAAGATCAGCGTGGCCGATAAGGAGGCGGTGTATTCCGAAAATATAAACACACGCGACAAAGAGTGGATTGCCAATGTGGCCAGACTGCGTGACCGGGATGCAAAATATATGGTTTCCATTCCTTACCAGGGCCCCGGTGAAGTGGCTATTGAGGTCTATGATCAGCATCAGCAATTGGTCTATACCGAGAAGCAGGTCATGCAAGGTGACTTTGCCAGAATCTATAACCTGAAGAATCTGGAGGAAGGGGCAACGGTTCAGGTGGTCAACCAATCTTCAGGTGACGTACGGCTTTCGAGCCGGTAATCGGTGATCAGTAATCGGTGATCGGTAGTAAAAAGTAATGGGTAATTCGTATTCAGGAGTAAGGTTAATCCTGAAGAAACTACCGATTACTGATCACCGATTACTGATTTACTCTGTTCGCAGGGACTCAACCGGATTGGCCCTGGCGGCGCGCAGGATCGTGGAACTGGTGGTAAAGATCCCGATGATGAAAATCAAGATCGCACAAAGAATAACCGATACGATCCCCACGGGAATATGGTAGGCATAGAGTTCTCCCAGCAGCATGCCCGTGAGAAAATAGCCCCCCACAGAACCCAACACAGCAGCGATCGACAAAATGATCACAAACTCTCTGTTCAACAAGCCAACGATGTTGGTGACCGTTGCACCCAATGCCTTTCGTATGCCGATCTCTTTCGTCCGCTTTGCAATATTCAACGAGGCCAGGGCAAAGATGCCCGATGCGGAAAGCAAACCGCCCAGTATGGTAATGAACAAAAATATCTTTTCCAGGTTGGCGTTGGTTTCCTTGCTCCCTTTGAACACCAGGTCCTCCTGGAATTGACTCTCAAAGGGTTTGTTCGGAAATAATTCCTTCCAGGTGGTTTGGAGGTATTTCTGCATTTCGGCCAAATCACCTCGCTCTGTTTTTACCAATAGCGTGATGTATTGATTCTTCCCTGCTGCATAAAACACAAAAGGCTCATACTGTTTCGACCGGTACAGGTTGTCGACATGATTTTCAATCACTCCGAGAATGCGATGCTTGGCATTGTGTAAAAACACGATCTTATCCAGGGGATCTTTTAGTCCCGTTTTCTCAACAAAGGCTTTGTTCACAACAATACCTTCTTCCTGATCGGAAGCATTGTCAAGATTGAAGGTGCGCCCCTCGGATAATCTCAATCCCATGGTCTCCATATAATTCTTTCCCACGCCCAGGGCCTGAACATCGTATTGGCTGGTGTCAATGCGCACAGGGGTCTGGTAGGTATTTGACCCGATATTGCCATCGCTTACCCCCACGCTGAGTATTTTTGGATTACCGGCAATGGCCGCCTCCATCGCTTTAAAATCAGACTCACCCTGCAGGCTTACCGTTACGATCATTTCCTTGTCATAGCCAAACTTGATCTTTTCCTGGTAGCTGGAATTCTGAATGAACACCACCCCGGCAATCAATACAATGACGGAGAGGGCGAACTGTGAGGCCACCAGCATCCGGGTAAGGAAATTCGTGCCTTTTATTTTCACATCCCCTTTCAGGAGCATGGTGGGTTTGAATTTGCTGCTGAACAAGGCTGGATAAATCCCCGCCAGCAACGCTGCGAGAAACACCAGTACGATCAGTGCAATGAATAAGTTTACGCCGTTGAGATCCTCCAGCCCATACGGGAGTCGCCACATCGTATAAAAGGCAGGGACAATAACTTGCGCCATCAAAAGTCCGACCAACAGCGACAGGATAATGGTGATCAAAGTTTCCAGCAGGAATTGAGAAGCGATTTGTCGCCTGCCCGCCCCCACTGCTTTCCTCACTCCCACTTCTTTCAACCGCCGGGAAGTCATGGCGATGGACGTATTGGTGAGATTGAAGCAAGCAATAAGCAGGATCAGTGCTGCCATCGATACAAATATCACCAGTGGCACAACGCTGATTCTGCGGTTTGTGTAGCCGTAGCGCAGATCATCCTGCGTGAATTTTGATTTGAATGGAACCAGTTGATAGGACTCCACCACAACATCGGTCCGCAGTTTGTTCCGATTGGCAATGTATTTGCTGAATTGCGCACTGATCGACGCCGCATTCTCCGGTGATGAAAGTTCAAAAAACGTTGCCGGATTCCGCCAGTCACTCCAATCGTCCATCTTGATCTTCTCGATGTCCATGAAATTCTCAATCCGCATCATGGCTTCAAAGGTGAACGTATTGTTGATTGGAAATTTCTTTACCACCCCGCCAACAAGCACTTCTATTTCGGTGTTGTTAACGAAATTCATGACCAGCATTTTTCCGACCGGGTCTTCATCGCCGAAATATTTTTTTGCCAGTTTTTCACTTATGAAAATACTTTTTTTGTCTTTGAAGGACTTATAACTGCCCGCTGCCAGGGGGTAATCGAAAAGGTCAAAAAAGGTACTGTCGGCATAGGCGATGCCTTCATTAAAGGCCTTGTCGCCATACCGCATTGAGCCTCCGCCATAAAGAAAGCGAGTATACCGTCCGATACCCGCAATTTCTTCAGCCGCTATGCCCGGAAGGATAATTGGCGCCTGGTCATCCCGCACGACTTTCCCGTCCTTATCTCTGGAGAGTGTATGAAATCTGAAAATGCGAGAGACTTTCCCGGCATCGTGAAAATTGTCAAACTCGATATTATAGGCCAGCAACAGGTAGGATGTTATGCAGCAAGCCAGCGAGACGCCCAATCCCAGCGTATTGATAATGACATAACTTTTGTTCTTAAGGAGGCTTCGAAAAGCCACGCGCAGGTAATTCCTTATCATGATGTTATGATTTTAGACCGACCGGATTTTCAGCGAGTTCATTCTTCTAACAAAATAAGCAAAAGTTTTGCCCTTTATTTAGACGGCAGATCAGCCCTTTAGGTTGCTTTAAACGTAAGAAGATTCTTCCTATCTTTCCAACCATAAAATCAAAAATCTATGACTCGCCAATCCCGCAGGACTTTCCTGGCCAGTGCTTCTCTGTTAACTTTAGGCGCCGCTACAAAGGCCGCTCCTATGCAAAATGAAAAATCAGCCGTGATTCACCATGTGTTCTTCTGGCTGAAGAACCCGAAATCCACCGAAGACCGCGACAAGCTGATCGAAGGTGTCAAAACATTGGGGAAAATTGAATCCGTCCGCGCGATCCACGTGGGCGTCCCGGCCCATACCCCTGCCCGTGCGGTAGTGGATGCAAGCTACAACGTTACGGAACTCATTTTTTTCGACGACCTCGAGGGGCAAAGTATCTACCAGGATCATCCCATTCATCAGGCATTTGTAAAAAACTATGGACCTCTCTGGAAAAAAGTGGTGGTCTATGATTCTGCAACGGTGTAGACGTCTGACACCCTGAGGTGCCTTGACGCCTTAACCCTCCATCCATTTTTTGAAAGCAGCAGCCTTCTCACGGCTGATTTCCAACTCTATAATAAAGGGCGGCTTGAGCTGAACGCTCAATCCTTTCTGCGTGGTCTTGATTCCCCCGACGGTTTGAATGTGGATAAGGTATTGCCGGTTGACCCTGAAAAACTGTCCGGGGTCAAGGAGGTTTTCAATTTCATCGAGCGTAGAATGCTCACTGATCAACTTTTCATTTTGAATGGTATGCAAATAAATTAATTCCTCTTTGTGAAAAAATCCGATCTGTCCAGTCAGGATCGGAACCAGCGTATTGCGATGGAGGGTGAGAAAGCGTTCCTTGTATTTTTTCTGCGGACCGCCCCATTGCCCGAGCATCATCTTCAATTGATCGCCGACTGTGGACTCCACCGTCAGCGATTTATATTTTTTCAATGCCGTTTCCAACTCCAGCACATCGATGGGCTTTAAGAGATAATCGATACTATTGAGTTTAAACGCCCGGATAGCATAAGCATCATAGGCTGTAGTAAAAATAATCGGGCAGCGGAGAGGCTGATCTTCAAAGATGTCGAAGCTAATCCCATCCGAAAGCTGAATGTCGGACAAAATCAAATTGGGTACCGGGTGGTCTGCAAACCAGCGCCGGCTGGCTGCTACACTGCTCAGGGGGCCCAGCACCTCTGCACCCGTTTCCAGTTTCTGAATCAGACCGCGAAGGTCGCGGGCTACCAGGGGTTCATCTTCAATGATCAGGATTCTCATAACAGGGGAACCTTGACTGTAAACCGGGTTTCGGTGCTTTCGACGATCACCGGCCGGTCTGTCATAAAACCATACAGCGATTCCAGGTTGGCCAGGCCTTGCTTGTTGGAGGTTTCCACCGTTTTTCTTTTCTGCAGATTATTGCTCACCACCAGGTAATCGCCGGAAGAAAATACTTCTACCCGGAGGGGTTTATCCTGGTCAATGATGTTATGTTTCATCGCGTTCTCGATCAGGATTTGAAGGGTTACCGGAACAATGGCACTTTCTGTGGCCTCCTTGCTGATCTCAAATTTAATTTTTAAAGCACCTTCGAAGCGGGTCTCAGCCAAAAATACATAGTTCCTGATAAAATCGAGTTCAGTTTGAAGGCTAACCGAATTCTTGTCTTTATTTTGAAGCACGTACCGGTACACTTTTGACATCTGCTGCAGAAATTGGGAGGCCAGTGCCGGGTCTTCCGTTATTAAACTATTCAGGGAAGTCAGTGCGTTAAAAAGAAAATGGGGATTAAGTTGATTTTTGAGATTCTCAAACTGGATCTGTGCTTTTTCTTTTTCAAGGCGTTCGGCCTCCACGAGAGAATCTTTCCACCGCCCGATAAAATACCGGATAAAAAAAACAGTATTAACTCCCGATACGGCCAGCGCTACGATCGCCCACGTAGAGGCTAAAAATAAACTATCGAGCTTAATGGGGAGATAAGGTTCTCCAAATTTGTAGATCGCAAACCGGATGGTAACGGCGATGACAACCCCAATGAACAGTTGAAGAGCAATTCTTCCGGGAATGCTTTTTTCAAATGGAAGAATAACGTTCAGCCTGGCATGAACCCAACGGAGACCTTCCCAGACAAGAGAAATTATGATGATGGAAGTGAAAAAGAGGGTACTATTGAATTCAAGGCTGAATTTTCCCGATGCCCAACGCACGATAAAGCCTACGGTGGCAATTGCCATAACCACAGCATAGGTAAACAGAAGGGTACGAATGGTTCGCTTTTTCATCATTGACTTACAAATCCGTGAAATCCATAATTATCCGTTCAATTCGTGATAATCTTCCCATCGCTCATCTCCACCACGCGATCGGAATTTCGGGCAAACTCACTATCGTGGGTTACCGCGATGATCGTTTGCTTGTAGGTGTGCGTGAGCTCACGAAAGATATCAAAAACAAGGTGCGTATTGTAGGAATCCAGGTTGCCTGTAGGTTCGTCGCCCATAATGATATCCGGATCGTTGATCAGCGCCCGGGCGATAGCTACCCGCTGTTGCTGACCGCCTGACAATTTGCTGGAGAGTTTCTTCGCATACTCCTCTATGCCCAGCACCTTGAGTTTTTCAATCGCCCTGCTTTCTATCTCCCCCCGGCTGTATTTCTTCAGTTTCAGCGCCGGGATCATCACATTCTGCAGCACGGTAAACTCGGGGAGCAGATAATGAAACTGAAAAACGAATCCGATATGCTGATTGCGAAAACTGGCGAGGGCGTCCTGCCCTTTTCCCGTGAGCCGCTCCCCGGCAATCTCCAACTCCCCTTCATAATCGCTGTCCATGGTAGAGAGGATGTACATCAGGGTGGATTTGCCGCAGCCCGATTTGCCGACCAGCGAAAGGAATTCGCCGCGGCGTACGGTGAGATCAATCTCCTTTAACACCTGGAATTTCTCCGGTTCGTAAAAGTACTTGTTGACGTTGTGGGTGATTAAAACATTTTCCATAGCGCCGTCATTGTCCCCTTAAAATCTCAATCGGATCCACTCCAGCGGCTTTCCGTGACGGCATGTAGCCGGCAATGGCAGTGGTGCTTACGCCGAAAACAATTCCAATCAAATAAAACCGGGGGTTGAACTGCACGGGAAAATGGTCCAGGCTTATAAAATCACCCCCCGGGAATGAAGCTTTGGAGATCAAAACCGATAATCCAAATCCAATGAGTAATCCGGCCAGGCTCCCGACCAGTCCAATCACCAGCGACTGGATCATAAAAATCTGTCTCACGTCATTTCCTGAAAACCCGGTAGCTTTCAAGATAGCAATGTCTTTCATCTTGTTATGGATGGTCATGTTCAGGATATTGTAAATGCCAAAACCGGCGACCACCAGCAGCGTGATTGATACCGAATAGGTGATGATGTTCCGGATCTTGTTTCCTGTAAGAAAGGTGGAGTTCGCCGTTTCCCAATCTTCTGCCTTATAACGAAAGGATTTTTGCAATTCCCCGGCGATGAACCTGGCCTGGTGCAGATCTTTCAACTTGACATTGATATCGGTGATATACCCCGGGGTCTTTTGTAAAATGGCCTGGGCCGTTGAAATGTTGGCATAACTTCGAACATTGTCGATTGCCCCGAGGCCCATCTGAAACGTACCGACAATTTTCAAGGTGAGCGTATACCCTTGTGGCGTGGTGATCACGACCCTGTCTCCCAGCCGGGCATTGAGTTTGCGCGCCAGTCCGGTACCCATGATAATACCGCTGTGGTTTGTGAGCAACTCCTCGATTCGGCCCGACTTCATTTTGGAGCGAAGGTCGAAGAGCTTGTCTTCCTCCATGATTTCCACGCCCAGAATATTTCCATTAAGCTGAACAGGCCCATAATTGTAAAACACCTGTGACGCCAGCATGGGAGCAGCCCCCCATACCCGCGGGTCCTTACGAATGAGTCGTACAATCTCCGATGCATTGCGCAACTTGGGTGTTTCGTTTTTTGGTTTTTGGTGGTAAACCAGGTTGATCCCGTGAGGGTTCATCTCTGAAAGAATGGACGGCCGGCTTTGTGTGACATCGTTAAAAATATGAATGTCGGGGGAGGAAGTCATTGTCAGGGATTCCGTAAAATCATTGAGTCCGGTCATGAGGCTGATGAGCGCAATAAACATCCCGATCCCGAAAGTGACCCCCATCATGGCAACGATGGTTTGCTTGGGTTTGGCCAATAAATGCGTTTTTGCTATTTCAAGGGTAAGGTACACGGGGTTGAGTGGTTGGAAGGGTATGGGTTCTGGGCAATGGTAATCAGCTATTAGTTATTGGTCAGGCAGGACCCCCTACCTCAACACTTCAACACTTCAACACTTAAACACTTCAACACATCCACACTTAAACACTTCAAAGTTAATTTTTAACGAGCAGTACATTTTCCGCCGTCAAACCCTCCAGCACTTCCACTTCATCCAGCGTTTCAATTCCCTTTTTGATCTTCACTTTTCTATTTCCCTCCTTTGTCCGGATGAAAACAGAATCGCCTGTCAGCAATAGACTTTTTGGAATGACGAGCGCCCTTTCCTTTTTTTGAATGACAATATTGGCTTCTACGGCGAGACCGGAAAATCCTCCCGCTAATGGCTTTGTAAAATCGGCATCGACCCGCAGGGACTGTTCGCGGGAATCAACCAGGGGATGCACCTTGCTTACCGATGCCTCAAACACCTGGTCAGCAAAAGCGTCGATCTTCACAAATACAGCCTGGCCATTTTTAACTTTGCGAATATCCATTTCGTCCACACTCAATCTTAAATAGAATGAATCACCGCTGCCGATGACGGCCACGGCCTCGTTGCGTCGAACCAATTCTCCTTTTTCTTTCAGTGTTTTATACACACGGCCCTTGATTTCACTTCGCACCGAGTAGCGGCCTGATTCTTCGGAGGCAATCTTCCATTGGTTTTCTGCATTTTTCAATTCCAGGAAGAGTTGACTTTTTACTTTCTCAAAGCGGCTTCGATAGAGCAATAAATCATTTTGGGAATTCTCAAATTGCAATTTGATCCTGTCATACTCTGCCCGCGGAGCGGCGTTCTGTTTTAGTAAATTGGTATACCGGACTAGGTTGGTGGAGTCATAGTGCGCTTTGATCCCGGCACTTCGAACGGCCGCCTCCAGTTCATTTAATACCGGCGACCCAATCCTGTAATTATAAGAAGCCATGTCATAGGCCTCTTTTGCCATACGATAGCGGGCATTTTGTTGCTGGCTCTCCAGAAGAAAGATAACATCTCCCTTTTTTACATCCGTTCCTTCCGGAGCCACTATTTCGATAATATACCCTTCCGCTTGCGCAAAGAGTTGATATTCGTCTTTCGAAACAACAAACCCTGACGCATACACTGCCTCCATCAACGGTTTTTGCTGCGGATTGCTTTGATTTCCACCATCACCACATCCGAAAAAGGAAGCAGCTAGCGAAAGGAAGAGGATATATTTCATGAGTAAAACAGGATTAAAAATACGGGGGAAAGGGCATGAATTGGGATAAATCTGACTCAGACCGGTAAAATCCGGTTTGAGACGTAGCAAATAAAAACTGATCCGGCTTCAGCCAGTCCATCAAATCACCTTATTTTGCAACAAATCAATCATTATCAAAAGAGAAGTACGTTTGGCCTACCTCTGCCTGGGTGGCATTTGCATTATCTGGGGCACTACGTTCCTGGCCATGCGCATCGGGGTTAAAGAATTTCCTCCTTTTCTTTTTGCCGGATTGCGCCAGTTCACTGCAGGCTTCCTCCTCCTCAGTTATTTGCTAGGGATAAAGAAATTGAAATTCCCGTCCTGGGCCAACGTGATACGGCAGGCCTTTGGTGGTTTTTTAATGATCACACTGGGGAACGGACTGGTTTCCTGGGCGGAAGTTTATGTGCCCAGCGGGGTGGCTGCGATCATCTGTTCTATCATGCCGGTGTGGGTCGTGCTCATCAACCTCACGATCAACCGCTCTGAATTGCCCAATGGATTAATTGTTTTTGGTGTGTTCACGGGACTGGGTGGAATTCTCCTGGTGTTCAATGAACATCTGGCCGATTTTGTAAATTCAAATTACCAGTGGGGAATAGCGTTTATCTTCATCGCCTCGCTAGCCTGGGCACTGGGGAGTGTCATCATCAAAAGATCAAGCGATGGCTCCAATCCTTTTTTTAATGCCGGACTGCAAATGTTGTTCGGGGGACTATGGTGTTTTGCTCTTAGCTTCTTTTTTGACGATATCAACAGCTTGCAATGGACGCCGCAGGTTGGATACTCGCTCGGCTACCTCATTCTAGTAGGTTCGGTAGGAGCCTTTGCCATGTATGTGTACGCCCTTACCTACCTGCCCATCACGATTGCTTCCCTTTATTCCTATGTCAATCCACTGGTGGCCGTACTCCTGGGATGGTTGGTGTTGGATGAAAAATTAAACCTAACAATTGGGGTCGCCATTATCGTTACGGCCGTGGGTATTTATCTCGTCAATCGCGGATATCAGCTTAAAAGTCAAAAAGCCGCGAATTCTTCAAAATGAAATCATGATTTCAGCAATCTCATTTCATACCGTCCCGGAAAAACAAAATACCGTATTTTCCATTCTCATCCCGTCCTGGAACAATCTGGATTACCTGAAGTGTTGCGTTGAAAGCATCCGAAAGAATTCAGCGTATCCCCATCAGATCATCGTCCACATCAATGAAGGAAATGACGGCACCCTGGAATGGGTGCAACGTCAGGGCCTGAGCTATTCCTATTCAGCAGCCAATGTTGGTGTCTGTTACGGGTTTAACGCTTCCGCCGCGCTGGCTACCTCGGACTACCTCGTGTTATCCGACGATGATTTTTATTTTACACCCGGGTGGGATGAGGGTCTTTATACGGAAATAAGGAAGTTGGACCATTTTTACTTTTGTATCGCCGGCACGATGATTGAGCATGTCGCTACCACCAACCGTTGCGCCATCGCTCCGTACGATTTTGGAAAAACGGTCAGGGACTTCGATGAGAACAAGCTTCTCCGGGAATACCGTTCCATTCCTTTTCCGGATTGGAGCGGGGGCAACTGGTACCCGATGGTGCTGCATAAAAGGATCTGGCAATTGATCGGCGGGTTAAGTGTGGAATTTTCCCCCGGAATGGGCTCTGACCCGGACATGATGATGAAGCTCTGGCATGCCGGAGTCCGTTATTATAAGGGAGTGGGCGCCTCGCGAGTTTATCACTTTGGTTCCAAGACCACCGACCGCATCAAAAAGAATGACGGATATAATCAGTTCCTTCTGAAGTGGGGCCTCAGTAACTCCACGTTTTTCAAACTATTTCTGCGACAGGGAACACTCTTTGACGGACCTTGCGCCGATCCCCCCAGGACAGGTGAACTACGGACCCGACTTTGGAAGGATGCGGTGAAGAGGGTGCTTGCTTCTTTTAGAGCCGGTGATAGGTGATCCGTAGATTAGGGTCTTATCAAAAATTAAGCATCAATCCCTCATTTCCGGTCACCCGTTAGCACACGCTCGCCTTGAAAGGCATAACTGTCAACCAATGATGGCCAGGTGTGTTGGGAAACCCCCCACTTCAACACTTCAACACATTAACACTTCAACACTACTATCAAGTGTGACTTATAGTTTAATCGTGGACAAATCTACCGATCACAGATCACCACCCCTTCCTAAAATCACCCAATGGCGAGCCGGTGTATTGACATTGTGCAACCCCCCACTTCAACACTTCAACACATTAACACTTCAACACTACTATCAAGTGCGACTTATAGTTTAATCGTGGATAAATCCACCGATCACCGATTACCGATCACCGATCACCAACTACCACCCCTTCCTGATCGTGTCACAGACATAATCAACATCCACCTCCTTAACATGCATATGCAACGGCAACACGATGTAATTTTCTTCTATGGCGTCCATATTGGGAAGATCATCCCTGCGCCCGCCGAGAATGCTATAGCGGTCATTGCGATAATGGACCTGGCCGGATTCAATTTTATGCTCACGAAGGTATTTCATAAAATCGACCCGTTTGTCAACCAATGCCGTACACAACCACGCTGCATGAGTACGATCGGTATGGTCTGCTCCGATCAACCTGATTCCGTCGATTCCGGCAAGGCCACGTCGATAAGCCTGAAAAAGCTTTTGGCGGTAAGCCAGCGTTGCGTCAAATTCGTGTAGTGCAGCAATGCCCATGGCCGCCGCGATGTCGGTCATTTGGTATTTATAGCCCACTTCCCAAATATCGTTTTCCCAGGTACCCTT
>Ga0193718_1000006_pt1 | contig 47599 bp, 36 predicted proteins | sample U2a1metaG_FD_144918 | JGI IMG/M metagenome (GOLD analysis project Ga0193718, IMG submission 144918) | Soil microbial communities from a riparian zone of the East river system, Colorado, United States - U2a1 | ecosystem: Environmental > Terrestrial > Soil > Riparian zone | place: USA: East River... | reverse complement strand
ACACCGGCAATGTGAGCAAGTATGCAAAGCAGGCCAAGGTAATTCACATTGAAATCGACCGGGCGGAGATCAACAAGATCATCAAAGCCGATGTGGCCGTTCATGCCGACGCGAAGGAAGCCTTGCAAGCCCTGATTGAGTTGTGTAAACCCAATCAGTTCAAGGAATGGACCGAAGCATTCCACAAACTGAATCGAATCGAGCATAAAAAGATCAGCGAATATGAGTTTAATCCTTCCGGCCCACTGATGATGGCCGAAGTGATCAACCACTTGTCCAACTTTTCCAAAGGAGAAGCCATCGTCGTAACGGACGTAGGGCAGCATCAAATGACGACGTCGCGTTACTATGGTTACAAAAAACCCCGGACGAACGTCACGTCAGGTGGTGCGGGCACCATGGGATTTGCATTACCTGCCGCGATCGGCGCCAAGCTGGCCATGCCCGATAAGGAAGTCGTTGCCGTGATTGGCGACGGAGGGTATCAAATGACCATTCAGGAATTGGGTACCATCATGCAGTACAAAATTCCTGTGAAAATCCTGTTATTGAACAACAATTTCCTGGGTATGGTCCGCCAGTGGCAAGAACTCTTTCACGAAAAGCGTTATTCCTTTACCGAAATGGTCAACCCCGATTTTGTAAAACTAGCCGGGGCCTACGGTATCCCCGCCCGCAAAGCAGAAAAGCGCGAAGACCTCGAAGGAGCCTTGAAAGAAATGCTGGCGGCGAAGACACCCTTTTTCCTCGAGGCTGTGGTAGGAAAAGAGGACAACGTTTTCCCGATGGTTCCCGCTGGAGCAGGAGTGGCGGAGATTTTGTTAGAAACACCGAAAGGGTAGTCAGTAGGCAGTAGGCAGAACGAGTAGGCAGTAGGCAAAGGGCAGTAGGCAAAATAACAACCCAATAAAAAGTAGTATCCCCAAACTTCAACACTTAGGCAGAACGAGTAGGCAGTAGGCAAAGGCAGTAGGCAAAATAAGAACTCAATTAAAGTAGCACTCCCAAACAACTTCAACACTTCAACACTTCAACACTTCAACACTTAAACACTTCAACACCTCAGCACTTATACACATGAAACAAGATTTCACCCTGGAAATAGCCGCTGACAACAATTTCTCAATCCTAAACCGGATTGTGAACGTGCTGAACCGCCGGCGCATCCGCATCAGGAAATTGACTGCCTTTGAGGTCGAAGGTGACTTCCGCAAAGGGGTAGCGATCATACTGCTGTACACCACACCGGATATGATGGAAAAGGTTAAGCATCAGCTTGAAAAACTGATTGAGGTGGAGTACGCTAATTATTTTGATGGAAGTAATTTGTACTACGACTTAAACGAAAGGCATAATAGTAAGAGTAAGCAAGTAGTGTGAAGAAGTAGGCAGAACGAGTAGGCAGTAGGCAAAGAGCAGTAGGCAGTAGGCAAAATAACAACCCAATAAAAAGTAGCACCCCCAAACATCACCCACTTCAACACTTCAACACTTAAACACTTCAACACTTCAACACTCAAACACTCAACACCGAAGCACTTAAACACTTAAACACACTTAAAAAATGGCAAAGATTAATTTTGGAGGAACCGTTGAGGAAGTCGTCACCCGCGAAGAGTTTCCTATGGAAAAGGCGCTGGCACTGATGCGCAACGAGACTATTGCAATTATCGGATACGGCGTTCAGGGCCCTGCCCAGGCGCTCAACCTGCGCGACAATGGATTCCGCGTGATCATAGGACAACGCAAGGGTTCGAAAACCTGGACCAAAGCGGTTGAGCATGGATGGGTACCAGGCGAGACCTTATTTGAAATTGAGGAGGCCGCCAAACGCGGAACTATCATTCAATTTCTCTTGTCGGATGCCGGGCAGATCGCGCTTTGGCCAACCATCAAACCACACCTGACAAAAGGGAAGTCACTCTATTTCTCACACGGGTTCGGAATAACATTTAAAGAACAAACGGGAATCATCCCTCCTGCCGACGTTGATGTTATTCTCGCCGCGCCGAAAGGTTCCGGAACATCGGTTCGCCGGCTTTTTCTCCAGGGCAAGGGCATCAACTCCAGTTTTGCCGTGTTCCAAAATGCCACCGGCAAAGCCAGGGAAAAAGCGATAGCACTGGGTATTGGCGTCGGTTCCGGATATTTGTTTGAAACCGATTTCAAAAAGGAAGTTTATTCTGACCTGACCGGTGAGCGCGGTACGCTCATGGGGGCGATCGCAGGAATATTCGAAGCCCAGTACGAAGTATTGCGTTCCAAAGGACACTCCCCTTCCGAAGCGTTCAATGAGACGGTAGAAGAACTCACACAAAGTCTGATGCCCCTCGTGGCCGAAAACGGAATGGATTGGATGTATGCCAACTGTTCCACCACGGCACAACGCGGAGCCCTCGATTGGAAGAAGCGTTTTAAAGCAGCCACCCTTCCTGTCTTCAAGGAGCTTTACGAAAGCGTCGCCAGCGGCGCAGAAGCAAAACGGACTATCGAAACCTGCAGCAAACCAGACTATCGCGAAAAACTGGCCGAAGAGTTAAAGGAAGTCCGCGACAGCGAACTCTGGCAAGCCGGTGCAGCAGTACGCGCATTGAGACCGGAGAAAGAGAAAGTAGAAGCAAGCATGATAAACTAGTAGGCAATAGGCAATGGACAGTAGGCAATGTTCGGACTAACCGACTCTTTGCGTACTGCCTTTTGCTTACTGCCTACTTTACATATGGTAACAGAAGCAAACATGATAAACTAGTAGGCAATTTGCAATCAGCAGTAGGCAATGTTCGGCGTGACCAACTCTTTGCCTACTGCCTTTTGCTTACTGCCTACTTTACATATGGTAACCTCCATCACCCAATCCATCGACATCGCCGCCGCTCACGAGGTCCTGAAACCCGTCGTCCTCCGGACTCCGTTGCAATTTCACCGCAAGCTCTCGGAACAGTTCGGATGCAAACTGTATCTCAAGCGGGAAGACTTGCAGGTGGTGCGCTCGTACAAGATCCGCGGCGCATACAACCTCATCCAGAGTCTGAATGACGAACAGCGGAAGAAGGGCATCGTTTGTGCCAGTGCAGGCAACCACGCGCAGGGTGTGGCCTTTAGTTGTAAACTGCTGAATATTCATGGTGTCATTTATATGCCCGCCATCACACCCAAACAAAAGATCAACCAGGTAAAAATGTTTGGTGGTGACAATATTGAGATTGTATTGATTGGTGACACGTTTGACGATTGTCAGAACTATGCCCTGGCCTATGCCCACGAGCATGAAAAGGTCTTCATCCCCCCTTTCGACCATCCCAAGATCATTGAAGGACAGGGGACGGTGGCCAAGGAAATTCTCGAAGACCAGAATGACATCGATTACATTTTTGTGCCGGTAGGCGGAGGGGGATTGATAGCAGGAGTCTGCCAGTATTTTGAAGTGTACTCCCCCGGGACAAAAATCATTGGCGTAGAACCCCAGGGAGCACCGTCCATGAAGGAGGCGTTGAACGCGGGGAAGCCCGTCGTGCTCGAAAAAATTCAACGCTTTGTAGACGGGGCCTCTGTAAAAAAAGTAGGCGACCTGACGTTTGCGCTTTGCAAAAATTCACTGGCCGACATGTTGCTGGTACCGGAAGGAAAGGTAAGCACCACCATTTTGCAGTTGTACAACGAAGATGCGATCGTGGTGGAGCCTGCCGGCGCGCTTTCCATCGCGGCGCTGGATCAATACGCCGGACAATTGAAAGGGAAGAAAGTCGTGTGCATCGTCAGTGGAGGCAACAACGACATCGACCGCATGCAGGAAATAAAAGAACGGTCACTTTTGTACGAAGGACTCAAACATTATTTCATCGTGCGGTTTGCCCAGCGTCCGGGTGCCCTGAAGGAATTCGTCAATCACATCCTCGGGCCGACCGATGACATCGTGCGGTTCGAGTTCATTCAGAAGCACAACAAGGAAACGGGTCCGGCGCTGATCGGCATTGAGGTGAAATCAAGAGAAGATTTCGGTCTGCTCATCGGGCGGATGAATCACTACAAGTTGAACTATACAGAGATTAATCAAAACGAAAACTTGTTCGAATATTTGGTTTAGTACTTACGAGTGTTAGTTGGATAATTGATTGGCTTATGAAATATTTTTACCGAATTCATCCGCGTTGCTGCAAAAATTCCTGATATTCGTAAGGAATAAAAATTCTCAAACCGCCCTGCAAAAAATCAGTTTTTGCAGGGCGATTTCGCTTTAAAAGGGGTAAAGACAAACTAACAGTTGTTGTGATTTTGGAACCGAAAACAATTTTTGAAAAGATCTGGGACAGCCACGTGGTGAAGCGTGCCGACGGTTATCCGGATGCCCTCTTCATTGACCGTCATTTTATTCATGAAGTGACCAGCCCGCAGGCATTTGATGGATTGCGCAAGCGCGGAATCGGAGTCTTTAATACGAAGCGAACAACTGCTACGGCCGATCACAACGTGCCCACCAAAGACCAGCATCTGCCGATCAAAGAAGCCCTCTCACGTCGTCAGGTTGAAACGCTCAGAACGAACTGCAAGGATTTTGGAATTGAATTATACGATCTTGGCCATCCTTTTCAAGGCATCGTACACATTATCGGGCCGGAGCTGGGATTGACGTTGCCGGGCATGACGATCGTGTGCGGCGACAGTCATACTTCTACTCACGGCGCGTTTGGCAACATCGCCTTCGGTATCGGCACCAGCGAAGTAGAGCAGGTGCTGGGTACACAGTGCGTCCTTCAGTACAAGGCTAAAACCATGAAGATTGAAATCAATGGTACCCTGGGCAAGGGGGTGGTGAGCAAAGACATCATACTCTACATCATCTCAAAAATCTCTGCCAGCGGCGCAACAGGTTATTTTGTTGAATACACCGGCGACACCATCCGCAAGTTGTCGATGGAGGCACGCATGACCATTTGCAACATGAGCATCGAGATGGGCGCGCGTGGCGGATTGATTGCCCCCGATGAAACAACCTTTACCTATATCAAGGGAAGGAAATTCGCTCCCCAGGGAAGCGCATTCGATCAGGCCATTGAACATTGGAAAAAACTGAGAACGGATGACGGCGCCCGGTATGATAAAGTGCTGACGTTCGATGCAGCGGACATCGCCCCGATGATCACGTATGGTACCAACCCAGGAATGGGGATGAAGGTAACAGACCGTATACCAACGCTGGCAGAACTGAAAGAGATCAGCGAACAAGCTTCCTTTAAAAAATCGCTTGACTACATGGGCCTGGAGCCCGGCACAACGTTACTCGGCAAGGCGATCGATTATGTGTTTATCGGAAGTTGTACCAACGCCCGCATCGAAGACCTTCGCCTGGTAGCCACTATGGTGAAAGGAAAAAAGAAAGCATCTAATGTGGAAGTGTGGATTATCCCGGGATCAAAACAAGTGGAGGAACAAGCCAGGAAAGAGGGCCTGGATAAAATTTTTGAGACCGCCGGGTTTGAATTACGGAGTCCCGGCTGTTCGGCTTGCCTGGGGATGAACGAAGACAAAGTACCGCCTGGAAAATATTGCATCTCCACCTCCAACCGGAACTTCGAAGGACGGCAAGGTCCGCAGTCGAGAACATTTCTGGCCAGCCCCCTGAGCGCTGCAGCCGCCGCGATAACGGGAAGAGTAACGGATGTAAGAGAAATGGTTTTATGAGCAAAGACAAATTCACAACACTAAAATCGCAGGTAGTCCCCCTCCCCTCGGAGAACATCGACACCGATCAGATCATCCCCGCCCGCTTTTTAAAAGCGACGACACGCGAAGGCTGCGGTGATAATCTCTTCCGCGACTGGCGTTACGACCCGGCAGGCAAGCCCGTCAAGGATTTTGTTCTCAACAACGCGACCTGGTCCGGACAAATTCTGGCGGCCGGCAAAAACTTCGGCTGCGGCAGCAGCCGGGAGCATGCAGCATGGGCAATTTACGATTACGGATTCCGGGTGGTCATTTCCAGTTTCTTTGCCGACATCTTTAAAAACAATGCCCTCAACAACGGGCTGCTGCCGGTAGTCGTATCCGACCGGTTTTTGAAAACCCTTTTCGACACACTTCAACAGAAGCCAACGACGGTGATCACGGTTGACCTGGAAAAGCAAATCGTGGAAGTCGATGGCCGGAAAGAGAACTTCGAAATCAATCCCTACAAAAAGGATTGCATGATCAATGGCTACGACGACATTGATTATCTATTAAGCCTGAAGAAAGAAGTTAACGAATTTGATCTAGCCCATTCATCGATTTGAAAAAGAAGATAACCATACTCCCCGGCGACGGCATCGGCAAGGAAGTAACAGCCGAAGGAAAAAAGATATTGGAAAAAATTGCCGGAATGTTCGATCATCAATTCACATTTGATGAAGCCTTGATCGGTCACGATGCAATTGAAGCCACCGGCAGTCCGCTGCCCGAAGAAACACTCCGTCAACTCAGAAACTGCGATGCCATCTTATTCGGCGCCGTCGGCCATCCCAAATACGATAATGATCCTACTCTGAAAGTAAGACCTGAACAAGGCTTACTAAAGATGCGCAAAGAGCTGGGGCTCTATGCCAACCTGCGCCCCATCAAACTTTTTGACGAGCTGCTGGAATCTTCCAGTATCAAATCGGAGATCCTGAAAGGATCCGACATCCTGTTCTTCCGTGAGCTGACCGGCGACGTGTACTTTGGTGAGAAAGGCAGGAAAGACGGAGGGAACACTGCTTATGACGTCATGATCTACCAGCGCTTTGAGATCGAGCGTATTGCCCACAAAGCGTTCCAGGCCGCCCGGACCCGGAAGAAAAAAGTGACCAGCGTCGACAAGGCTAATGTCCTTGAAAGCTCGAGGCTATGGAGGGAAGTAGTTCAGGAAATTGGCAAGCAGTACCCTGATGTACAGCTCGAACATCAATTTATTGACTCTGCCGCCATGAAGCTGATTCAAAATCCGCGCAGTTTTGATGTCGTCCTTACCGGAAATCTCTTTGGGGACATTCTCACCGACGAAGCCTCGCAAATTGCCGGCTCCATGGGTATGCTTGCCTCTGCCTCGATCGGTGATACCGTGGGATTGTACGAACCCATTCACGGTAGCGCCCATGACATTACCGGCAAAGGGATTGCCAATCCCTTAGCATCGATCCTTTCCGCCGCCCTTCTGCTCGACATTTCCTTTGGATTAAAAAAAGAATCAGAGACAGTGATTAAGGCGGTAGAACAAACCTTGAAGCTAGGCTACCGGACCACCGACATTGCCGATTCAAAAACACCGAAGTCTAAAATTTTAAATACCCGGGACATGGGTCAGCAGGTGATTGACCAAATCGGGGATGGAAAGATGTTGAACAAGACAGTTTCAATTTCAGCGATTGGTTGAGAGAGTAAGAAGTAAGAAGTAAAAAGTAAGAATGACGGATTTTGAGCATGAAACCAATTCTGCAAGTTCTGTAATTCTGTAAATTCTGATCTGACTATGAACAAAATTCAAATCTTCGACACCACCCTCCGCGATGGCGAGCAAGTGCCGGGCTGTCAATTGAAACCGGAAGAAAAAGTCGTGATCGCACGCGAATTGGAAGCCCTGGGTGTAGATATCATTGAGGCCGGGTTTCCGATATCGAGTCCGGGAGATTTTCTATCGGTAGTAGAAATTTGCAAGGCGGTTAGTGCGCCCGTTGTTTGTGCCCTCACCCGGACCAAGAAAGAGGACATCGACGTGGCGGCAGAGGCGTTGCAGCATGCTAAACGGGGTCGTATCCATACCGGCATTGGGTCATCCGACGTCCATATTTTACACAAGTTCCGCAGCACGCGCGAGCAGGTGCTGGAGCAGGCTGTTTGGGCGGTGAAGTATGCCAAAGCCAAACGCTATGAAGTTGAGTTTTTTGCTGAAGATGCCGGCCGCGCTGATCTTGCTTTCCTGGCGCAAATGACCGAAGCCGTTATCACTGCCGGAGCCGACGTCGTAAACCTGCCTGATACAACAGGGTATTGCCTGCCTGAACTGTATGGCAAACGGATCCGGTACTTGTTCGAGCATGTCAGCAACATTCACAAAGCCGTCATCGCCGTTCACTGCCACAACGACCTTGGGCTGGCAACGGCGAATACGATCTCCGGGTTGATGCATGGGGCCCGTCAGGCGGAAGTGACGATCAATGGTATCGGCGAGCGCGCGGGCAATACCTCCTTGGAGGAGGTGGCCATGATCATTCAGACGCACAAAGACCTTGATCTTCAGACGAATATTAAGTCGGAGAAGCTCTATGGCCTCAGCAAACTCGTGTCGGGCATGATGCGCATGCCGGTACAGGCCAACAAAGCAATTGTCGGCGCCAATGCATTTGCACATTCTTCCGGTATCCACCAGGATGGGTTCTTAAAGCATCCCGAAAATTACGAAATCATCAACCCCGCAGACGTGGGTGTTCCCGCGTCATCCATTGTGCTCACCGCAAGGAGCGGAAGAGCGGCCCTTAAACACCGCGCGGAATTATTGGGCTACCATTTCGAGGGTGACGAACTCAATACGCTCTATGAACATTTCCTGATCGTAGCCGACGAAAAGAAAATGGTGGGCGATGAAGATTTGATGGTGCTGATAGCTAACACCGCGGTGATGTCGAGATAAAATAAGCCACAGACTTTGTCCGGGAAAGGAGAGTCGAAATTAATAGGGTCAAATCCACTTCGTTATTCATTTCCTTATCTTCTGTATTAATTCATCAGGTATCGCCGCCACCTTCCTCTTCTCATAGTCAAAACAAACAATCCCAGTCTTGCCTTGAGCGACTTCCTTACCAGTTGCTTTGTTGCTAACCTTATAATACAAGTTGAATCCATACCTGGTAATATCGGCCACCGCAATTTGTATGGTCAGCACATCGCCTAGAAACGATTCCGACTTGTAAACAATAGCCGCATCGGCGACAATCTGGCCAACGGTCCCTGCCAGTTTTACTTCACTCTCGAAACCCAGGCTCCTGTAAAATAACGTGCGTGCCTCCTGCATCAGGGTAAGTATGCTATCGTTTCCTACGTGGCCACCATAATTCAGGTCGCTCACCCGGACCGGCAGCTCAGTGGCAAAGGCGAATTTTTCAGGAAGGTCGATGCGAATACGTGTCATAGTCCAAAAATAGCATTCCTAACTTCTCGAAATCGAAAAAATAACTCCCATTTCTGTCCATCCTGATCTCACCCAACCGTCATAGCGGTAATTAAACGTCAAATCAACTTAACCATTTAAGACTATGACAACCCAACAAGTCGCCAATCGCCTTGTGGAACTTTGCCGCAAGGGAGAGATTCCAAAAGCAGGTGATGAACTTTATGCCGACTCCATTGTGAGCGTAGAACCGGAGCATGCGCCATTGAAAACCGCGAAGGGCAAAGCCGCTGTTCAAAAAAGAGGCCAGCAATTTGCTGCGATGATAGAGCAGCGTCACGGAGGTTCCTTTTCCGACCCCGTCGTATGTGGCCGTTACTTCACCGTTGCCATGACCCTGGATGCCACCTTCAAAGGTCAGGGCAGATCGAAAATAGAAGAAATTTGCCTTTACGAAGTGAAAGACGGCAAGATCGTCTTCGAACAATTCTTCTTTTAGGAAGAATCTCAACTCTCCCCCTCTCCGCCCCGGAGAGGGGGACGGGGGGTGAGGTGACTCTTGATCATCCGTTGGACTCGCTGTATTTTTTAAAGTTGTCGAGAATGGCTTGCCATCCGCCCCGTTGCATTTCTATGGGATTCACACTTTCGGCATCAAACGTTTCTGTCACCTTCGTTTCATTGCCTTTTCCTGAAAATTGAATGGCCACTTTTCTGCCGTCACCAATGGTGTATTCAATTACGTTGTGCGGCTGGACGTTGGTGTACACGCCTTCAAAGTCAAAGCTTGCGCTTCCGTCTTTGGCCGCCATGGTCGTTTTGAATTTTCCGCCCGTCCGCAAATCATTTTCGGCATACGGCGCATGCCAATCGTCAGAAGCCTGGCACCACCGGGTAATGTGTTTTGGTTCCGACCAGAATTTCCAGACTTTTTCCACCGGTGATTTAATCAGGGTGTCAACCGTAATGGCTGTTTTAGCTGTTGTTTCCATGGTAATTTTGTTTAGCGTTTTGATATCGACTACTCAACAAACGTATACAATGATTTAAAGAAGACGGATGGGCAAATCCGACTTTCCAGGGGGCCGATTACGACACTATTTATTCCTTCATAAGCTTATTCCTGATTTCCTTCCAGGTAATGAGTTGAATATGCTGATCTGAGATCAGGCGTTTGCATTCGTTACTGGTGAAGAAATTAAAATCAGCTTGCCGCCAGGTTGAGCCAAAGCCTCCCGCGCGCTCGGCTATCGCTTTCATTTCTTCGTTGTCATACGCAGCATGAAGTAAAAAACAATTTAAGCCGGGCCGAAGTGATTTCAGGACCCGGGTCCAATAGGGTATCATTCCATTCGCTCCACCCTGAAAATCCTCGCCCGTAGCCATCCAAACTTTATCGACTACAATGTCCTTTTCGGTAGCATAGCTTTTCAAACTCCGGATGACCGGGTCCGTGGTGAGTTCATCGCCGTTCATTAACACGGGCACCTTATACTCCCTGCCCAACTTGATATAGACCTGGATGAACTCGGGCCGGACCAGCAGCGAACCCATGTGCGTATCGAAGTGCGTGGGATTGATTCCAAATTCTTTTGCCCGTTCAATCTGGCTGCGAAGCTCTTGTTCCACTTCTTGTACGGTCGCATGTTTTGCGACATCCGCTACGGATCCGTAAAGGTACCCTCGCGAATTCACCAGTCCGGGAACCTGGTCCCGTGGAAGGGTGGGTCCCCATTTGTACAATCTCCACTCACTGGTAAGGGTCAGGTGCAATCCAAAATCGGCGTCCGGGTGGGCGCTGGCATAGGCGGCGATTTCGGGAAACCAGGGGCAGGGCACCATAATACTTCCTGAGTTAACCATGCCTTTTTCCATCGCTGCAATGGTGGCCGCGTTTTCCGAATGAGAAACGCCAATATCGTCTGCATGAACGATCAGAAGCTTCGTATCCCTGGAGTATCCCAGTCGCTCCTGGATGGTTTTTTGTTGGGCATAGGTACATCCGGCAAACAGGAGCAGGATAAGGATAGTGACACCGGTCTTTTTCATAAGTTGACTTTTAATGGGGGCAAAGTTATATCTTTGGACCTGATTTTGATGATTTTGATCATCACTCAGAGATGATATTCGTCATCAAAACACAAGGCAAAATGGCGCACCTTTACCTGTCAATGACGAAAGTCCTGGTTCCCTTCTGGAAGTTGAGGGAGAGCCCTTATACCAGCTTCTGGTAAGTAAAGTGGGAATTAATTCAGAGAATCCATAAACGTACTTTGCTCAACCGCACAAAATCTGTTTTACGCCCCGAAAATGCCCTGGCTTGGGTAAGGCACCGAAATCGTCGGCATTTGTATTTTTTTTACCTTTGAAAGATGAATTCTGAGCCTATATATCTTCTACTGGCGGACGACGACAAGGACGATTGCTTGTTTTTCGCAGAGGCATTGGAAGAATTGGCGCTATCCACGCACCTTACCACGGTGCACGATGGCGAACAGCTCATGCAGCTTTTGGACAGGAAAACAGAGCAACTTCCTCATGTTCTTTTCCTCGACCTCAACATTCCGCGCAAAAACGGCCTCGAATGTTTGTCGGAGATAAAACTCAACAAAAAGCTGAAGCATCTTTTCGTTATTATTTTCTCCACTTCTTCTGAACAAGACATTGTAAACATGCTTTACAAAAACGGGGCGCATCATTACATTCGCAAGCCGGCTGAATTTTCACAACTTAAAAAAGTAATTCATAAGGCCCTTACCATCATCACCGATCGCATGCCTGCCGGGAAAGGAAATTTCGAACAACCCGCAAAAGAGATGTTTGTCCTGACGGGTGATTTCTAACGAATCAAAGCAATGGGATTACCGCTTGCAAAAAAGAAAGCAGGTTCTTCCGCCCGGAAGACAAGAAAGGACGCCTTTCCGGTGGTGGCTATTGGCGCATCCGCGGGAGGATTGGAAGCGGTAACACTCCTCTTACAAAATCTCCCGCCGAACACCGGCATGACATTTATTTACGTCCAGCATCTCAGCCCGGACCACAAAAGTATCTTAACCTCCATTTTAGCAAAGTCAACGCTAATGAAAGTGCAGGAAGTCACAAACAGGGTGCTCCTGCAGCCCGATCATTTTTATGTGATTCCGCCCGATAAGGATATGGCGGTGCTCAATGGACACATAAAATTAATGCCCCGCAGAAAAGACCGCGTCGCGAATTTACCAATCGATACTTTTTTCTGCTCCCTTGCTGAACAGCATAAAGAAGGCGCCATCGGTATTATTCTCAGCGGCAGTGCAAGCGATGGCACACGGGGGTTACGCGCTATTAAAGATGCAGGAGGATTAACGTTTGCGCAGGATGATTCGGCAAAGTTCAGCAGTATGCCCAAGTCGGCCATCGCAGCGGGCGCGGTGGATTTTGTTTTATCTCCTAAAGAAATTGCGCTGGAACTAACCCGCCTGGGCAAGCAAGATCGTGCGAAGCCCGGGGCATTGTCATCCGGTAAAGGAATTGAAAACGATAACCCCGACCTGGGGGTCATTATCAGTCATCTGCATAAAGAGACCGGCGTCGATTTCAGTTACTACAAAATGGCCACCATCAAGAGACGTATCCTGCGTCGAATGCTGCTGAATAAAATAAATACCCTGAAGGAATATGCACGGTTGACAGCGGAAAAGAGCGATGAGATCAATATTCTCTACCAGGATTTACTCATTAACGTTACCGGTTTTTTCAGGGATACCGATTCGCATCAGTATTTAAAAACCACACTCTTTCCCCGGATTCTCAAGAGCAAAGCAGCTGGCGAAACCTTGCGGATATGGGTACCGGCCTGCTCATCGGGGGAGGAGGTTTATTCCATTGCCATGACACTGCTCGAAATACAGCAGAACAAACCTACGGATATACCGATTCAGATTTTTGCCACTGACCTCAGCGCAAAGGCCATTGCCAAAGCCCGTATTGGCGAATATGCCAAAACCGACCTCAAATCAATTTCACCAAAACGACTGCAACGCTTTTATACGAAATCCGGCAGCAACTACCGCATCTCCAAAATCGTGCGCGACATGTGTGTCTTTGCACCTCACAATATTTTGCGCGATCCCCCTTTTTCGCGCATTGACTTTATCAGTTGCTGCAACCTTCTTATTTATCTCGATACCCCCGCCCAGAGGAAAGTCATGGCTACCTTTCATTATGCTTTAAAAGAAGATGGCTACCTGATGCTCGCGAAAGCAGAAACCATCGGTACCTCCGGTCATCTCTTCACAAAAATCAACAATGCATTTAAGATTTACTCCCGTAAAAACAATTCAGGTAAGCGCATATTGCCTGTTCTCAAACGTCGCTCCCCACAAACGGTCACCAATAAAATCCTGGCGCCACACCTCCTCAAAAATAAGTCTGTTTCAGACGGTGGCCTCCATAGCGCTATTGATACCCTTCTTCTTTCCCGCTTTGCGCCGGCCAGTGTCGTCATCAATCATGCATTGGAAATCCTCATGTTCAGGGGCACAACGGATTCGTACCTCAGGCATTTATCCGGCAAGGCCAGCTTAAACATTCTGAAAATGGTACCGCCTGAAATTGCTTTCGAACTTCGCATCGCCATTTCCAAAGCAATTAAAACAAAACAACCTGTTCTGAAAACCGACATTGAAATGAAAATCGATCCGGCCTTACGAATGATTGCCCTGGAAGTAATTCCGGTTGTGGTAGAATGGGACGAGCCGTTGCTTCTCATTCTTTTCACCGAGGCCGAACAGCAGGAACTATTTTGGCAACAAGGCCTTGGCGGGAAAAACATCCCGATGGCGGGAAGCACCCTTGCAAAGGACCAACGGATAAACAAATTAAAACAAGAACTATCGGATGCCCGTGCTGACATGCAATCCCTGGCAGAAGAACAGGAAGTGTTCAACGAAGAATTACAGAATGCCAATGAGGAAGTCGTTTCCAGCAATGAAGAATTACAGAGCGTAAATGAAGAATTGGAAACGTCAAAAGAAGAAATTGAATCGACCAACGAAGAATTGATCACCACCAACCAGGAATTGCAAACACGCAACGACTTGCTCAGTGAATCCTATGATTATTCCGAAGCGATCATCAACACCATTCACGAACCCCTGATCATCCTGGACAGGGATCTTCGTGTAAAATCCGCCAACAAATCATTCTACCATACGTTTCAGGTGACAGCCGAGGAAACCGAACGGACCCGGCTATTCGATTTAGGAAACAGACAATGGAATATTCCCCGCTTACGCGAACTGCTTGAAGAGATCATCCCAAAAAACACCCATTTCCAGGATTTTGAAGTCACCCACACCTTCCATGGTGTCGGCGAAAAAACAATGCTGCTCAATGCACGTCGCATTGTACAGAAAACCCACAACGAACGGTTAATTCTGCTCGCCATTAATGATATTACCGAACACGCCCTGCTGCAACGCAAAGAAAAGGAGCTCCTGAAAAAAGACATCCACGAAAGCAAATCCTATAGCCACACGCTTGAAAAAGCGGTAGAGGGAAGAACAAAGGAATTGGAACACGTCAACAAAACCCTCGAAGAAAAAAACCGTGAGCTTGAAATAATGAACAAAGAGCTTGAGGCCTTCACGTATGTATCCAGCCACGATTTGCAGGAACCGTTGCGCAAAATACAAGCCTTTGCAAGCCGGATTTTAGATACGGAGAATCAACACTTATCAGAGAAGGGCAAAGATTATTTTAACCGGATGCAAACAGCGGCCGGCCGGATGCAGAAACTCATCGAAGATTTACTTGCCTTCTCCCGTCTGAATATTGCAGAACGAAAATTTGAAAACACCGACCTCAATACCATTTTGGAGGAAGTGAAAGCGGAATTCAAGGAAATCATTGACGAAAAACAGGCTACCATCGAGGCAACCGAACTTTGCAAAGTGAACCTCATTGCTTTCCAGTTTCGCCAACTTCTGTACAATCTCCTCAGCAACGCCCTCAAATTTTCAAAGCCGGAACGCCCTCCTCATATCATTATCAAGAGTATCATGGTAAAGGGCAGTAAACTAAAAGAAAAAAACCTCATACCTGAAAATACATACTGCCACATCATGGTGGCTGATAATGGGATTGGCTTCGACCCGCAGTATAAAGACCGTATTTTTGAAGTGTTTCAACGACTTCATGGCAAACAGGAATATGCCGGTACCGGCATCGGCCTGGCCATCGTTAAAAAAGTAGTGGAGAATCACAACGGCATCATAACGGTTACCAGTAAACTCAATAAAGGAACAACGTTCCATATTTACCTCCCCGTTTCCTGACAAACTAAATCGCATCGCGCAACGATCACCGACGGTGGTCATTCGTCTCGCCGCGAATCACGCCATTGATTCTTCAATAGGGATGATCACAGAAACCAGCGTTCCTTCCTTTTCCTTACTCTGAATGTCAAATTTGCCGTTCAAAAGCCGAACGCGTTCCCGAAGACCAATGAGTCCAAGGGATTTTGAACTCGTAAGTTGTTCTTCCTGAATGCCCCTTCCATTATCCTTGATCCCCAGAAAAAAGGCGCTGCCGATATCGTCGAGATAGATTTCAACCTGGGTTGCCTGGGAATGCCTTGCTACATTGGTGAGCACTTCCTGGACGATCCGGAAAAGAGAAATAGAGAGGTCACGGCTGAGCTTTAGCGTATCGGCATGAAGGTAGGTCTGACAACTGATCTGGTGTCTCCTTTCAAACTCCATTGCGTGCCCCTGAACCGCTTCCAGGATGCCCAATTCGTCCAGGGTCTCCGGTCTTAACGCAGACGATATCTTCTTTACCGATTGCGTGAGCTGATCAATGAGTGCTACTACAGAGGTAAATTCCGCCTGAATGGCTTCTGCCGGAAGCTTCTTGCCCGGGGTGATCTTTTTCCATAGCCCGGTGACACCGGTTTTCAGTGTTGCGAGTACCTGCCCAAGCTCGTTGTGTAAGTCACGCGCAGTCGTTCTCCGCTCGTCTTCCAGGGAGAGCTGATAGCGCTCCAGCAAAAAGCCTAACTCCTCGTGTGATTTTTTTAATTCAAAAGCGATCCGATCCTTTTCTCTTTCGATGCCTTTCTTTTTAATGGCGTTCATGATCGCCGTCGGCAGTCGCTTGAAACTCGATTTCAGAATAAAATCATCTATCCCGTCTTTCAGGCACTCGAGCGCCAGTTGTTCGCTCAACGCTCCGGTCACCAGGATGAACGGCAGGGTCACCCCTTCGGTGCGAAGCATTTGAAACGCCTGCATGCCGTTAAACGAAGTGAGCGAATAATCCGCCAGGATAACATCGGGCCGGAATTCAAATACCTCTTTCAGAAACTCATTCTTCTTATCCGTCGTACGGCCGATGAAATTTACCCTGGCCTCATCCAGTTCATGGTGCATCAACTCTACATCATCCGGATTGTCCTCCAGAAATAATATCCGAAAGGGGTACGTCGCCGGGACCCCGGCAATACTTTCATTTACTACCACATTAAGGTTACTGAAACGGGTCATTTTTTCTCCGCGGTCAAATCGGTTTTTCGTTAAGCAGGCTCCAATAAACAGCCAGGGAACTTATGGTTTTCACATAACTATCAAATCCGACCGGTTTAACGACATAACTGTTTACGCCCAATTTGTATGCCTCGGCGATATCCCTTTTTTCCCGAGAGGAAGTAAGAATAACAACCGGCAGGGTCCGTGTTCGCTCATCCTCCCTGATTTTTCTCAAGACTTCGAGACCATCGAGCCGGGGTAGCTTCAGATCCAGAAGGACCACCCTCAGGGTATTCTGGATTTTCCGATTTTCATCCGACTTTTTATTAAAAATAAAATTCAGCGCTTCCACCCCATCTTTCAGGTGAAGAAGGTGCAAGGCTTTGTTTCCTTCTGTGAGGGCATGTGTTGTGAGCTCCGTGTCGTCCGGGTTATCTTCCACCAACAAGACATCAATCAGGTCATCCTTTTCCATTAGTTTGATTTAAGGGTAAAATAAAATGTAGCTCCTTCGCCTTCCTTACCTTCGGCCCAAACGCGGCCTCCGTGCCGGATAATAATGCGCTTGACAATAGCCAGGCCCACACCCGTTCCCTGGTATTCCTGGGGGTCGTGCAGACGTTGAAATACACCAAAGAGTTTATTGGAATATTCCATATCAAAACCCACTCCGTTGTCCTTAATATAAAACTGGGTTTCATTTTCGCGGGAATCACTTCCAATTTCTATTTCAGGCGTTTCTTTCTTGACAGAATACTTAAAGGCGTTGGATATAAGATTGACCAACACTTGTTTGATCAGGGCAATGTCGCCTTTGGCTGTGCCGAGTTTGGTGATTTTTATTTTTGAACTTCCTTTCATCTCAGTAAGTTCTTCCAGAACCGTATTCACCAAATCAGCCATTTCAATGGTTACGATCTGAATATCTTTCATGCCAATCCTTGACAGGGTTAGCAATTCATCAATCAAGCTGCTCATTTTGTCGACGTTCCTTCTTACATTCCCTAACAGGCGTTGGCCTTCATGGTCTACTTTGCTGAGGTATTTCGTTAAGAAGATGGCGATAAAGCCGTCTATGCCCCTGAGCGGAGCCCGCAAGTCGTGCGAAACGGAGTACGAAAACGATTCCAGTTCAATAATCCGCTGCTCCAATTCCTCGTTCAGCGTTTTGATTTTGACTTCCTGTTTCCGCTGGGCAGTAATATCCCGCGCGCCGGCAAACGCCCCGAGTACATTGCCCTTTTCATCACGGTACACAGAGGCATTGTATAATACGTCCCGGAGGTTGTGGCGGATCGTTAGCGGAGAGTCCGCGACAAAGCCTTTTGCAAATATTTGCTGATATCCCTCGCGCGCCTTTTCAGGCTCAGTAAAATAATCCGAGAAATCGGTGCCAATGAGTTTTTCCCTCACCACACCGGTCGCTTTCACCAGGGCCTCATTCACATCGGTGATCTTTCCTTCCGGACTGATGGCAACCATGGGGTCCAGACTGGCTTCGATCAGGCTTCGGGTATAGGCTTGTTGTTTTTTGATCTCCTCCTCCGCTTGTTTGCGATCTGTAATATCGCGCGCCGCGGCAAACACACCTTGAACCACTCCATCTTCGTCCTTGAAAACCGTGGCATTATAAAGCACATCGGTTATATTACCGGAGACATGGCGGATCGCCAACGGGTAGTTTCGCACAACTCCCTCATAAAATGCCTGTCGATAGGCTTCTTCCGCTTTAGCCGGTTCGGTAAAATAATCCGGGAATTGCGTTCCAATTATCTTTTCACGCGGTACACCCGTTACTTGCACAGTGGCTTCATTGACGTCCGTGATTTTCCCGTCAGGGCCTTTTGTTATCTGCGGATCAAGGCTGGTTTCAATCAGGGAACGGGTGTAAGCCTGAATTTTCCTGATCTTTTCTTCCGTTTCTTTCAGCACGGTGATGTCGCGGGCAGCAGCTACCGCTCCCAACACATTTCCTTTTTCATCACGATAGACGGAGGCGTTAAACAGTACCTGAATGAGTTTCCCGTTCTTATTGCGGAGGGTAAGAGGATAGTCGGCTACGAATCCTTTCGCGAATACCAACGTGTACCCTTCCCGTGCTTTTTGAGGCTCTGTAAAGTAATCAGAGAAGTCTGTACCAATCAGTTTTTCTCTTGGTAACCCCGTTGCATGCACGGAGGCCTCATTGACGTCCGTTATCTTTCCCTCGGGGTTGACCGTCACCAGGGGGTCGAGTGAAGCTTCGATTAAACTCCGTGCATATTCAGAAGTTCGTTTTAACTGCGTTATATCCCGGGCCGTAGCCAACACGCCGAGCACCGTGCCAAGGTCATCTTTGTATACGGTGGCATTGTACAAAACCTCGGTGAGTTTACCTTTTTTGTGGCGGATGGTAAGGGGATAATCGGCCACGAAACCTTTGGCAAAGACTTTTTGGTACCCTTCACGCGCTTTTTGCGGTTCGGTGAAATAGTCGGAGAAGTCCGTGCCGATCAGGTTCTCTCTGGGAACGCCCGTTGCCCTGACCGAAGCCTCATTCACGTCGGTGATCTTCCCTTCCGGGTTGATCGTAACGAGCGGGTCAAGCGAAGCTTCAATCAAACTTCGCGCATATTGTGAGGTTCGCTTCAACTGGGTAATATCGCGGGCAGCCGCCAGCACACCCAACACGTTACCCTGGTCATCCTTGTAAACCGAAGCATTATAAAGAACATCCGTTAATTTGCCTTTCTTGTCGCGCAGCGTAAGCGGATAGTCGGCAACAAGACCTTGCGCAAAAACCTGTTGATACCCATCACGGGCTTTCACCGGTTCAGTGAAATAATCAGAGAAGTCCGTACCGATGAGTTTTTCCCTTGGAACTCCCGTTGCCCGCACCGACGCCTCATTCACGTCCGTAATCTTTCCGCCCGGGTTGATTGTAACCAAGGGGTCAAGCGCTGCCTCGATCAGGGAGCGTGCATACTGGGAAGCCCTTTTCTGAACGGTTACGTCGCGGGCCGACGCCGACACCCCCATGACATTATCTTTTTCATCCCGGTAAACGGAAGCATTGTACATCACATCGGTGAGCTTGCCTTCCTTATCCTTTACCGTCAGGGGGTAGTCTGACACAAACCCTTTCTCGAATACCTGTTCGTATCCCTCCCTCGCTTTTCGCGGCTCTGTGAAGTAGTCTGAGAAATCGGTGCCGATCAGTTCTTCCCTTGGTATTCCCGTCAACTTGATGGAAGCCTCATTCACATCGGTCACCTTGCCTTCCGGGCTGATCGTAATCAGGGGATCGAGTGATGCTTCGATCAAACTCCGGGTGTAGGCCTGCGTTATTTTGGATTCCTCTTCCGACCTTTTCTTTTCTGTGATTTGACGGATGGCCGCCCAGGTATAGACTTCCTCCCCGATCCGGAGCGGGCTCATGCTTATATCGACCATGAACTTTTGTCCATTCTTCCTGACTCCGTATAATTCCAATTCGGCATTGATCCTGCAAGGCTGGGGTTCACTAAAAAAATTTCCGGATTTCTTACTTTTGAGTTTCTTATGGATCAGTGGAATCAACGATTCCAAACTCTTTCCAAGAAGTCCTTTTTTGTCGTATCCGAATACTTTTTCTGCTAGCTCGTTTACCGATGCGATACACCCTGCCTGATCGACAATAATGGTTGGGTCAGGAGCCGCTTCAAAAAGGGGTTGGGACTTCCTTCCTTTGCGGTTTGAGACGTGTTGGTTTGCGGTTTTTGCCGAAACGAGGGTATTTTTCAATTTCATTTTTCAGAACTGAATCTCTTCTTTCCCAGCCCATGCAAACCCGGGGCTTGCCGCGATCTTTATGTCGAGGCCTGCCGATCAATGCGAAGCCTTTATTCCCACTCCTTTTACCTGAACGAGACTCCTGTTGATATTTCCGTACAGCCAGCTTAGCCGGTGAAACATCTTAAATCCGAAAACTCTGTCTATTAGTTTGTGTTTGGGCGCCCATTTGTGGAATACAGGCTCTATTTTTATTTCCTTGAAACCGGCGGCCTGTAGAATATTTCCGAGATTCATGGGGCTGAAACTGTACAAATGATTGTTAACATCATTGGGGATCCATTGATACTGGTAATTCTCCAGCGGCACCACAATTACGATTCTTCCGCCCTTCTTCAGTTTTTCATATAAACCCGTAACAATCCCATACGGATTCATGGTATGCTCCAAACAATGACTTGAAATGACGGTATCAATGGACGCGTTAGCAATATCTTTCAATGATTCGTAGCAGGCAATTCCCATTTCATAGTTGCAAAATTCCCTGGCTACGGGATTTAGCTCCACTCCAATTTTCTCACTGCAATTCAGGTTGTTAAGCAAAAACCCGCCTCCGCAGCCAAAATCCAGTACCGTATCCGATGGCAAAACATGCTTTTCAAACATGAACTTGTTTGCCCTCCCGCCAAACTCGCCTATCTCTTTTTGAAAATTATTGAAATACTGTACGTCGTAGTGAGACAGGATCGCGGTCTCCTCCTGGTTCGGGGCCTCGACCTGTTCCAGGGTCACTTCCCGTTTCATCGTGGTAATCCTATCGTGTTGATAATTCATACAAGTTGGTTGCCTGGTTTGCATATTCGTAGTAAACTTCGCTCACGCCGTCGGCGAGTTCTTTTTTCGCAACCCAGCCCAGGTCATTGATTTTGGTCGTGTCCAAAAGCTTTCGCGGCGTTCCATCGGGGTAGTCTGAATTAAAGAACAGGTCTCCTTCATAGCCGATACAGTCTTTTATCAGAAGCGCAAGCTCTTTGATGCTCAGGTCAATGCCCGTTCCAACATTGATTATTTCATCACTATCGTAGCCATCCATTAAGAACAAACAAGCATCCGCCAGGTCATCGACGTGCAGGAACTCCCGCCGGGGGGCACCGCTTCCCCAGATCTCCACGGTCTCCTGTCCTTGTGTTTTCGCTTCGTAGAATTTCCGTATGAGTGCCGGAAGCACATGTGAATTCATGCGGTGATAATTATCGTTCGGTCCATATAAATTGGTCGGCATCAGACTGATGAAGTTTGAACCATATTGCCGGCGATAGGCCTGACACATCTTGATCCCGGCGATCTTGGCAATCGCATAGGGCTCATTTGTAGTCTCCAGTTCTCCCGTCATCAGGGCCTCCTCTTTTATAGGCTGTGGTGCATATTTTGGATAAATGCAGGAGGAGCCTAAGAATAGGAGCTTCTTCACATTACTCACAAACGCCTGGTGAATAAGGTTGGTCTGAATCAAAATATTATCATGAATGAACTCTGCCCCCTGGGTATTATTGGCGTGAATGCCGCCGACTTTTGCCGCCGCCAGAAATACGTATTCAGGACGTTCCGCTTCGAAAAATTTCCGCACAGAATAGGGATCGCGAAGATCCAATTGGGAGTGACCTTTTAAGGCAAAATTGCGATAGCCCTCTTTTTGTAATCTTCTATGAATAGCCGAGCCCACCATCCCGTGGTGACCTGCTATGTAGATTTTAGCATTTTTTTTCATTACTCATCGTTTTTAAGAACTTCCTGGCCGTTGGAGATCAGAATTTTGTCGCGCTCAAATAACCTCAAATCCGCCATCACCATATCATTTACAATATCGCGTGTCGAGTATTTCGGTTGCCATTTTAGTTTCGTCCGGGCCTTGGTGGCATCTCCTAACAACAATTCAACTTCCGTGGGCCTGAAATAGCTTGGATCTACCGCTACCACTATTTTTCCAGGCGTTACAAAATACGCGCTGTCACGGCATCTCCTTACCCGCGCAATTTCCTCAATGCCTTCACCTTCAAATTCTAATTCTATCCCCACTTCCGAGAAAGCCATGTTCACAAATTCCCGAACGGTCGTGGTTACTCCTGTGGCAATCACAAAATCCTCCGGTTGGTCTTGCTGCAGGATCAGCCACATCGCTTCTATATAATCTTTAGCATGCCCCCAATCCCGTTGTGCATTGAGGTTGCCCAGGTATAATTGCTCCTGCATGCCCAATGCAATGCGCGCGACGGCGCGGGTGATCTTCCGCGTCACGAATGTTTCGCCGCGCAACGGTGATTCGTGATTAAATAAAATGCCATTGCAGGCAAATAGGTTATAGGCCTCCCGGTAATTTACCGTAATCCAGTAGGCATACAACTTCGCTGCGGCGTAAGGCGACCGCGGGTAAAAGGGCGTCGTTTCACGCTGGGGTATTTCCTGCACCAGACCATATAGCTCGGAAGAGGACGCCTGATATATTCTCGTCTTGTGTATAAGATTCAATAGTCGAACTGCTTCCAAAATCCGGAGGGTCCCCAACCCATCGGTATTGGCGGCGTACTCCGGAATATCAAAACTTACTTTAACGTGCGACATAGCGCCCAGATTGTAGATTTCATCCGGTTGCACTTCCTGAATAATGCGGATTAAGTTAGTAGCATCGGTCAGGTCTCCATAATGCAACTTGAACCTGACATCCTTCTCATGAGGGTCACGATATAAATGGTCAATGCGTTCGGTATTCAAAGAGGAGCTTCTTCTCTTGATTCCGTGCACGGTATATCCCTTTTTTAAGAGGAACTCTGCCAAATAGGCCCCGTCCTGTCCTGTGATCCCTGTGATCAATGCTACTTTCTTGTTGTTGTCTGTCATAATGATTTAGGTTGAATACTTCAGCTTGGTGAAACAATTCTAGACAGGAATGCAGCTGGCTCAAATGACCCAGGTTTTCAATTACGATGATACTGATCATCATGCCGTAACCCGGAAAAGGGCTCAAAAAACGGTATGAGTAAAGTTTGCAACCAGCATGATCGCAATCATTGAATTCGATCCGCCCAACCTGCTATTTCGTACCATGAAAATTTTGAACGTTTATAATAATGAATGTTAAATCTTAAATCGCACGACCATGAGGGGTAAATATTATTCGCCAGTTTTCAAAGTCCTGATATTCATCATCGACTTTTGGCTGATTCAGACGGCTTTTACCGTCACCGGGGAGTTGGGTTTGGTGGATGGTCTCTCGCGATCTGAGGTGACTACCTTCTTTCTTATCTTCAGCCTCATCTGGATCATTGCCGGGTTCTTATTCAAGATATACCGGATCGATACTCTCAGTTTGATGCAGAACGTCAGCACGATTCTGTTCAACGCCTTTGTTGTTCACATCCTGATGATCATCGCCATCCTGAACACGTTCAACGTGTTTACCGTAAACATAAAATTTTTAACCGCTATTTACGTCTTAGCGGCTGCCTTTATCGTCGGTATGAGGGTGCTCTATAAACTGATCTTGAAATACGTTGAGTTTTCAGGGTTTGATCAGCGCAAAGTGATCATCATCGGTGCTACCGGCTCAGGAAAAGCACTTTATCAGTTCTTTTCTGCCGATGAGACGGGAGGCTATTTGTTCAAGGGCTTCTTTGATGATGAACCCTTTGAAGCCAAGGGGTACAGACACCTTGTTATCGGAAAATTGAGCGATATAAAGGAATTTTGCTTACGGGAAAAAATTGATGAGATCTATTTTACATTGCCGCTCACACACGACAAATTACTCCAGGATCTCGCCAAGTTTGCGGACGATAATTTTATATATCTGAGAATAGCGCCTGACTTTAGCAAAGTGGTGCATGATAATTACAACATTTTTCTGATCAATTCGATCCCTGTCATGACAACCCGAAAGGAGCCGCTGGGCATTTCGCTAAACGCTATTCTGAAAAGGCTCTTCGATATCGGATTTTCCATGACCGTGATCCTGACCCTTTTCCCTTTTATTTTTCCAGTGATTGCTCTGGCGATCCGCCTTGATTCAGAAGGGCCTATTTTCTTCAAGCAGTTGAGGCCGGGGAAGAAGAACAAACTGTTCGATTGCTATAAATTCCGAACCATGCTCGTCAATAATAGTACAGAGGTCCAGGCTACCAAAAATGATTCGCGCATAACAGCCGTAGGGCGGTTTTTACGGAAAACAAATCTGGACGAACTACCCCAGTTCTTCAACGTACTCCTGGGCAATATGTCGGTCGTCGGGCCGAGGCCGAATATGATCAGTCAGTTGGAGGAGTATTCAAAGACGATCGGAAATTATAAGGTCAGGCATTTCATCACGCCTGGCATCACGGGGTATGCTCAGGTCAATGGCTTTCGCGGCGAAACAAAAGAGCGGGAACTCATGGAGAAACGCGTATACTATGATGTGCTTTACCTCGAAAACTGGAGTTTATCCCTCGATATCAAGATCATCTTCCTCACCGTATGGAATATGCTGAAGGGAGACAAGCAGGCCTATTGATACTATGATCGGTGATGGGATGAAGAGAAAGACTATTTTTAACTCCTCCATATCCATCGGAACCTACGAGGATTTTATTGACGAGATATTTTCTTTTGTCCACTCTAAAATTCCGTCCTACGTCTGCTTTGCCAACGTACACATGGTGATGGAGGCGTATAAAGACCCCGCTTTCCGGAGGGTGATCGACGAAGCCAACCTGGTGGCACCCGATGGAAAGCCGCTGTCCGTGTTTTTAAAGTTATCAGAAGGAATAAAACAGGACCGTATTTGCGGAATGGACCTCCTCCCTGATCTTTTAAGAAAGGCGGAAGACTCTGGAAAGTCTGTTTACTTCTATGGAACGACCGACGATCTTCTGAAAGCGATTGAGCAAAAGGCAAGGAAGGAATTTCCTGCCTTGAGAATAAGCGGTTATTATTCACCACCGTTCCGGAATTTATCACCGGAAGAGAAGTCGCACATCGTCCAAAGGATCAACGACGCCGCGCCTGACCTTGTATTCGTCTCTTTGGGATGCCCCAAACAGGAGAAGTGGATGGCTGAGCACAGGGATAAGATCAGCGCCTGCTTGCTGGGCCTTGGTCAGGCTTTCAAAGTCTACGCAGGGCAAGAGAAGCGATTGCCCCCATGGATGCGTAACCTTTCCCTTGAATGGGTGTACCGGCTCTACCTCGAGCCTGGCAGGCTGTGGAAGAGATATGTGTTTACCAATTCTTACTTCCTGGTCCTGGCTTTTCAGGCGTTAGTTCATCAGTTCTTTCGCAACCTGTTCTCCGCACCTCATAAAACAAGACTATCCGACGGCGCCGTAGAACAGCCGGATAACTAGCTGAAATCAACGCAAGACCGTGAAAGCTTTCTTTTGTCTATGGATTGTATTGGGCACGTTTGTCCGCACAACGGCAACAAATTACTATCTCTCGGGAAAAGGAAATGACCAGTCTAAGGGAACAAGCTCAGCAACACCCTGGCGCAGTCTCAAGAGATTACTGGATGCTAATCCGATGATCCAGCCGGGGGATTCCATTTTTTTTGAGAGGGGCAGCATCTTTAACGGCGAGCTGACCATCTTGTTTTCGGGGACTGCCGAAAACAGGATTTATATCGGGGCTTACGGATCCGGCCCAAAACCTGTGGTCAGCGGATCAATAGAAATAAAAAACTGGGCAACAGCAGGGAAGAATACCTGGGTCGCCGAATGCCCGTCATGCCAGAACGAGCCTGGTAATTTTTTCATCGATAACAAAGTTCAGCCATTGGGAAGATATCCCAACGATGGCTACCGAACCCTTCAGTGTACTTCCATCTGCCAGGCGGCGCTGTCGGATAACACGCTGAACTTTGCAGATGGCTATTGGGACAACGCAGAGGTTGTTGCAAGAAGCAGCCGCTGGACGTTGGACAACTTACCCGTTCTATCGTATCAAAACAAAACCTTCACTTTCTTACTACCGGCATCGTATCCTCTCCCGGGCGGCTTCGGCTATTTTATTCAAAAGCACCTGTCGACATTAGACAAAAACGGTGAATGGTTCTATGATAAGTCTGCGAAAAAAGTCTACCTGTACCTGGATCAGGGGGTAACGCCAACGGAACATTCCATCGGGATCAGCGTAACGGAGGTTGGGCTGAACATGACAGGCGCGAATCATATCACACTGGAAAACCTTTCCTTTATGTATCAAAGGCAGGTTGGCGCCAGGCTAAAGAACTGCAGCAACGTTTTATTTCAAAATAACGCCATCGCCTTTTCAGGAAGCAATGGACTGGAAGTACTGGCGTGCGAAAATCCGTCGTTTAAAAATAACCTGATTACGGACTCGAATAATAACGGCGTGGAGTGGCGCGATAATGTACACGGGTCATTTTCCCATAATTCCATAAAGCGCACGGGCTTGAAGGCAGGCAGAGGGGTAAGCGGTAACGGAACGTACATTGGCATTATCATTACGGCCAACAATCCACTCCTGGGGGATAATCTATTTCAGTACAATACGGTCGATAGCACCGGTTACCTGGGAATCGATTTCCGAACAGGCCACACCCACATACAGAATAACCTCATTAGCCATTTTTGTATGATCAAAGACGATGGCGCAGGGATTTATACCTGGAACAATACGTACGGGGATAATCGAATAGAGGGAAATATCATCCTGCATGGGATCGGGTCCGGAGCTGGGACGGCCAATCCGGACCAGCTGTACGTCAGCGGCATTTATGTCGATGATCGCTCACGTGACATATCTATCCGCCGCAACACCGCGGCGTATTGTTCCACCGCCGGCATTTTCATTCATAATGCAAAGCAGTTGACAGTATCCGGAAATACGTTGTTCGGGAACGGGAACCCTATTGCTAATAAGGAAAATGGGCAACTCCTTATCAAGCTGGATGCCATTGTACCGCTAGCCGGCAATACCGCTCTTGATCTCCATGTTTCCGAAAACACAATGGTTGCTACGCAGGAAGGCAGTCATTGTGTCTACCTGAGTGCGGAAGGCGAACACGATCTGAATTCATTGGGAACGTTCGATTCGAATCAATACAGGGCACCCCAGGCAAACCAGGTTATTGCAAAATTCTACCCTCAACAGGGCCTCTGCCAGGCATTGGAAGAACTCCAGCTTGCTGAATGGCAGCGTACAGGTTTCGACAAGAGTTCCACGTTCAAAATAATTTACGCCAAAGAGGTTGCCCCTGTGGGAAATAACCTTATTGCGAATAGTGGGATGACGAATAATACAAATGGCTGGATAAGTTGGCCTGACGGGGTATCCATCGTGCAGGACAAGAAGCAAGGGATCGATGGCCCTTCTTTGAACGTACAATTTCCTGCCGGCAATATCGAAGGTCTGTTGTATTATGCCGGAATTAATTTGAACCGAAATAAACGATACCGGCTATCCTTTTCGGCCCGGAGCTCAACAAAAAGTAAGATCGAATTTGTTCCACTTATGGCCGTTGCACCCTGGGAGGCGCTCGGCGACTATACCTGTTTTTCCGTCGACACCGAATACAAAACATATACTTACTATTTCAAACCCAATAAGTCCAGGAAAGAAGCGAGGGTTAACTTCAAATGCAACACACCCCTTTGGATCGACAACGTGACCCTGTACGAAGTACCCTCATCACCGGCGATGGGGGGACCCTCCGCGGAACTGTTTTACAACGCGGTCGAAAATCCACACGCTATTTCCGTCCCCGGGAAGTTTGTCGATCTTGACGGCAACCCCGTTTCGGATCCGGTTACACTACCCGGTTATGGCTCTATAATTCTGTCAAAACGTCCGTAGCGGCTATCAGTACGCTCACTTTTTTTTTAAGAAGGGTCATGATCCTGGCTTTCAATTTCTCAAGCCCCAACAGCCGGATCAATTTTCCGCCCATGATAAACGGATATCCTGTGAAATAGAAATTGATAAGGATGCTGACGGAAGAGGACAGCGCCAATATTATTTTTGAAGGACCCCCGCCCCGTTTCCCGTTCTCCCCATAGATTGGAGAGGACATGATTTCGGAAAAGGCATCGATAGCAATCTGAATATGTGGAAAATTGGCAGAAAACCAGGGGGCTCCGATGATTTTCGCATATTGTTTAAAGTCTTTGGACAGGCCATTCAGTTTCTTGTTGTATCCCAGGCAATCGAGGGTTTTGATCTTTCCCAGGTAGGCCACTTTTGCCAGAAAATGCCAGTCTTCTCCTATCCTGTTCCCCAGGGGGACTTTCTTAGCCGTTTCCCTGGGCATAAGTCCGTAATAGATTGCGCCGTATTTGACTTTAGAATAGAATTGGATCACGCGGATATCACACGACTTATTTTCCATATTTAGATCCTTCTCGTCAAATATGGCGCGGTCTTCCAGCCAATACCGGATTTGGCCAGACACCAGAGTGTAATCCGAATGACTGCTCAGGAAATCAACGTACTTCGTTAAAATACCAGGTTCCAGGGAATCGTCATCCGCGATCCACATAAACAAATCACCGGAAGCCTGGCTCAAAACAAATTCAAAGTTGGGAACCAACCCGATGTTTTTCTCCTGGCGGAAGTAGTGGAAGTCCCGGCGATGTCCGCACAGTTCGGTATAGACCTCCTTCGTATTATCCGATGAACAATTGTCCGAAATAATTACTTCCAGGTTTGGGTAATCCTGCTTGAGGATGGAGTTTAATGCAGTCGCAATCCTCTTGTCACCGTTATACGTTGGTATGCCAATACTGACTAATGGATAGTTGCCATTATTTTTCTCCTGCTCCCTCATGATCGTGTGGATTTCCTCATGCTAATTCGATGTCCAGGTTGAAATTATTAGCGGCACTTCTTTTCAGGTATTCCGAAAGCCGGAGTGTAAGGGCGACGAGGGTGAGGGTGGGATTGGCTGCGCCCGAGGTTGTATAGCAAGATGAGCCTGCCATGTATAGGTTCGCAATGCCAAAAACTTTGCAATTCGCATCGACCACGCCCTCCTTCGGATTATCGGCCATCCGGGTTGTGCCCATATGGTGCCAGCCTCCTCCCAACGTTGCCGGCCATTCACTATTGTTCTCATCTTGTAACCAGTCCATCAGTCTTATCCGGCCAAGTTCCGACCGGCCTACCTCTTCTCCAATGAGTTGCTGAAGTTTACGGATACTCCTCTTATCCAGGGCCGTCAACTGCCAGTCCAGTGTCGCCCTTGGTACACCCAATTCATCCCTTTCAGCATCAAGTTGAATCCGGGAATTCGGGTTGGGGGATTGCTCCATCCGGGTGAACAATTCAAGCTCCCTAAACAGGAAATTCTCCTTTTCTTTTGATTTCGTTTCCTGCCGCTGTTTATCGATCTCATCCCACATTTGAACCGTCGCAACGGCGTCATCCGAAAAGGAATCGATATTTGCCGGCTGGTTCCGGGCAATCTCTTTCGGAATTAGCCCGGAGGTTCCGTTCAATATCTTTAGCTGCGCCTGTTTCTGTTCACTGACAGCAAGTTCAGCGCGAACTTTTGTTTCGGAGTACACCCAGGGATGATACAATTTCATCTGCCTCGCAACGGGCATGAGCAATTCCGATGACGTCACTTCAAGATGGTCCATGAAAAAGCGCCCTACGAGGTCATGATCATTGCCCAGCCCGCCTGCCGCCTGCTGGTTTGAAGCCAGCAGCATCCTGGCATTTTGGATAGAGCAGCACGCCATGACAAAGCACTTTGCTTTGACAACGTGTTCCTTGCCGCTGAAATTTTTGATTCGCACTTGCTTCACATTGGAGACCGGCTCATTGGTTTCAATATTCACCACATTGGCATGCGTGTATAGAAAGATGTTTTTCGCATTCACGATTGCATCTTTATAGCGCGTGCCAAACCGCGTCGGTGGACTGAATTGCCACATTTTATTCCAAATAACACTTTCATCCAAAGGCATGGGCACTAAATCAGGCACCCTGGCTTTCCAATATTCAAAATCAAAATTCGCTGATTCGATCTCTACGGCCTTCCTGGCTCTTTCGTAATAGGGGTGCAACTCGCTGTATTGAATCGGCCAACCACTGTGGGGTACCCAATCTCTCTTTTTAAAATCGATGGGATCAAATGGAGAACAGAATCCTGTCCAATGACCGGACGTGCCGCCAAAATAATGCAATCGCGATGAGTGAAGGGGGTAATAGCGCTGCCCGATACTTTTGCCCCTGTATAAGTCCTGCATTTTACTTTCCACGCTAAATCCACCGCCTTCTAAAAGAATTACTTTATACGGTGTGTTGATCCACTCCAGCGCCATGGCAATGCCGGCCACTCCGGCACCGACAATACAAACGTCGCCTTCAATCAATGAGTGATCTTCTAATTTGGTTGCATCCGTGTGCATAGTTTTTTTTACGAGTTAAGAATCGAGAAAAAGGCGCACTGGCGAGCTTCTGTGACTGACAGTACCCAACCTTTTAAAATTACTGTATTGCTTGTTTCAAAATCCAACTTAATTTTCTTTTCTATCTTCGACTCAACCAGGGACAGGTCCACATCTTGAACAACAACTTCGTTTGTTGTGTCCCCCAAAACGTCATTTGACAACTCACGGCAACGGGATTCTTCCGGTTTCAACACCAGGTAGGCCCGCCCCAGCATCCGGATCGTCCGGCTGTCACAAAGGAGAGATAATAATTTCGGCTGAGCCAATGCTTTTTCTCTGCCGGAAAAGCGATGTGCCCAGCGAATCAATGGAACAAGACCCATTCCCAGAAACCCTAAAACAGAGACTACAATAAATGATCTTCTTTCCATATTCATTTTTACATTATCCTTTGTTCCATCGCTTGTCATTCGTTCTATTGCATTATAGTGTTACCTGATACGTTACAAACTATGCAACTGCGGCACAGGGTGATGGACCAATTTATTCTGTTCCTGCCTCTTTAAGGACAAGGCCTTGTTGTAGATATTGATCAACAGGTTGTAATTCTTTTCCGGGGTGTAATGGGTCAGATAAGTCAATCGCGCATTGTCCGACAGGCATTTTGCCCACTCCTGCTGTGCGTCAACCTCATCCATTTTAGCAACAAGGTCGCTCTCACTTCCCGCTTCGAAAAGCAGGCCATTCACCTTGTTCTGGATAACTTCATTCATGACCCCCAGCTTTGATGCGATGACCAGGGTTCCGGTTGAGAAAGCCTCCAGGATAGTAATGGGAAAGCCCTCATACCAAATGGAAGGAAAAATCAATGCTCTGCATTTTTTCAAATGCGTCATGATGCTGAGTTTATCCTGAAATCCCAAATAGCGGATATTGGGGTTTGTTTTAGCTGCCGCCTCTACCGTGCCGCGCAACGGACCATCTCCAATGATGGTTACTTTATGGTTGTGCAGCGCGGCCGCCTTAAGAAGTACGTGAATTCCTTTTTCTTCGACTAGCCTCCCTATGAATAAGAAGAAATCCTTCCGGACGGAATCGCCCATGCCGCTGTCGGGAACAAAGTTGGGTTTTACGATCAGCCGGTCTTCCGGAATGGAAAGGATCGACTTTCTGAATTTTTCTTTCGCAAAATCCGAAAGGGTAATATACCAATCTACTTTCGTTCTCCAGGTACCGAGGAGCGTATGAATGGCGACCATGAGCGCCACTGCAGCAGTCTGAATTCTCGAATTCCGGTAAACGCCCTTCAGTATCGCATCGATTGGAAACAGGGAATGAATACTTTTCTCATAGATCTTATCATTATAAAAAAGAGTCGCGCTGGGACAGATCAAACGGTAATTGTGCAAAGTCAGAATGACCGGTATGGAATACTTCTTCGCAACAAAGAGGATGGAGGGTGAAATCAAGGGGACAAAATTGTGAACATGAATAACATCCGGACCAAACCGTTCAATCTTCTTTCTAAGCTCCCTTGCGCTCTCCGGATTGTAAATGGTCTTTAGTCCGGAAAGAACCTTGTCCAGGACCGTCTTTATTCCGGCATTATCAAAAACCAAACGCTCTACGAAATGACCGTGCCGTGAAAGCAATTCTCCCTCCGCCTGGAAGACAACGTTCTCTCCGCCTGGTTGCTTGTACTGGTTGTGTACCAATAGGATTTTCATATTGATGGTCGTTAGGGATTGATCAGGAGAGGTGGGGTCTTCATATTTCGAGGAGCAATCTGTGTTCGAAAAGTTTACGGGATGCCTTGCTGATCAATTCAAAATCGATCTCCGATTGCTTGCTGATATCCAGGAGCGAATGGTTTCCATCCGAAAGATTGAGCGTCCATAAGAGCGCAAATTGAAAATCCTTGCCTTCACTATCTCCGCCTACCATATTATACAATCCCCTCTTCCCTAGTTGCGGCTCGCATTTTGGATTGATGTTAATGTATCGCTTATTGTTTTCCAGCATGTTTACAACTTCCCTGTACAGTTGGAGAGAACCTTCCAATGCGCCGGGTGTTACCAGCTCCAGATTGTCCGCGGAAGTGTGATATTCAGGGAATTGATCAAAGGGGGTCCTCGTGAGGCTTCCTACCGGAAGGTTAAACCCCGGCGAGCAAAACTGTCGCTCATCATAGCCATACGGGGAATAATTAATGATTTTATGATTGACGCCTTTACTCTTTAGCACGGCCTCCGCTACCTGATCAATCTCCGCATTGCCGCGCCTTGATCTTTTGTAGGTAAAGCTTCCTTCCAGCCCCAGCAGCGAGGCCACCAACCCATGCTTGATATTCTTGACTTCCAGCTCATTCATCGACAGCCACGTTATGGCCCCGATCGTACCGGGAATAAATAAAAACCGGTAAGAGTATCGCAATTTTCTTCGCCTGAGTTCTTTCGCCAGGAAGGCTGCCACGCTAATCCCCGAAAGATTATCATTACAGAGCGAAGGATGGCAAATGTGAGTCGATATCAATACTTCATCCGGGCGCTCACCCGGGATAAAATATTCACCATACGTCAGGTATCCGTCTTTTAAGGAAGAGTCAATGAACACGTCATAAACATCGTCAGTGAGTTTTTGAAATTCGTTGTGCGCCATACAGAAGCCCCAATCCTCTTCATAATACGTGGTGCGGTACGGTATCCAATCGGGATGATCGGGCAGCGTGTAGAGGTGCTCTTTCAGGACCCTGAGCGTAACACTCCGGTCAACCGGGATGCTATAGTTCAGAACATGTAAATTGGATTTTGCAAAATCAACTACCTTTTCACCCCTGGAGTTCATGATATACGCATCCTTGATATTCCATTCCTTGGGTACTTCCCAATCAAAGACCTTGGTGTTGGTTGGGATTTTATGAATGGTGAGCGGGATATCTCTTTTGATGATATTCAGCGTCTGGCCGACACCTTCCCCTGTAATGCTGCGGCAAATGGGATAGAGCTCCGTGATCAGCTGGTGCATTTGCCCGCCTGTGGAGGCGACTGCTTTTGAGGGTCTTTCTTTCGTGATCTCCATTTTCTTAAGAGGGCAATAAGTACAAGTCCGGATAACTTCTGTCCTTCTCCGAGAGGGTGGCTACTTCGGCAGGCAAATGGATATCAAAAGCCGGGTCATCGAACCGGAATCCCCAGGCATGTTCGGGGTGATGAAATTGGGTCATCTGATAAAAAACATCGGTGTTGTCATGCAGCGTATAGAAACCATGGGCAAACGATTTGGGGACATAGAGTGAATAACCGTTTTCTGACGACAACTCTACTTTGATCCACTCCTTGAACGTAGGCGATTCTACTCTCAGGTCGACGATATAATCCAGCATCGCGCCCTGGAGACACGTAACTATTTTATCTTCTTCAAAAGGCGGCGCCTGAAAATGCATCCCCCGGAAAGTTCCCTTTTTTTTGTTATGGGAAATATCGCATTGCATAATAGTTGCATTTAACCCCTGTTCGAGAAATTCTTTTTGGCAGAACGTTCTTGCAAAAAAACCTCTCTCGTCTTCTTTTCTCTGTGGCTTGATGATAAAGGCACCCTTAAGTTTCGTTTCGTGAAAAATCATACTTTTTCATACCATCAGATCATAAATTTGTTTGTATAAAAAGCCTCACTATATCGCGTTTTAGCAGCCGATTCCAATCCACGGATGCGCATGAGAGAAAAAAAAGTTTCCTTATCAAACCACTGCTTGCTCCCTTGCGAGCCATATATTTCTATAATCGCCTGAACTTTCTTTTCGGCAACAGTCGCATCCAGCGGAACAAAACAATTTGGATTTCCGAGATCCCCATCGTATTTCGGAATTTCATACTCAAAAATCAGGTGATCCCTGAACGTGTTCCAGGTCAGGTCACACACCACGCGATGATCCTGATGCCGGTCATGACGGTAATGGGTGAAGACGATATCAGGGTTAAAACTTTTTAATTCCTCGAATGCATTCTTCACTTTTTCTCCCTCATAGGGAAGAAAGCCGTCCCTGAAGTTCTTGATAACGACTTCCTTCTTATTGCATTTCTGAAGAAAATAGTCCGCCCCTTTCCTCGCTTCCTCTGCCCGTATGTCAGTAGAAGTAAAGACAACCCACTTCACGTGTTGGATGGCATATTCTTCATTCAGTCTCATAATAGTTCCTCCACAGCCAATTTCAATGTCGTCGCAATGTGCTCCCAAATACAAAATTCTCAACCCATCCGGATGGCCATTCAATTTTAGCGACAGCATGGTCAGGCCGTAACCCGTTCGAGTTTACGCTCTTTCCAAACTTCCCATGGCGTATCCCCTCTGCTGTGCATATCGTCCAGGAGTTGCTTTTCTTTGAAAGTATCCATCGTAATCCACGTTCCTTCATACGGGTAAACCCCAATTTCATTCTGAGGGATCAGTTTCTGAAGGGCCCCATCTACCAGGTCTTCACCGGGTCTCAGGTAATCAAAAATTTCGTTTTTGAAAACAAAGTATCCTGCGTTTACCCACAGACCTGATTTGCAAAGTTCACTGATCTCCTTTACGTCCTTGTCCTCATTAAAATGCACAACATGAAAACTCCGTTGAGGAGGAGTCACCATAAACATGCCGATCTTATCCGATCGTTCAAAGTTGCTGATCATTTCGGAAAGGGGCAGGTCTGTAAGCACATCGGAGTAGTTGACCAAAAAACATTTTTCTCCCTTCAGGTATTTTTTGACAGCCAGCAGCCGCTCCCCCAGGCTGGCATTGATGCCGGTGTCCGCAAACGTGATGGTCCAGTCATCAATGTCTTTGTTGAGCAGGCCCATATAGTTGCCGCCATTGGCATAGACAAAGTCATTGGAGATATATTCGTTATAGTTCACAAAGTAATTCTTAATCGTGTCCCCCATATACCCCAGGCATAGGATGAAATCGCGATGACCGAAATGGGCATAGTATTTCATAATGTACCACAGGATTGGGCGATAGCCGATCGGAACCATAGGCTTGGGAATCTTATCCGAGAATTCCCTTAACCGCATTCCTTGTCCGCCACAAAATAGTACGACTTTCATGTTGGTTTTTGTTATGTGTCAACTCCTGCTTCTTCCCTCTATGCCCCTCAAAATCACCAGAAACTAAATTTTTTGATGTAATGTAGCCTCGGCAAAAGCGTTGAATCAATGACGCAGGTAATTTAAACGGATGATAGAAGTCATAGAATCAACGGCCGGTACCTAGGCCAATTCGGTTGAAGTTTCATACACCGTGAGTTCAGGGATGGGTACGACAAATTGCCCTCCCCATTCACTGATATAGGCCAGATTCTCCATGATTTCATCCTTCAGGTTCCATGGAAGAATGAATACATAATCCGGCTTTGTCTCTCTGATTTTATCCGGGTGGTAAATTGGAATTAAGGTACCCGGCAAATAGTTGCCTTGTTTATGCGGATTCCGGTCGACGGTGTAGTCCAGAAAATCCGCGCGCACTCCGCAATAGTTTAAGAGCGTATTTCCTTTTCCGGGAGCACCATATCCGGCAATCTTCTTATTTTCTCTTTTTGCGTTGATCAGGAACTCCAGAATCTTCCATTTCGTCTCCTTCACCTTCTCCGTGAAGTCAGCATAATAGGAGAGGGAAGTTAATCCTGCTTCCCGTTCTCTCCCCAGCATCCGCGGGACACTTTCTAAAACCGGCTTCGAGTTATCCGCCTTATGCTTTGCATAAATCCGGATGGATCCTCCATGGGTCGGGAGTTCTTCCACGTCGAACAACGTAAGGTGATGGTGATTAAATATCCGGTCCACCGTGGTAAAAGAGAGATAGGAAAAATGTTCGTGGTAAATGGTATCGAACTGATTCCCTTCAATGAGGTGCAGCAGGTGAGGAAATTCCATCGTAATCAATCCGTCTTTTTTCAGGAATACCGTCATACCCGAAACAAAATCATTGATGTCGGGCACATGGGCCAATACATTATTACCGATCAATAAATCAGTCTTGCCATACTTCCTGACCAATTCCTGAGCGGTCTTCTTTCCAAAAAATTTTACCTCCGTCCTGATCCCCTTTTCAACGGCATACTTTGCCACATTGGCTGCAGGCTCAATCCCCAAAACAGGAATCTTCTTCTCCATAAAATATTGCAGGAGATAGCCATCGTTGCTTGCCAACTCGGCCACCAGGCTGTCGCTGTTGATCTCAAACTGATCGACAACCTGATCGGTGTATAGCTTGATGTGACGAAGCCATGAATCGGAATACGATGAGAAGTAGGCGTAATCATTAAAAATCACCGACGGCGAAACGAACTCCTCTACTTGTACAAGAAAGCATCTCGAACAAACGTAGGCATGAAGTGGATAGAATGGTTCCATTTTTTTCAGCTCTTCCGGCTTCACGTGATCTTCACACAAAGGAGACATTCCCAAATCAACAAACGTGTGCTCCAACGGCGCCTGGCAAAATCTGCATTTGCCTGACGGTGTACCTTGTTTTTTCATGATTTGTTTATTTTTTTAGAAGTTAAATTTGGTCTCTTGTGCCAAAGAGGATCGGGAGCCCGTACTCCTGTCCCCCTGGTAGCTTTTGATTTGTTTTAAGGTAAACTCCTGCATGCGGGAAGAGTCGCGCCCGGCCATTTGATACCACTCCACCGTACGGGCTATGGTTTCCTCAAAATTCCATTTCGGAAGCCAGTGCAATTTGTGATAGGACTTATCAATGTTGAGATTAAGCAGCGAGGATTCGTAATTTACCTTCTGCGGTGAAATCCACTTCCACGAACCGCTTCCCCAATTTTCAATTATTTCTTCTACCAGTTCTTTAACACTTTTGTTGTTGGTTACATGCGGACCGAAATTAAAGGCATCGCAGAATTCTGCGACATGCTCCGAGGATGAATCCAATAATTTTCTTCCAAGCTCCAGGTATCCACTGAGGGGTTCCAGCACGTGCTGCCATGGCCGGGTGGCATAGGGATTTCTGACGGTGATAAAAGTTTGATTTTGGAGGTCGCGGATACAATCCGGCACAATACGATCTTTGCTCCAATCCCCGCCGCCCACTACATTTCCGGCGCGCGCCGAAGCGACCCTTACACCATGATCGTTAATCGTCGCAGGGTTGAAGAAAGAATTTCTCCAGGACCCGATAAGAACTTCCGCTGCTGCCTTGCTGGCGGAGTATGGATCACGGCCGCCAAGCCTGTCATTTTCGCGATATCCGAAATGCCATTCCCTGTTTTCATAACACTTGTCTGACGTAATTAAGACCATCGCCAGCGATAATCCCGTCTGGCGCACAGCCTCCATCAGGTTGACCGTTCCCAGTGCATTTATCTGGATGGTCTCTAATGGATCGTTGTACGACTTTCCCACAAGCGACTGAGCTGCCAAATGAAACACGATGTCCGGCTTTATTCGCTGAACCGACCTTTTCACCCGTTCAAAGTCACGGATGTCTGCTAATTCGTGCTCAATACCCTTTTCAAGACCGACCATCTCAAACAAGGATGGCCGGGTGGGAGGCTCCAGGGCATAACCATAGACCTTGGCTCCTAACTCCCTGAGCCACAGTGCCAGCCAGCTCCCCTTGAAGCCCGTATGGCCTGTTATCAGGACCTTTTTGCCCTTATAAATATCATCTTCGTTGCGCCTCTGTTCTACCATTTCCGGCTCTTTTTTGATCAGAAGATCAAAAATAATGGCTCATTCCAGCGTCAATCCATGACATAAGTCTTGGATCGGGATGATCTTTACTATTGATTTCAGGACGCTTGTTGCCGAGTTGTGTTAACCCGTCTGGAATGAAGCCATTTCATCGATTTAGGCTTTAAGATTTATCCGTCGGAACTGACATTCGCGCCATCAGCTTTGCAGAATTACTTTTTAGACCGGTGTCATTGGACTTGGCTTACGTAGCGTCATTTCCAACCAGGGACCTTTTAATGGGATCGCGGGTGGTGTTATGGGGCTTTGAGTCGAGTTTAGCCATTTGCATTTATTGCATGCTGCATCCGCCAATACGTTGGTAGATTGAAAATTCCGCAAGGATCGGCCTGAATACGAATTTTACTATTCCAGTCGTTATTCCTGTCACGTGGAGACTATTGCCAGGTTGAACCGAGAGCGAAATGAAAAGGGTAGTACTGTGCCTTGTTTATATATTGTTTCTTTTTCACTATGGGTTCGCGAATGTGTATTATATCGCAACAACCGGAAATGATACATCCGGAGATGGAAGCGCATCTAATCCATGGAGAACACTGAAGTATGCCGTCACCCGGGTGGTCGCCAATCAGGGCCATACCATTCAGGTTGGCGCGGGAACATTCATCGAAAGCGGACTGGTAGAAGTCCCGCTCGGGGTGAGTATTGCCGGTGCAGGAATAGACATTACCATCATTAAGGCCGACAGCTCATTCTACTACCATCCTGCCTCACCGGGTTATGCAACGGATAAGTTCCTCATCAGTTTAAGCGGATTCAATCAGTTGGATGGGAATCAATCCTTACGAAATTTCACAATCGATGGAGACGCTAAACAACTGCACGGCGGCATCTATGTTCGCTACCGGAACAAGGTAGCCATCGATCAGGTTAAAATTCAAAATACCAATTTCACCGGCATCTGGCTTTGGGACGTAAAAGATTCCCAGGTGACCAACACCCAACTCCTCAATTGTTCCTGGGGCAGCGCGGGGTTTTGTGCCGGCACATTGAATCTGGGCAATGTTGAACGGGTAGAGATTGCGAAATTAAATATCAATGAAAGTACGGGCTATGGCATCAAAGCCATTGGTCCCAACGGGTATAACAATATCTATAATCTGAAAATCCACGATTGCTTTGTTTCGGTCAATCCTTTTGGCTTGTGGAACAACGGATCGGCTCCGAACATTGCCATTGAGTTGTGGCAGGTCAACCTGGTGGGGTGTGAAATCTATAACAGTTATGTCGATAATACGATCTCGCTGGTCAATAGCAATGCCACACCCTCCACCGGAATTCAAACGATCCGTGTCCATCATAACACCATCGACATGGATACCCGTGCCCATGGCTCGGGGTACGGTGTCGAACTCACCATTCACGATGCGGAAGTAGATCACAATTATTTTATTAAAGGAAGTCAGGGGATCGCGAACTGGGACAACCCGATGCAGAATTGGAGTATCCACCATAACACATTTTTTGCGATCCAGGGAATATATCCGGGTGAGGTTGTACGCTCGCAGTGGAGTGGGTTGCACAATGTCAAGCTCTATAATAACACCATCGAGTTTGCCAGCGACAAGACGATGAATCTAGTGGGGGCCTATGGAGGCGCCAGCGATAACCTGGACATTAGAAACAACCTGGTCATCAATTCAAACACCGGCTACAACTACTATCCGAACCAAGTAATTCACACAGAAAACGGGGCCACCATTTCCAATCTCCAGGTATTGAGCAATTCTACAGCAAATCTGGATGCCGGCAGCTTATTGGGCTCCATATTGGGTCTCCTTCTGCAGAATCCCCTTATCAATCTCGGCACGCTTCCCAATCCTGCCGTCACCAAAACCGGCCCACGACCACAGCCCTACTATTTTCCCATCCTCGGAAGCTCCCTGATCAATGCCGGCCAGGATGTTGGCCTTCCGTATGCGGGATCAGCTCCCGATATCGGGGCCTACGAATACGGAGCTACACCACCCCCAAACGAATTACCCCTCGTGAATATAGTGAGTCCGGCCAGCAATGGAAGCTATACTACCGGGTCATCTGTTACGATTGTCGCCAATGCCTCCGACCGGGATGGAACGATCAGCAAAGTGGAATTCTTCAACGGAACGACCAAATTAGGTGAAGCGGCTGCAAGCCCCTATAGTTTTGTGTGGCCCAATGTTGGTTTAGGAAACTATTTGCTGACGGCCAAAGCAACCGATGATCAAAATGGCGTTTCCACATCAGCATCGGTCGCCGTCGTCATTGGCAATCCGAATACGGCGCCGCTCATTGGAATCACCAGCCCCGCCACCAATTCAAGTTTTACCGCCGGATCATCGGTTACGATCACAGCCAATGCCACGGACAGCGACGGGTCGATTGGCAAAGTGGAATTTTTTAACGGCCAGACGAAATTGGGTGAAGACCTTAGCCCTCCCTATAGTTTTCCCTGGGCAAATGTGCCGGCTGGAGTTTATTCTTTGACGGCGAAAGCAACGGACAATCAAAATGCCATCACCACTTCCATCATGGTTGCCATCACTGTGATTACCCCAAACAAAGCTCCGGCGGTGAGTATCACCAGTCCGGTCCAGAATTCAAGCTTCACTGCCGGATCATCTATTGTGATCACCTCCACTGCGACCGACAGCGATGGCGCAATAGCCAAAGTGGAGTTCTTTCAGGGAACGACAAAGTTAGGCGAGGATCTGGCAAGCCCCTATACTTTCACCTGGGCGGGTGTGCCGGCAGGAAATTACTCGCTGACCGCCAGGGCAACGGATAATCAAAATGCAGTAACGACTTCCGCAGCCATCCCTATCGTCGTTGTTAAACCAAATGTGCCACCGACAGTGAGTCTTACCAGCCCTGTCAACAACGCCAGTTTCACCCCCGGATCTTCAATTACGATCGCCTCCACAGCGACCGACAGCGACGGGTCAATTGCCAAAGTGGAATTCTTTAATGGTACAACAAAGCTCGGAGAGGCGCTGACCCCTCCGTATAGTGTGCTTTTGGTCAATGCCGCAGCAGGGAATTATTCGTTCACCGCCAAGGCAACCGACAATCAAAATGCAGTAACGACCTCGGCGGCAATTTCTGTCGTGGTTGGCAATCCCAACAAACCTCCGGCAATCAATCTCACAAGCCCTGCCAGCAACGCAAGGTACCCTGCCGGATCAGCCATTACCATTACGGCAAACGCAACCGATAGCGATGGGACCATCAGCAAAGTGGAATTCTTTAACGGCGCAACGAAGCTGGGCGAAGATTCTGCCAATCCCTATAGTTTTATATGGGTCAACGCCCCGGCAGGAAACTATTCGTTGACCGCCAAGGCCACCGACAATCAAAATGCAACAACCATTTCATCTGCTATTGCGATCATCGTCTTCAATCCGGATCGTTCCCCGACAGTCAGACTCACTAGTCCTGACGACAATTCCCATTTCGCCGCCGGTTCCACCATTACCATCACAGCCGAGGCTTCCGACAGTGATGGAACCGTTAGTAAAGTGGAGTTTTTTAATGGTCCGACGAAGTTAAGTGAAGACAGTATAAGCCCCTACGTTTTTGTATGGGACAATGTGCCGGCTGGAAATTACTCCCTTTTTTCAACGGCAACCGATGATCGGGGCGATATGACATTTTCAGAGCCCATATCAATACGGGTCACTACAGAAGGGGCAATATCCGTATATCCCAATCCCGCCACCGGCGCGTTCACCATTCGCTATTTCACCACCCTCTCCCAGCAAGCGCAGATCGGAATCCTTGATATGGCCTCCCGGCTCATCAAACAAATGTCTGTGACGGTCAATGGAGGCCAAAACGACTTTCTTGTCGACACTTCGGGAATGGGTAATGGAACGTATGTCGTTTCCTTCCTTCCCGCCAATGGTCAGAAATCCTCCGAAAGGCTGATTATTCAGGGCAAGTAAATAGGAATGAGGTCGTCATGGTATTAAACTCATTCGCGAAGGCTCAAACTATGAAGCGAAAGGCCTTTTTGCCGGAAATGAGGCTTATTTCAACTAAAATCAAACATTTACGGTTTAATAAATGATATCTCAATGATACTAATCTTTTAAAATGATGATTTGCGTCATTGAAATTTTAACTTTTACCGGCTATAACCTCAATTTAGCTGTAATGACGGTACTCCGTCGACCTTCATTTTCAATTCCATCCCGGAAGTAGGAAATTTATATCATCAATTCGGAATAACTATTTTCTCAACAGAAGAATGAGAAAATCCGATCAGGAAACGTCTGCCTAGAGGGGCACCGTATTCTGAACAGAGAAAACCCTTTTCTATTCTTCACCCTTAGCTCCCGGCTAACACTAAAAGTTCTACCGGGAAACCTCCAAAAGTTCTGAGGTTAAAGTTCTCATGCTATCCGACTCAGGGATAATCTTGTCAAACCGGATTATTCAAGTCATGGGATAACTATGTCTTTGAAATTATACGATTGAATTAAAATTTAGAATGGTGAAAAAGAAAAAGATTGTAATGTGTGTTGCCGGTATCGCGTTGTTTCTCTTTCGATGCGCTCAAGAAGAAGTACGCGTGATCCCCGTGACACCCCCGGTGTCTCAGAATCAGCCTGCTTCGCAAAACCAGCCTGCCGTTTCCACGGCGAATAGTCATTATATAAGCACTACAGGAAATGATGTTTCCGGAGATGGAAGTGTATCCAATCCATGGAAAACACTAAAGTATGCCGTCACACAGGTGCCTGCCAACCAGGGGCACGCTCTCCAACTGGCAGCAGGAACATTTATTGAGGACGGCCTGGTGGAGGTCCCGATTGGGGTAAGCATTGTCGGCGCCGGAAAAGACAGCACTGTTATTAAGGCGGCCGCCTCCTTTTACTACCATCCTGCCGACCCGGGCTATGGTACAGATAAGTTTCTGATCAGTTTAAGCGGTTACAATCCGCTGGATGGGAATCAATCCTTGCGAAACTTCACGATCGATGGAGATTCAAAACAGCTTCATGGCGGGATCTATGTGCGCTACCGGAATAAGGTAGTGATCGATCAGGTTAAAGTTCAAAATACCAATTTCTCCGGCATCTGGCTTTGGGATGTAAAGGATTCCCAGGTGACCAATACCCAGCTCGTCAATTGCTCCTGGGGCAGTGCGGGGTATTGTGCCGGCGCATTGAATCTGGGCAATGTAGAACGCGTAGAGATTGCGCAGTTGAATGTCAATGAAAGTACAGGCTATGGCATCAAAGCGATCGGTCCCAACGGGTATAACGATGTCCTCCACCTGACGATCCACGACAGCCGCGTTTCGGTCAATCCTTTTGGCCTGTGGAATAACGGATCGGCGCCGAACATTGCCATTGAATTGTGGCAGGTCAATCTGGTGGGGTGTGAGATCTACAATACCTATGTCGATAATACGATCTCCCTGGTCAATAGCAATGCCACACCCTCCACCGGCATTCAAACGATGCGCGTACATGACAACACGATCGATATGGAAACGAGGGCCAAAGGCTCAGGGTACGGCCTGGAGTTAACGATTCACGATGCGGAAGTTGACCACAACTATTTCATAAAAGGAAATTATGGGATCGCGAATTGGGACAACCCCATGCAGAACTGGACTATTCATCATAACACATTTTATGGAATCCAGGGAACGTATCCGGGTGAGGTGGTACGCTCGCAATGGAGTGGTTTGCACAATGTAAAGCTGTATAACAATACTATCGAATTCGCCGGTGACAAGACGATGAATGTAGTCGGGGTATATGGAGGGACGAGCGACAACCTCGACATCAAAAATAACCTGGTGATAAATTCAAATACGGGGTACAACTACTATCCGAACCAACTCATTCACACGGAAAACGGTGCTATTATTAACCGCCTTCAGGTACTCAATAATTCAACGACGAATCTGGATGCCGGCAGTGTACTCGCATCCGTATTGGGTATTCTGCAAAGCCCCCTTATCAATTTGAATGTCCTTCCCAATCCGGCGGTGAGGAAGACCGGCGACCGGCCCCAGCCGTATTATTTGCCTGCTTCGGGAAGCTCCTTGATCAATGCCGGCCTGGATGTTGGGCTGCCCTTCGCGGGATCGGCGCCTGACATAGGGGCCTATGAATCTCAATAATGCGTGTAAACCAAAATCGAAGAATAGCATACGTGCTTAAACACAAAAAAGAAAATAAGACAACTTAAAAGTGAGAGTAAACAGCATGAAGAAAAGGACGTGTTTTTGGCCGATGGTGGCCGTGGTAATGAAGCCCTTTAGAAGGTCGGGAATCCCCCTGATTTCAAGGTCAGGGTCCTCCCTCATTTCGATGATCCAGGTTATCCCTGCATTTTGTTTATCTGGCTTCGGAGTTTTAGAGAAAGTCCTCGAAAAACCCTCAAAATGGCCTGAATATCCGGTTTTAACCCTGATTTCTGCAAATCCGATTTACCCTGAAGGATGGCTTCTGACTCCAGCCCACCTTTGCATCATCAAAAACAATTCTTAAACGCAAAGAGTATGAAACGCTTACTAACAATATGGAAGAAAACAGCGATCCAAAAATGGATTGAGCAAAAAAAACGGAACAGCCCCATGGCCCTCTTTGAATTTGTCCAGGGTAATCCGGGGAGGCGGTTCCTGAAGTAAACACCCCAAAAATCAAGATTAAAATCGGCCGGGAGTAAAGGCAATTGCTTCCGGTCAAAGGAAAAGTGTTGCCAAAAAAAACTGAAAAAAGACAGAAGTAAAATAAGACAAAAATGAAACTGAACAACCTGAAGAAAAAGATGTGGTTTTGCCTGATCGTGGCATTATTTCTTTTTCAATATTCTTTTGCGACTATCTATTATGTAAGTACCACCGGAAATGATACTTCCGGCGATGGAAGTGCGTCCAATCCCTGGAAAACACTGATGTACGCGGTAACCAAGGTTGCCGCCAATCAGGGTCATACTATCCAGGTGGGCGCAGGAACTTTCATCGAAAGCGGCCTGGTAGAAGTACCGCTGGGCGTAAGCATTACAGGTGCCGGAATAGATATGACCATCTTCAAGGCTGCCAGTTCATTTTATTATCACCCCGCTGACCCGGGCTATGCCACGGATAAGTTTCTGATCAGTTTAAGTGGGTTTAATCAGCTGAATGGCAACCAAAGCCTGAGCAATTTTACAATTGACGGAGATTCGAAACAACTACACGGAGGGATCTATGTTCGCTACCGGAATAACGTGGTGATCAATTCTGTTAAAGTTCAAAATACGAATTTTACCGGCGTCTGGCTTTGGGATGTGAAAGATTCTAAAATAACCAATTCAACGCTTATCAATTGCTCCTGGGGCAGCTCGGGGTTTTGTGCGGGCGCGTTGAACCTGGGAAATTTGGAACGGGTGGAGGTGGCCCAATTAAATATAGATGAAAATACAGGCTATGGCATCAAGGCAATCGGCCCCGATGGCTATGACAATATCTTCAGTTTGAATATCCACGATTGTCATGTTTCGGTCAATCCCTTTGGCCTGTGGAACGGCGGATCGGCTCCAAACATCGCTATTGAATTGTGGCAGGTCAACCTGGTGGGTTGCCAACTTTATAATTGTTACGTCGATAATACGATCTCGCTGGTCAATAGCAATGCTATCCCTTCGACCGGCATTCAAACCATTCGGGTGCACGACAACACCCTGGATATGGTTACCCGGGCGAATGGCTCAGGGTACGGCCTGGAGTTAACCATTCATGATGCAGAAGTTGATCATAATTATTTCATAAAAGGAAATTATGGGATCGCAAATTGGGATAACCCCATGCAGAATTGGAATATCCACCATAACACATTTTACGCGATCCAGGGCATGTATCCTGGCGAAATTGTCCGCTCGCAATGGAGTGGATTGCACAATGTAAAACTGTATAACAATACGATCGAGTTCGCGGGTGACAAGACCATGAATGTAGTGGGACTCTATGGTGGGGCCAGCGATAATATCGACATCAAAAATAACCTGGTGATCAATTCAAATACGGGTTACAATTATTATCAGAACCAGCTTATTCACACCGAGCCGGGTGCAACCATTACCAATCTCCAGGTCCTTAACAACTCAACAACGAATTTGGATCCGGGATCGCTGCTGAATTCGATCCTGGGACTACTCTTAGCCAATCCTCTTATTAATTTAACTCTTCTTTCCAATCCCGCAGTGACAAACACCGGCGCCCGGCCCCAGCCTTATTACGTGCCTTCGGCCGGAAGCTCTTTAATTAATGCCGGCCTTAATGTTGGCTATCCCTATGTCGGATCCGCTCCTGATATCGGTGCTATGGAATCCGGCGCAGTCTCCAATGTTGCTCCCGCCATAAGTTTAACAAGTCCAGCAAACAATGCAAGCTTTGCAACCGGGTCTACTGTTGCCATCAACGCAAATGCCACCGACAGTGATGGAACGATTGCCAAAGTGGAGTTCTTCCAGGGAACAACTAAATTAGGCGAAGACCTGGCAGGCCCCTTTACTTTCGCCTGGGCCAGCGTGCCTGCGGGAACATATTCCTTAACGGCAAAGGCTACCGACAATCTCAGCGCGGTGACCACGTCAACAGCAATTGCCATTACCGTGAGTAACCCCAACGTTGCTCCTGCCGTGAGTATAACAACTCCAGTCAGCAATGCGAGCTTTACAACCGGCTCTACCATTACGATCAACTCAACTGCAACCGACAGTGATGGGACCATCGCTAAGGTGGAGTTCTTTCAGGGAACAACTAAATTAGGTGAAGACCTGGCAAGCCCCTTTACTTTCGCATGGGCAAGCGTGCCCGCAGGAACGTATTCGTTAACGGCAAAGGCTACCGACAATCTTAGTGCAGTGACCACGTCAGCAGCAATTACCATTACCGTTAAGAATCCCAACATTGCTCCTGCCATCAGTTTAACAACTCCAGTCAATAATGCAAGCTTTGCGACCGGGTCTACTGTTACAATCACTGCAAATGCTACCGACAGTGATGGAACGATCGCCAAAGTGGAGTTCTTCCAGGGAACAACTAAACTGGGTGAAGACTTGACCGGCCCCTTTACTTTCGCCTGGGCCAGCGTACCGGCGGGAACGTATTCCTTA
>Ga0193718_1000005_pt1 | contig 47787 bp, 66 predicted proteins | sample U2a1metaG_FD_144918 | JGI IMG/M metagenome (GOLD analysis project Ga0193718, IMG submission 144918) | Soil microbial communities from a riparian zone of the East river system, Colorado, United States - U2a1 | ecosystem: Environmental > Terrestrial > Soil > Riparian zone | place: USA: East River... | reverse complement strand
CTGTATTGGCTCCGTTCTCGCGCAGCTGCGCGAGAACAACACAAAGACAAAAGCTTTTGTACCATTATGCACTGTAATCAGTGCATATCTTACTTATTAGTTGCACTACTGCAATTAGTAAAGCAAAAGTAGTGCACTACCTTGTGTCAGCACATGCTGACGCTCACACTTCAGTGCTAGCTATTGCAAGCACTAGCTGTCAGCACATGCTGAGTTGACACTGTCAACATCACGATTAGATCACGACTCACCGCTTACCTATTGACAACACAAGATCAACAGCGCACCGTGCGAAGCACGGCCAACACACACCGAAGGGAACGGATCATGACAACCACACAGCTATGGATTGCGGCCAATCAGACACGCATCCTGGCCAAGCTATCCACTGGCTACACAGTGGATAGATATCCAAAGGGGCAACCTTTGGCCAAGATCACCAACCGCCCAGCACATTGAAGGGACAAGATCATGATTCATCCTCATCAAGATCAACACCCGTTGATCACGGCCGACGTGACCGTGTACCGCGTACGCGGCGACGATGAGCACGGCTGGCACGTCGTAGTGAAGTACGCCACGCCGAACCAACCGCAACCCGTCACGGTTGCCCGTGACTACTCGGCAGAACTGCAAGACAACGGCTATCTGCCAGATGAGGCAGCAACGAACCTACTTCGGGATGTCATGCTCAATAACTACCGCGAAAGTGAGATCACATCATGATGAGCCGCAAGGACTATGAACTCATCGCTCACGCGATTAAGTCCGCCATAGACGACGGTTACGACCGTCACGAGTTGAACGGAGCGCTAGCGCGCCTAGTGGACGCGCTAGAGGACGATAACCCACGATTCGACCGTGCGACGTTCACTCGCGCGGCTGGACTCGTTCGTAAGTCCTAGCCTCTTGGGTGTGCCAGCGTCTCGCACGCTGGCATGCCTTGGAAGCTAGAACGGAGAGGAGGTAACACCATGGACAAGCTCAACCAAGCGGTAATCCGTTTCGACAACGCCGCCAGCCGGTTCGAGGAGGCACTTACGCACCTCATGCAAGCACAGGCTGAGATGCGCGACTGTGAAGAGGAGTACGCCGAAGCCGAGCGAGCCTATAACCGCGCGATAGCAGACAGTGAGCAGCTGCTAAAGCTATCCCAACTACTCCCCGGAGTGTGACGCCTGTTGATCAACGGCACCTAGTTGATCAATCTGATCACAGGGAAAGCCTGTGATCAGCGTCACAAACTATTGACTTACCTACCTACAGTGTGCGATGCTGTCAGGTGAGTACAACTATGCTCGAAAGGAGCGAACCATGCCAACTGTGACATTCCCGCCGAGAATGTACGAGCTACCCTCTGTGCCAGGATGCGGAGAGTGCCAGCGAGAGCGGACACAAGAGGCAACGCGCGTCTGTCTGGAGGGCCCCGAAGAGGGCCTAGGTGGACGACAGGTACTAGCTAGACGACACATGAACCCTAACGGCCACCTAGGCGGATGGGTTGCTGAGACCGCCTTTGTGGACAGTCACTCGTATGTGGACTATGACGCCAACGTGCAGGATGACGCATATGTGCGAGGAAGCTACCTGTCGGAGTTCTGCCGCGTAACTAGATCAAGTGAAATCATCCGGTCTTACTTACGTCGCAACGTCACAACTACGGGCACCGCTTACGTACACGGATCAGAGATTGCACCCCATGCGCGGCTCACCACACACGACGTGATTATCGGACAGGGCACTGAACCACGACCACCTAGGCGCACATGCTCACGTTGCCGCCGTGGCTTACTCCTCAACCGTGAGAATTACTCATGGTCCGAAGCGAGGCAACGTTTCAACACCTATTGCCGCCAGTGCGCACGCGAGTATGCGCAGCAATACCGCGCTAGCGGACGGGAGTTATTGCGCCGCAGGCGTAACGCTGGAGAGACTAACGCAACCATCCCTCCCAGCGTTCGTAACTTCGGCGTGGAACTAGAGTTCCACGGTGATAGTCGCGAACTAGAGCGTGAGATGGTCGCGCTAGGTCTTGACTGTGAGGTGCAGAGCTATAACCACAACGTCAGTCGTTCCCTTTGGAAGATCGTGCCCGATGGTTCAGTTGACAACGGTGCAGAGCTAGTCTCGCCGATCCTGTCCGGTGAACGTGGCTTCGAGGCACTGCGCAAGGCTAGCCAAGCACTACAGGCAGCCGGATGCAGTGTCACGATAGACACTGGATTCCACGTGCACCACGAGGTGCGTGACCTGACGGCCGTACAGTTCAAACGCTTTTGCATGTTGTGGCGTAACTCGCAGGCAGCAATTGACCTGCTCGTGTCTCCGTCACGTCGGCACAATTCGTATTGCAGCCCACTAACCGACCGAGATATATCGACCATTAACGGTCTGGCCACCATGTCTCAATATGTGGCCGGTGAGCACCTCCGCAATATTGACCGTTTCAAGTCGTTGAACGTTCAAGCGTTCGGCCAGTACGGGACGGTAGAGATCAGGCAGCACCAAGGCACCACAAACGCTGGCAAGATATGCGGATGGGTTGCGTTCGGTCAGGCGATGATTGCCTACGCTCGGGACAACGACACCATGCCCGACCTAGACGACGTGCCAGCATACGAGAGCGTGTGCCAGCTGTTAGGCAACCTGTCGCTAGAGGAAGCTACCCGGACGTTCTTGACCGAGCGCGCGGCGTACTTCCGGAGCACCAGCCACAACGATCCGGAGGAAGAAGACGGCGAGGGTCGCCGTGACTCCTATGCGGATAGTTGGGACGATGAGGGATCATACGACGGCGACGACTACGATCCCGAACCGTTATTAACATTCTAGAGGAGAGATCAACATGACTAACCAACGTCCGCGCATCATGGTCCTAGAGGGACTTAGTGGTGCGGTCGATTGCGTGTATGAGGCAGGCGGGACACCTGTCGAATTCGCGCCCTACAGCCTCGACATGATCAAAAAGGAATTCACCACGCAACAGGTGGACGGACTAGTCCTCACCGGAGGTGGAGACGTCGACCCTGCCCACTACGGCGAAGGCAAAGCACGCCATGTCCAGACTTACGGCGTGAATCAGCTACGGGATGTCGTGGAGTTTGCCGCCCTACGTATGGCACGTAAGCATGATGTGCCCGTGCTCGGCATCTGCCGAGGCGCGCAAGTGATCAACGTCGAATCTGGCGGGTCATTGTGGCAGAACATCACGGACAACCACCGCACAAGCTCGGGGCATAAGTGCGGCAATCTGCCAGTGAACATCCGACAGGGTAGCTACCTACAGGAAGCCGTAGGAGGCAGACGCCGCGCAACTGACACTATCCACCTACACCACCAAGCCGTTAGGCGCGTCGGGCGTGGTCTGAGGGCCAGCGCACACCACCGTGACGGAACGATCGAAGCTATCGAGAGCACCACGGGCCGCTGGGTTGTCGGGGTACAGTTTCACCCCGAGATGGCACGGGACGGGGCACCTGAGATTGGTCTATTCCGTCAGTTGGTCCTCCACGCGGCGGCCGATGCTGGTCTACCCGTGCCCGATGAGCGCGAGGCATACACCTATAAGTCGTATACCCCCGGCAATCATTACGACTGGCCGGGCGTCATGGGGCGCGAGCGCGATTCATATGATGCCTACGGCGAAGAATGGGAACGTGCCTATATCCCGGTAGCTCCAGGATCTCATCGTCACGACTACACCGAGGTATCGTGGGATGATCACTACTGGTGCCATATCTGCAATGTCGAGTTTGACTATCAACACGACTACGTAGACCATATGGGAGTCATTCACTCAATGCGCGTAGCGCTGCTACCGGACCGAGGTAGCGAGGACTCTCGCGCAGCAGTGCTAACCCGTATGCCGACCGCGAGCAACGACTACAATCCGGACGATGATGACAATGTCATTGAGCAAGTGCAGCGCGAGCGGCTAGCCATCACATCCGGGCGTAAGGTGGGCTAGTTATGACACTACGGTTAGAGGAGGAGAATGGTGGCGCGTTATGCGCCACCTACTCATACGCCGATGCGGACCGTCTATGGTTCGCCGAACCGGGATCACTGGAGGCAAGCGAGGCTAAGCGTATATGCATGGACTGTCCTCTGTACTTCCCGTGCCAGACTTACGCGCTAGAGGAAGGCGTGACAGATGGGGTATGGGGAGGCATGGACAAGGATGACCGTTATCGCCTTTGGTACCGGGGTAAGGGCATGCCTACAACGTTTATGGACGATATACAACGAGCGTTCAACGGCATGACACGAGACGGACCACGCTCTGCGAGCGTGCACCCTAGCGAGCGGAGAGGTTAATGGACCTGTACGCCCCGTGGGCGGTTACACCCTGGCAGGCGGTGCTCGGGATAGTCGTGGTGCTGCTCGTATGTCTAGCGGGCAGCATGGCGGCATGGGGACGCACTCTTGAGAGGTGGGAGCGAGAGTCGCACGAGGAGAGCCTAGCGAGAGTCACCGTAGCCGTTGATGCATGGACACGAGAGGAGATGGCTCGCTATGCGAACCGTAGTGCTAGCACTAGCGACGATAACGCTGCTGCTGGGATCAGCTAGCGGCAACGCGCCACGCGCGTATGACGAGTGCAGACACTTACCGGGAGCGGTAGCGTATGACACTGGCGACCCGCAATGGTGGCCAGTGTGTACCCAACGAGCGAACCCTTAGGAATCGCTGAGGATTCTCGATCCGTGGTATACTGGAGGTAGTGCGTAGCACTGCCACTCCGGTAACTATAGGAGGCATAAGTGGAACCCAGACTAGAGACTCTAGCCTGTCAGAACGGCTATCACGCCAAGTGCAAGGGATTGGTAGTCAATTGGATGATTGGAGTGCAGCACGCCGCATGTGAGTGCTCGTGTCATCACCGCAGGGAGGTCAAGGGTGACAGTAACTAGGTCGGCACTGTGGTGGACGTTTCAAGCCACGCTGCCGCACTGTAAGGACACCCTAGGACTGTCCACCAGCGATGACAGGCTCTGGACATGGGGCACCGATGGTTATACCATCGGCATATCCCGAGCCTATGATCCTGACCAGGAACCGTGCGAGGTGGTACTTACCCATAAGATAGCTTTGGACGTCATGCGTTGGCTGCGGCCAACGCGTAAGGCAGAACATGTGCAGGAAATCCAGCTAATCGTGCGCGGTGAGGAGTTCCACCTAGGCGCGTATGACGTAAGCCAGCTACCGGGTGAGCTTGTAGATTCTGCTGTGTTTGCGTACGACTGGCACGACCCGGATGATGGCGTAACTCCCGCCCCTGCCAGACTTGACTACTTACGCGAGCATATAGCGAGGATATCGAAGCAGCGCGTAGAAATGTCACAGATGGTTTATCAGGGGCCACTACTGGCCCGCTTCGACAAGGCCACCCGTAGCACTATGGACCGGGTTAGATTCTATCCGCGTAGGCTGGACAGTCGCCACGGTGCGGCGATTGTGACCGTGGGGCCTGACTTCTTAGGTGCCATCTCCGCACTTACGTATGACGATGTAGAACCAATGGAAAGCTGGATAGATGAACACTGAAGAATACGCGCTACATGCACAGATTGCTACCCTCAAAGCATCGGTCGCGCTGCGCGACAAATGGCTACAACGGTTTAATACGGTGATAGAAAACTATCGCCACCGAGCCATCGTCGCCGAGACGGAGCTACTAAGAAGGGATAAGGCAAGTGACGCCGATAGAGATACCGCTAGGGCGTAAGTACCGCAGCGCACATCACGGGCGACATACATCCAAGCATAACGATGACACTCGCTATCGCAACAAGCGGCGTAAGATAGGACAGCAGGCGCACGAGCTACGCTACGGGCCGCCCACGCTCAAGTATCTGGAAATGGGTGTAACCGGCAAGAAGCGAATGAGATTGGCTGGAATGCAGTATGTGCGTAGCTCTACCACCTCGTGAGGAGGCTATATGTCTACCGCTGAGTATCAGCGTAAATGGCGACGGTGGTACAAGCATAAGGGTAACCGCATGGTCGACGCCGAGTATTCTCGACGTCGCTTGCAGGCGATGCAGTGCATGGGTTGGAGTAGAAGCGCAATAGCTCAGGCTACCGGTATAGACAAGAGTGAACTGTACCACCTGATGAACGTGTACAAGGTCATCAACGTTGACCGACTACGCAAGGTGGACAAAGCCTATCGACAGCTAGCTTACACGCGGGCAGTACCACGCAATAACACCGAAGCGGGCTTGATCAGGAAAACTCTAGCGCATGCTCAGGCAATGCATTACGTCCCGGCTATGGCTTGGGACGACATCGACAACCTTAGGGAGAAGCCTAAGGGCGTACGTACCGGCAAGGCTTCCGATAGCCGCCTATCGAGACCGTTTAGGAGAGATTGATGGCTGACATCCCCGACGAGATCTACGACTTCCTGGAGTCGCTAGACACGGCCTTCCCCCTCGTTCATCGCTTGTTGGCGAAGTATCCGAGGTCGCAGCCCGAACCGGCATGGCAACCCGGCGACGTCGTCCTCGACCATGGCCGCCCGTACGTCACTACCGGCGGGGGCGTTCGCTTCAGCGCCGACGCTGAGCTGATTGCTCGTGATGGTCGTCGGGTGCATCCGACCCGATTCGCCGACCACGCCCGGTGGTTGCGGCGCGTTGCTGACAACATCCAGTTCGCGACGAACGTCTCCGCAACCGCTGATGAGATGCGTCGCATCGCCGCTGATCTGGCCGGTGACAACGATGCCTAACCGGCGAGTAGATAGCTACGTTGAAGACTTACGCGATATCTCAGCGTGGATAATCGCTCATCACCGGGAGCGTGCGAACGGTGCGTATAGGCTGGAGGAGATAGCTCGCTACCTGCAAACCCAGGAGCAACGCATTGACGACCTACGAGATCGTGAGCGCCAGCTAGAGAATGATGTGGCTTGGGGTAGGGAGAGTGACTGGTGATCACGTGTCACAAGACCCGCTACCGAGATAACATCTCGGCGAGGCTGGCACTTGCCACCATCCAGCGTAAAGCTCCACGCAGTAGGCAGGGACGGATGGAAAGGCGTGCGTATCGTTGTCCACAGTGTCACTCATGGCATCTAACTAGCGACTATGGACGCCTACAGGGAGGCCACAGACCATGACCGAGTCACCAACACCTGTACGGCGGCCATGCATTCAAGGTAGCTACTGCCACGGGTGTACATCCGCGTGCGTAGAACTGTCGCGCTGCCTAGACTGCGGAGCACCTAAGAATCTGCGCTGCCGCGACAACTGTATAACCAATGTGGCTACCATCCCATGACCGATAAAACACAAGAAGCCGCACGCGCCGATGAGCGCGTGCGGTGTGCTTTAGAGGACGAGAACGCCTACTGGCGTACTTATGAAACTAGAAGGCGTGCGGTAGCTGACAGAGCTATACAGGCAGATCAAACTCATTGGCTCGAACACCTGCAAGAAATGCGCGCCACTCAGGATGAGTGAACTTTAGGATAGCTCCGTCCGGATCTTTGGTATCACGGACCAGTACGCGTCTAGGTCTGATGTTCACTTCTACGCAAGCGCCGTTGCCGCTTTTCGTTGCCTTACGCCACATCTTATTCTCCCTGCTTCGCAGCTAGCATTTCTTTCTGTCCTTCGGCCAAGGTGATCGCATGCGCACATACCTGACCGCGCAGCTGATTCTCCAGAACGTCATCACGACGTGCCCGTGGTAATGGCACGAAGCGTAAGTTAACTTTAGCGGATGGCGCGCCACCGAGTTCCAATGGAATGATATGGTCATCCTCGTAGCCTCGCCTAGTGGGTAAGTTCCTGGGCCGGATCGTCTTCGTCCAGCCCTTCACGCAGATGGTTTGATGGATGGTAGCCTGCGTGACCGCTGGGTTGAGCATCGCAGATGCCACTTTGCTGGGACTACGTTGCCCCACAGACGGACTTTTAGCCCCGGAGGTACATCCTACTACCCCTAGGAAAAAAGCGAGGCTTAGAATCACGAGCTTACGCATCGAGACGCTCCAAAACAGCAGCTTCTTTTTGGACCAGCGCCTTACGGCAATCTTCACTACACCAGCCATGCCCACGGAAGATCATCACTTCGATAGGTGCGTAGCAATTGAGACACGTACTTGAATTGTAGAACGGTATTATGTAGCTGGTGTCCACTGACTCGCTCCCGGCAGGATGTTACGGTCGTCAATATAAGCCGCATAAAGCGGCTTACCTAACTGAATATACTTGAATGGAACCTTGTAGTTCCAGAGCCAAAGTTCTACCATTTCATAATCAGACCACGGCCGACTAGAATGAATGACGATCTTATAACCTCGGCGATCAGCCTCTCGGAGCTTTACCAGATTATGGCCTATCGGTGGGCCAATCCCTGGGTCGGGCCAGATACTCTCGGCAATTGTCCCGTCCAGGTCTACGCCGAGCCAGATTAGGTCAGCCCTAGGCGGTAGGTAGAAGTTCACGCCCAACCTTCCCACTCGATATCGTATTCACGCTGGATGTCATCATCACGGCAATCCTCACACCGATTATAGCGCCAGTCGGGATCTAGTTCTTCATAGCAGACATCACAGAGTCGCACCGTTTCATTAAACGGATTCATGGAAATACCCCGCATGCAAGTCCATCTGTCGAAGTTCTTCCTGCTGTTCTGCAGGCGTAAGTGAAACCCAGTAATCTATCCACCCGCGACAGTTGTTACAGAGCATCTGATTGGTGCGCTCATAGAGCACATCTGTATCGTTGAAACAGATTTCACAGGTGTTCACATCGCGGCCAAACGTGCTTTAACCTCTTCGAGACCAGCCACCCAACCCTCGTGCTTACCTTGCAGATACTTAGCCAGCAGCGACGCCTCGGTGGTTCGGTAACCCTCTTTGTAGCCATCTTGGTAGCCAGTGTAATAGTCACCGCTAAACATGGATTGCTGTACGCCTTCGGTCGGTTCAGACATTACTGATCCTTTGTTAGGTACTGAGCGTGAGCGTTGGTAATGACGTGACGTCGCCCGATGTACGGGCGAGAACCGCCAAGTTCATTCAGCAGTAAGCTTAGAGCTTCCTCGTCGGACGGATTTTTTCGCAAAATATTTTTCGCCCATGTCGGAATTTTCTCCAGCCCAGAGCGAACGTCAACAACCATTACCAGCAGATTGTTGCCCTCCTGGGGAGGGCGGGTCCGCTTGGTGTAGCTGTTCTGTTCGGCGTCGCTTTCGTCACCGGTAAAGGTTTCATCGAAGGCTAAAGGTATTAGATCTTCGAGCAACGCCGTCGAGTACCATTGAACATCTTCAACGGCGTAGCCTGACTTATCAGCTTTCTCGCGTTCAGCATACCCTCGGGATATGTCCAGCATAGAAAAAAAGATACGCGTGGTTTGCTGAGGGTTAGACTTAAGCCACCTGCGGACCTTTTTTTCCCGGCCGCTAGCGAGCCAAAGTCGTATCTCTTGACACGCATCTTCATACTCAACCCCATAGTCACGATACTTACGAGCGGTCCAGCTGGCCGCTCTGGCAACGAACAGTTCCATATCGGAGTACGTGTAGTGTTTTCTGGCTTTCTCTGGCATCTCTACTCCAATATGGTAGGTATCATCTCCTAGCGGTCTGAATCACTGGCACTTGTGCCGCTATGGCTAAGTCTACCATATTCTGCGTCCCTTTACCTCCGGGAAAAGCCATAACTTCGTCCGGGTTGAACGAGGAGAGCATATCCTGATTGCGATAGACCCCGGCCGCAGGACAATAAGTAGTCGTGAGTCCCTGATGCGCACGCCGATGGCCAGGATCGCAGGTTTCACGGCAAGGTCCATTCCAGTTGGCATTGACGGTGGCTAGAATAATATCTGGGTGTCGTAGACCCCACAGTCTGATCCAGGTGTCCGCCCCCGGTGCACCACCTTCCACCAGCGTGGTGATATTGAACTCCCGGTGATACAGGTCCAGGCGGTGGAATACATACGCCTGATCCATGTAGTCACGACCACCACAACCTAGCAGAATCATCCGATGCTCCCAATCTTAACCAAAGCCTCTGCCTTACTACCGGTGCCCCAGGCACCGCAACTACCGCAATGATAGCGCGGGTACTTACCCCGCTGCGTATACCTGTGCCCCTCACGGACAAGCTTCGTGCTTCCGCAGTGGCTGCAGGCATCCGGTAGGATACCAACCTCGTCCGAGTATAGGCCCACGTGTGGATGGTTTTTGATCCATGGTTGCACCCGTAAGTATAGTCTCTCTTCGATGCGCACATCACGCATGCAGTACAGCATCATCTTCCGCCAGGCTTTCTCATCGCCTAGCATGCACTTGATCCAGTCCTCCATCTGCATGTGACCTTTGCCTGACAACCCCACCGCAGGCAGTATGTAAGCTAGCTTGTTGGACGTGAACTTGAAACGGTTGCGCATGACGCGCAGTAAATCAATCTCCTGGAACGGAGCAGGCGGTGAATATCCGGCGACGAATAACTCCCGCCGTAGGTGCGGGATGTCGAACGATGTCCCGTTGTAGTGTACAACGATATCCGCTTCGCTAAGTAATTGGTGTGCGGCGTCAAGCATTTCCCTTGTGCTCTGATGGTATTCAGAGAAGAACATAACATTGCGTTCTCCTAACCATTTAGCCGCGAAACAACAAACTCTGGCGGACTCTTTCAAGCCCGCCAGATTAATGTTTTGTTTGAACAGCCCGTAGACATAGGCTAAATTAGGGAATAGCTCTATGTCTAGCGTGAGTATCTTTGGGCCATTCATTCCACTCATTTCTTTTTCTTACCGAAGAACCCCTTTTTCTTTTCCTCTGGCTTGGGCCAGATCTTCATGCCTTGCTCTTTGTGCGGCTCTTCCCTACGGGAGTCAGTGATAGTATACCACTTAGTCCGCTTGGACGGCCTACCCTTCGGCATTATGTATCGTCCCCTAGCCTATCTTCGTAATCATAGCAGGCTTCCCAACCGGCTACAAAGAAGATGCGTAGCAACTCAACGAACCTCTGGTCAGATTTGTAGGGCTCGGTTAACTTATGCTCCACGAACTGTTCGAAAGCCTTGTCCTCGGGTGTCTGAGAGAGCTTCGACAAGTCCAACACGTCCGGCATCACATACCTCGCAGTTAACTTCTAGATGCAGTCGATCGTAACCTTCTTCGAACCTATTCGTACCAATCCAAACAGCTTCGTGTCCTTCCGGACATTTAGCATTGTAACTCATCGTGGTGTAATGATGGTTCAGGTAAGCACCAGCGTAGTAGTTACGAGTGGTCGGGTCGAGTGACGATGGGTCTCGTACTCCCCACCCGTAAAAGACTGGTGCTATACCCGTCATCTTACTCCTCAGTACCAGTTGAAGGCGAGTTCGTGATCCCAAGCTCCGCAAGGACTTCCATAAACACCCGCAATGTATCCCAATCCCCAGACGATCTGGGTACGGGGATTAGTCTGCCAATCTGCTCCAGCTGACGCCATCTTGCTTCCGGGCAGTGCTTGGGGAATTCCGTAAGCACCACTTGGGTTGTAGGCTGAAACGTTCCACCCTGACTCATGCTCCCAAAGCTGATCGAGACAGGACCACTGCCCTGCGGAGACCATGGATTCTGCGATACTACGAGGGTCCCCCCCGCTATAGACAGGTACAGGAACAGGCTGTAGCACGGCTGGCGGAGCGGGCTGATTAGTGTTAGATGGTGCAGCTGCTTGTACAGGTGGTGTCGTAGGCGCGGCCGGTGGTGGTGGCGGTAAACTTGGGTGAACATACTTACCTATCGCAACAATCGCAGGTGTCGGCTTGACAACCACATGCACAACGTGCTTACGAACATCAACGTGTGAGTTGGTGTAGTAGACAAGGAAACTATCCTTTACGTAGCCGGGCTTACCTGGCTTGACTAGTTTAACGTGGTTCAGAACCACGTTGTAGTCATCTTTATGGACAGTTATAGGAGGGATGGTTTTCTTGTGGGTTTCGGTGGCTGAGTAGTGAACCGTGGGCGGGAGATAAACGTTCCCCGTCCACGCGACTGGTTTGTAGGGAATATTAAGAGAGTTGCCAGCAGTCGCAGTCAGCACACCAACCATCAGCAGGATGCCGATCAACCAAGCAACCGCCAGCCTGCTGAGGCTGGTCCTCATCTATGCGCCAGAGAACTTGTCGTAAGTCGTGACTTCGTCCTTACGCTCCACCGGGGCACCCTGCACGGGACGCTGCTCGACGTCACTCACCTTGAAACCCTTGAGCGGGCGGACATCGGTGTGAGAGATTGGTGCGGTCGTGGTGTCAGTGCCACCGCCGACGTTAGCCCTGTACACAACAAGGTTGTTGGGCTCATCCCACTGCACAATCTCGGCGACCAGTCCACGATTGACCACAACCTCATCACCAACGACAAACTGTGGTTTGCCTTCCTGTACCGGTGCGTCGGTGACGCGGACCTGCTCGTCCTCGCTCTTGACTGCCTTCTTTTCCTCGGTCATTCTGTGATCCTCTCGAGAAATTCGTAAACCCCTCGGTCTACGATGTAGGAGTTGGCATCCAAACCATCCCCTAATTGTACCACCCTGGCCGTGTTCCCAATCGACTGGGCCACAGCCTTAGCGGCATCCTTGCCAGGCTGGTCACCGTCCGCGATGACGATGACCTCTGGGATACCCTCGAAACACAACGGCCAATACTCGTTGCCGTTGCTGGTCCAGGTGGATGCACCTGGATAACCGACAGCTGGGATGTCACACAGGGCTTCGACGCTGATCGCGTCAAGTTCACCTTCGGTGATGACCACTACGTCCGTGGCACGGATGAGGGTCTGGGCGTTGTACAGCTGGTGCTTGACACCTGGCTCATACAGGTACTTCTTGCAGTTCAACCCCTCCTCTTTGTGATCACCGTGGGACAGGTTGACACAACCATACTTGAACCCGACAACCCCTCCAGGAGTGAGGTACGGGATCGACAGTCTATGAATGAACTCACCCTCGGTGACACAACCCAAGCGGAAGACGTCTGCTATCTCTTTCGAGATGCCACGCATCTCCAAGTAGGGAACCACTTCGATCACGTTCTGATAGTACAGCCAAGAGCGGTCCGTGAGGACCGCTTTGCGTTCGTCGGTCAAGACCACATTAGCTCCCTTGCAAACAGCTCGGAACGGCGGGGTCTTTTGATCTCACTTACCCTACCACCCCCAAGGTCGTGCAAACGGGTCACGGTCTCAGAGTGATCCAACCGAAGCTGCTGCTTCAGCAGGCTGTAGGAGTTCCCACGGACGCCACAAGCCATGCAACTGAAGGCGTTCGCTTGGTGATTTACGCTCGCGCTCTTGATGTGGTCCTCGTGGAAAGGGCAGTGCATCCGGACCCAGCCATGGCCCGAAGGGATAGCCATGTCCGTAAACATTGAAAGAACTTCGTCTATTGAGCATTCACTCTTCGTCTCTACTGGCATGGTAAAGGGACGTTTCGACTTGCTCACGGAATGTTTCAAGGATCACCCTCCAGTCCGCTCCGATAATCTCGGAGATATCATACAGAGACTTGGCGTACAGGCTGATCGCAGTGTGTGCTATGTACTGGTCCGACACATTCATTACGTCAACAATAGTAGGAGCGTCCTGATCGAGAATGGCCTTGACTCCTGTTAAGACAAGACCCTCGGCTTCCAGGGACTCAAGTAGAGTCTTGTTCTGGCAGACGGGGCATAGTTCGGGGTCAAGTTCCGGACTCTTCTTCTTGTTCTTTTTGCCCTTGCTCTTCTTAGGCTCGAAATCGTCCTCAAACTCGTCCATGTTAATCGTCGGTGGCTTGATCATATCTTTTCCTCTCGGGCGAAAGCAGTCTAGCTTTCCTGAGAATAATTATAGCATCCGAGAGGGTCATTGCCACGACCCAGTCATCTATTCGCTTCTCGCCGTAGCCGTTCGGCCGCCAAAAAACTAGCGGAAATTTTTTGGGACCTGCGTTCTTTTTTGCCTGCCTGAGGGCGGGTAGCAGCTTATCGCTGCCACCAGTCTTCACCTCTATAGATAAATCCTTGACGTATAGGATGTCCTCGCCGGGCAGGCTAGCTGCGCGGGACTCCGCATTGGTGACGCCGTGCTTACGTAGAAGATCAGCCACCATAATTTGGGTGGCTCTCCCCCGGAAGACACGGCTACGGGTCATTAGCCAGGCACCCGAACTAATCTACCCTCACGTAGCACGGTAAGTGTGACGTGGCCAAAGCCATCACATTCACGGGATTCTACCCGATCATCAGGCCAACCGAGGTTGATATGACAGTCGTCTTTCCACTCGTCATGAGTCCAATCATCGGTCATTTACTGACACCTCCATATTTCTGCGGGCCAAAAACTCCGGGAGGGTATCTCTAGTACCAGAGAGGCCCCAAGTCTCCCCAGATTTACGACGTACAGGTTGAAAAGCGGGCTCTCCGTCGCGCCGTAGTTCGGTAGCTGGATCTAAACAGACGTTACGGCGTCGGTGACGATCAAAAGCATCAATGTTATTGAAAAGCAGGTGGCAGGTGGGGCAGTGACATTCAAGATGACCATTCCACTCCCTGTTACAGCGGGGGCACCACGCAAGGGTATTCATGCTGCTACGAACGTAGAGTTACGGGCACCGTCACGGTAGCCATCACGGTAGACGCGCTCCAGGGCCTCCCGGCAGTCTGCCAAGTTCTGCAAGGCTAAGGCTAGCTCCTTCTCCGCTGAATTCGCCCTCTGGATTTCCTGCAGTAGTCTCTCGTTCGTTGTCTGCGTGCTCACGTAGATTATTCCTTAGGATATCTAGAAGGTACTGCTCATGTTCTGCCTGGAGTCTACGCCAAGCCAAGGGACACTCGGGCTCTCCCCTCCTAATGGGAGTAATAGACAAAAGTCTTTCTTGCCACTCTACGTAGTTTTGCTCACCTGCGGTTCGATCAGGCATTAGATTTGGAAACCTCCGATAGTGGCCTTCGGATAGTCTATCCCAAGGTTAACCACATGTCCGGCACGGCCGGACCTATTCTTCGCCACGTGCATGTTGATGTAACGGTTGTCGTTGGCGAAGTTCAACCCTAGCACAAGCTCTGGAATCTTGCCAATGTTACCGAGCAGATCAGCCATGCCGATCTGATACAAGCCAGACTCTTTCGCACCCTTCACGTGGTGGCAAGCCAGAACGTGAGTATTGGTGAGACGTGCCATGGTTTGCAGATCACGACAGATGCCACGTAGTTCAGCGTACTCATTCTCTGGTTCGGTCGTGGTGTTGGCCAGGTTGTCGACCACGACCAATCCAGGGTAGCTACCGTATAGGGCAGCGTTAGCTTGCAGCCGCTTCCAAACAAAATCCATGTTGATGTCCGACTGATAGCACCAGTCGACATGGTCTGCTCGAAGCAGACGCTCGGTGAAAAAAGCTTTCCAATTCTCTTCACTGTAGGTGGCTTCCACTTGATCCAATGGATAGCCACTCAAGATGGAGCAAGCACGGTAACGGACCGTAGCTTCGTCCGTATCGGCCGAAAAGTATAGAGTCGGAACTTTTGTACGAATAGCTATGTTAGTGGCAAGTAGACTCTTACCCACTCCGGGAGCAGAGGCAACAAGACTGAACTGTCCCTGACGGAGACGAACATCTGTTCTGTCGAACACTTCGTTCCGTAAGGGGAGGGGCTGCGCGATGTGCGCAGCCCTTCTCCGGTTGATCGACAGTAACGGCATCTACATCAGGTCATTAACTGCCTTCCAGGCTGCATCAACCGCAGCCTGGCGGGAGGCTAGTTGGTCCTGAGCGGTGGCCAGGCTGGCCACCGCATTATCTTTCTGCGCCTTCGCCTGGTGCAGGTTCTGCATCGCCTGCTTCAACACCACGAAGGCATCATCGACGGCGGCCATCAGGCATTCACCGCGCGGCAGCGACCCTGGACATCTGGAGACCACGGGATCGCACATTCCCAACGACGCCATGGGCGTCCACGGGCCATGCTGTCCCGGTAGACGCGTTGGCCATGCGGGCAGTTACCGGGGTAGGTGACGCCAGGAGGGTTGACAGCTGCCTGCGATTGAGCCTGCTCATTGTGTGGGCCAGGTTGCGGGGAGGACTGGGTAGGTACATTCCGTGGTTCGTTGACAACCGTTGCTCCTACGCCGTCGTTGATTGCGCGCACGGCGCGAGCGGAATCTAGTGCGTCAACAAACGCACCCTGGATAGCTTCCCTGAGGAAGACTTCGGCCACGGCTTCATCGTTGAAGGCCACGGCTACAGCACTGGACAGGTCATCCCAAGTGTCACCGCGAACAGTGAACGACGTCTCTCCGAAGCGACCGCTGACGGTGTAGACCGGATCTTGCATGGTTTTACTCCCTTTCCTGGGTGTGTCTAACCATCATACCACAGCCTGCGCGAACATGCAGCTATCGCTGACGGCGCAGTGGAAGCACTCTTCTCCAGGGTGAGGTATGTAAATCTCCGCCTGCAGAGCGCGGTCAAGATCCTCGTAGACCTTGGACAGCTTGGCCCACGTCCAGTGGGTGAGGTTCAGCGGAGCGGACAGCTTCGCTTCACCCGCCTTGAGGTTGTAGAGGTAGAAACCCCAACGGCAGGTCAGGTTGTAGGGTTCTGTGCTCAACGCTAGGCCGTACAAACCAAGCTGTTCGTCCGTTTGGGGCAGACGGCCGGACTTGATATCCATTGGAATAAAGTCGAACTGACCTTCGCCCACCTCGAAGACACGGTCAATATGGCCATGAATGGTAAGTCCACTCGCAAGCTCTATATTGAACGGGACTTCGATGGCCAGTCCGTGGCCTGGAAGGGTAACCAGCCTAAAATCTGGATGGTCACGACGCCAGTTAAAATATGCCTCCACTGACTGGGGAATCCCTGTCGTCCTGTACCAGTCCACGTTCTGTCGGCCATAGACTTTATACCGGTCAGGACTGTAACCATGCGCAGCCCAGTAAGCCAGCTGGGCTGCTAACTCATCCTGGGCGATGCGCTGCGCGGCGGCGAGGTGCCCTACGTTCGCCTCAGGATCTTCTTCAAGGGTTAGGTCTATATGCTCAGTGGCTGTGTGAACCACGGTGCCAGCAACTGCTGCTGCGCCTGGTCGCTGAGGGGCATGCTCTATACGTTCCAACCGAAACTGTTCACCGCATCGGCGGTAGCAGTTCAGTTGGCTGTAGCTGCGGTGGTGATCAACTTCGGTAGGTTCCGTCATGCCTCTAGTGTACCACGGACGGTAGGGAAGTGTACTTACGCGGAACGTTCGGCATCGCCGACGAGTTGTTGTGTTATACTTAAGTTCTTAAGACGTAAGACGTACTCTTAGTATATATATCTCTTGTAAGTACAGAGGCTCTTGGGGAGCCTCTGTAAGATGTTACTCTTAGCATGCTAAGTACGTAAGAAGACATATCTCGGACGTAGGTCCGAGCTGTGAAGGAGAAAACTTATGGCTAGAGATGATTACAAGCAGTTCGCTTGGGACAATGACCGTAACCTGGACAAGGTTACGGCTAGGACGAGGAGTAAACTGGCCAACGCACAGGCTGCCGTGATCAAGCAGATGGCAAGAGAGAAGAAGCGAGACGATAGGAAACGTAAGTGAATCTCTGTTACGAGACGCTTGAACTTACGGACGTCGAGCACGGCCAGGAGGATCTAGTCCTCCGGTGCTCCCAGGTGAAGAACCATCAGGGCAGCCATCGGGCTGTGGTATACTGGCCTCAGACGTGGAAGACACAGGAGGCCAGCGATGACCAAGACAGTTACCTTACCGCAGCAACGCTCCCGTGATAAGTACAGCAGAGAAGCTGTCAAGGAAGCCAATAAGAAGATAGCTCAGCAGGATAATTCCAGTGGTAGCCAGAAGAGCGGCGGTTGGGGTCGGAAAAAGTGAATCCATACCGATGGCGTCTTTACTTCGCTCATGGGCGAAGCCAGATACGTCTCGGAGTATGGCGCAGAGTTTATGGCCGATGGGAGAATGAATACCGCTGGATCGGCCTCACATGGCAACTGTAAATGAATCCCTAGCTGTACTCTTCGGGGGAATTCTATTCCTCCTCATCCTTTGGGTTGCAAACTTCTTCTACGCATATATTCTAGTTGCCTGGTATTTTGCCAGACATCTGTACACAACCTGGAAAGGAACCGCTCGTGAAACGTAAAATCCTAGGATTGATTGTTGCCTGTCTCGTCGGTCTTGGAATCTTCGCAGCCGGTACGGGGTCAGCCAACGCCACCGGGCCGTCCAGCGCCGCAACTACAGGACAGGCTGCGACAGCCTCCTTGGTCTGGTCGACGAAGTGGGAACTCTACTACGGTGCCGGATATGGCGGCGATCGACTGGTGTGGTCTAACCGGTCACCAACGTGGGTAGTCGGCGATGCAGCCGCAGCTATGACTTTCAGGCCTAACTGCGGACAGGCCATTACCGTCATCAACAAAGGCACAACCTGGTCGACCCCAACTAGTAATAACACTCCGTGCTTAATGAGGTATGACGACGGTGGGGACATCATCGAAACCCAACATGGTGGAGCGGTGATCTTCCACACCAACACCTACAACGCGGGCACCATCTATTACTACACCGCGCTGCAGTTGGTGACCAATACCAGTACGAATGAGCACTGGGGTTGCTGGAATGTGTATGACTGGAACGGCTCAGTATGGCATCGGTCATTTATGGCCACTGATCCTGGTGGTGTATGCGAGAACTCCGTATAACCCCTTCATCCGCAACTAGCAAAGAAAGAGAGAGGCCCCGCCTTCGCGGGGCCTCTACTCTACTTATCCACCTTTGACGTGAAAGAAGAAACTTACTATTAGTCCGATGATAGCGACAGCGGCGATAATATAACCAACGTACGCACTGGAGTCAAGACGGCGGTCAAATCTCTGTGCTCGTTCACCGGCTACATAGCCAGTTGGCACACCCTGATCAATACTCTTATTGATCGCGGCAAGCTGCTGATCCACTGACTTGGCCCGTTCTCCTGCTTGGCTTCTAAGGGCAGAAATCTCAGTTTTGAACTGCTCCGATGTGACAGTCTGTAGTTCTTTAGCCGCAGAGAAAGCTTCCTTAAGTGCGTTCTGGGAATTCTGCATGTCAGACTGGTACTGATTCTTGGATGCTATTGCTGCATCCTTAGCCCGAGCATCCCGATCGGTAAAACGCTGAGTGATACCGCTAAACTTCTCGTTAATAATGTCTATCTTAGAAGCTACTAACTGATCATGGTGGATCTTATTATCATCAATATTGCGATGAATTTCTGCAATTTGAACGTCAATCAGACCCATGGCTGCATCTAGGTCGCGCCGGTTCTGTATCGTCTGACGCTCAGACGCTTCCTCGGTGCGCTGAGTCGGATCAGGGACCGGGATATTAGAGCGATGTTGATACGGACTACCCCGAAAAGGAATATTCTCCTCGCCGTTCACTTCTTCTTAGCCTTTCCCGCTACGCTGAGAGCTATTGCTACAGCCTGTTTCTGAGGCCTACCGGCTGCCTTCTCAGTCCGGATGTTCTTGCTAATCACCTTCTTTGACTTACCCTTTTGGAGAGGCATTGGTTCCCCTTCGCAGCAATTGTTCTTAAAATGGCAATGTGGACATAGCCACCGCGAAGCGGTAGGTTCAAATAACTGTTCACAATTAGCGCAGTCGATCACTCAACAACCTTCAACGTGCCGAGGAAGTAAGTGTTCGGCGGCTGCAAGGTATTCACATACACGTCATAGATGGTTCCCACTATGACGCTCTTAGGAATAGAGTTTATGTTTAAAGAATCCCAAGCCCTCTTGGTTACGAAGTGCTGCAACGGACGCTCGTGCGTAAGCGTGGTCACGAACGGAGCATCCGGACCTAACACATAAATAGTCATTACCGTGTTAAGCGGATGACCGCTATCAAGGAAGTCATCTATCGAGACCGTGTCAGATAGAGCTAAAGTGACGACGATGGACAGATTATCCGACACTGATACAACGTCAGTCAGTGACGGGTTTGTTCCCGTTGCCACATTCAAAACGTCAACGATGCTGACGTTATCAGTCAGCGGCACAGCCGCTGCAATACTTATGGCATCGGCGGCGTGAACTAGATCACTTAAAGCGACAGCCGCTGCAACGGTAAGTGCGTCAGTAGAGAGAACGGTGTCCGTAAGTGGCACCGCAGCAGCAGTGCTGAGAGCGTCGGTTACAGACGACGTGTCTGCAAGTGGTACCGCTGCAGCTACCGACAGTGCATCGTTAGTAGCAACAGTATCAGATAAACTTACGGTTACGGTTACCGTTATGTTATCAGTTGCAGCGACAACATCCGTGAGTGGAACCGTAGCGGTGACGGTTATAGCGTCAGCACTTGCGACCGTGTCGCTAAGGGCGATCGAGATAGGTGGACCTGGCTGAGTCTGTAATAGATTCTGCCGGTGTCTGAACTTACGCAACCATGTTTTGCCGGGATAGGCTGGGGAGATTGCTGTCGCGGTAGCGGAGCCAGCGGGTTTGAATGCGGCCGAGATAATGGCCGCTGTATTAGCCGATCCCTGGTTGAACGTCGGTGTGACCGACCCGCCGCCCGCGACGACCTGGTATTCGCCCCAGTCGAGGTTCGGATCACTATTCGTCCAGAGCGTGAACCCACCGCCAGCCGAGGTAACGCTGCCGCCGCCTATGTTGGTGTGGGACACGACCAAACCGTTCACCGAAGCGACGACGGCGATGTCCGTGATGGCGACGTTGGTAATCAGCCGGCCGGGTGTGCTCGTGTCGAATAGGGATGCGACGCCGCCGTTGGTGAATTCGGCGATGTTGATGCCGTTAAAGGCGCCGTTGCCGGTCCACGACGCTTGGATGGTCGGCGCGGACCCACCGGTCGCGTCCAAGCAGTAGCCGATTGTGACCCATTGCGAATCGTTGGTGTTGAGTACCGACCCGATCGACACCCAGGTGCCGCCACCAGTGAATGTGAATGTACCCGGCGTGGCGGCATCGGTAGTCACTAACGCAATCAACAGGGAATGCGCAGTGACGTTACTGCCGAACGCTTTAGAGATTGACGCGCCAGTGCCGTTGGCGACCGCCGGGTTCTGCGCGAGGGTATAGGCCACGGCTAGACCACCGTAACGGTGCCCGCGATGACCACGCTTGACGGCCCTGCGACCGTCACAAGTATCCGCACCTTCGTAACAGCCGAGTCGATATCCCCGGTGCCGATGCTGTCGCTATTCAACTGCCCGACCCGGCTGGTGTATATCCCGCCGACCCAGGTCGCGCCACACAGGTCTTTCCACGTCGTCCCGTCCGGCGACGTTTGGAGCAGAACAGCCACGGTCGACGCCGAGGTCAGCGAGTTGAGGCCGCCGCGATTGTGCGATCAGTGACGATGCTGGCACTGCTGTTGTTGCCGACATTCAACGGCCCGACCGTGGTCAGCCCAGGCGACACGGTCTGCGATATCGGAAATGTGCGAGTCGGCATGGTCCCCGCCCTCGGCTAGTTGGCTGTGATGCTGTATTGGCTGACGGTGAAAGTCTGATTGTCAGCCGACGTGATCTCCCACCCGGTGTTCACTTGGGCTATCACTGCAGGCCCGGTCTCGAACCCGTTCGCGACGAGCCATTCCAGCCCCGCTTTGATGTTGACGGTGCCACTGTGCTGCTGCGCACACGTGCCCGTGCCACCCGCGCCGTCCAACACGAAGATGATCTCAGCGCCAGACCCGCCGTAGCGGTGCACCGTCCAGTTCTGCCCGTCCAGCACCGCATGCCCGAGCACGGTGGAGCCGAACGCGCCTTCATTGCAGCGGCCTTTCGTGTCCACCCAGAACATGACGTCCGAACCGTAGTTGTCCTGCCAAATGTCGGGGGCGAACTCGTAAAGACTATTGACGCTCGTCGGTGACGTCTCCGCGTAGTTGACCTTAAGGCTTGACAGCGCGGCCAGCGGCGTATCCCCCCCACCGTTCCACACTGCTCCCGGTCCACTCCAGTTGTTCATCAACTGTTGTACGTCGGGGAATGTCTGCACGCTGGTTTCACCGTAGGGCACATCGTTAGCCACAACCTGCCAATCACCAGGGTTGTTGGCGTGAAGTGTACCTCCGGTACCGGCATTAGCTCCTACATCTTGATCCTGCACGAAAGTGGTGTAGCCGTTGGAGTTCGGATTGGCGGGGTAGACATATCCGTTTGTAAGCGGGCACCCATCGGGGAAATTAACGTTGCACGAGTAAGTATGAGGCGCGGTCGTCGTCGGCGTTGGCGTAGGGGTGGTCGTCGCTGGCGTGGTTACCGGCGTCGTCGCGGGAGTTGTGGCGGGAGTTGTGGTCGGCGGGGCTACGCTCCCTGCGGTGGCTAGATAGTTGTATGTAACGCTACCGACATACACTTTGCCGGTCGTAGTTACAAAACGAACATCAAAAGAATTGGCGGAAAGCTTTTCCACTGCATGCTGATAGGGAAGATTAGCCTGTCCTCCTGTGGGAAAGAGAGTTTCCACATTAACACTGGAGGGATTACTGAACGGCAGTGTCACCGCTGGAGTTCGGCCGTTAACGTCCGTAGTCACGGACAGCGCACCCGCATCGAATTGGCTCGGAGAACTCGCCGGACTTACCGCAGCGAAACCTAAGCCGATAGCACTTACGGCTACCGCGCCTGCGACAATTGCCTTGATATTCACTGTGCTCCTCATCAGTTCAAGCCGAAGACGTAGAAGTTCGTCAGGGTGATCGTCGGGGCGTTGGTCACAGCGTCCCAGGTATTGAACAGTTCCAGGTAGTATGGCGTAAGGGTGTTGAACGTTACCGCTGTCTGCGGGGTGCCGATCATAAATCGGGATGCGTTGTTAGCACCGTACGTGCCGAACGTACCAGCAGCAGCGTTGTTAGCGATACCGTACTCCACCCACCCGAGTGCATTCAAGGTGCCAGCAGTGGCCCCAACACCCTGAGCAGTAAGGGTGAGCATAAGCTCGAAATCAAACGCGGCTGTAGCCGACGTGATAACGCTGGTTAGCGTACCGGTCTTACCCAGTGTAATCCCTGCCGTACCTTGTGTAGCATCCATGGCTGCGGTAAACACCGTGGTACGTGCAGCAGTGGGCGTAGCCCAGGAGCCGCCACCTTTGAGTAGGAGAGCTTTACCCGGCTTCGTGCCCTCCATCGGGTTGAAGAATCCACCGGGCAGTAGGAACGCCGGATTGGCTGCCGTATTCCCAGACATAACGGTTATTGCCGCAGCAGTAACCGCCTGCCCCGACGCAGGCATCGAATACAGGCATTCCGCCTGAGTGCCGGTTAGAAAACTCATCTACTTGCTCCTCTTACGAGAACGTGATGGTAGCGGTAGCGGTCCACACCTGGCCGGATGCCTTAGTGCCCTGGGCAATGCTGGTCTTGTGGTTGAACAGCACCGGGTTAACCGTGTTACCGGAGGTAACAGTAGCTGCACCGATATCTAGACCGAACTCGTTCCAGGCGAAGTTACCGTCACCGCTTGCGAAAGTCGCAACTGCTGTAAGTACAGCAACTGAAACTGAAACCGTGCTGGTCTGGAACCAGCGGTTAGTAGAACCAGCCGCAGCCGACAGGTCGGTATCACCAATCGCAGCAGTACCGACACCGTTGCCTGCGCCCACTCGCACCGTGGTGCTAGTCATGGCGTTACCGCCACCAGCGTTCAGCAGTGCAGTCAAACGCGTAAGTCCAGCGGTGGTGGCCAGGTTGCCATCAACCACGGTGGTTAGATAGGGTTGAATTCCAAGACGCTGGAAGTCTTTCTCTTCAGGTTCCCGACCTAGAACGCTGAACGCCCAGGAGGAATCCTGCTCTGAGTACCGGCGCACCGTCCACTCGGTGGTGATGCCTACTGAATCCTGTGCTTGCATAGCTTCCTCACTGATGTACTAGCGTTCCCGGTGTCCACGTCGGATCGCCTGGGGTAAGTGCTGGAGTCAATACGGAAACCAGCGAGTCGGGTACGAGAGTAGGCCGACCGAAATACAACTTAATACCTGTAGGTGCATCAACATCTATTGTCGTCTCATCGGGATTTCCAACCCCTGAGGTGCTGGAGTTGAACCACGTTCCACCGATACGCCATACCCCCGTACAAGTAGGAACACCATAGCGAAGAGACCTACGCATGATTGTTACCATGCGAAACGTCGGTGGGGTAAACAAGTAAGTCATGACGTAGCTCTTAACTTGAAGGTGATATAGCCATCTATATCTCGTAAGTAAGAGGGAGTCTCTGTCGTATGGAAGTCCATCTGTTCGATAACCACAAGCTGGGCGAAGTTACCTTCCGGCGTGTATTCGACAAATCTAACCTCAGAGCCTGCTGACTCTATGGCAAGCATCGCGTTGTATCTCTGGCGAGGAGTCAAGGCGTCGTACATGCTCATCCCGGCGCGGTCTCTTTCCTCATGGCGGCAAATACCAGCCACGGTGATGATGTGCTGACGAGTAGGAGCAGGGATAGCTCTAGCTTGATAGCTGTTCAGGACGCATGTCGCGCCAGTCAGCGAGAACTGCAGCTGTATCCACTCAGCAAGATCCGCAGGGAATCCGAAAGAACCAGGGTTAGAACTATTAAAGAATCCGAAGGTTCCCAGGTTGGTGGTTATCCCGTTAGGATAGATGGCCGTAATCTGTGTGCTGGCAGAGATAAACTCGCCCTGGATCTTGCCGTACTTGAAGAGCTTAGGCTCGGACGTATCGTATCGGATACGGCTAGTACGTAAATAAGCATTACCATCCGTCCCCGGACCGTTGCCTTCCACGAAGAGGCCCGTGCCAACGGTGTAGATCACGCGTTGAGATAATGGCAGAACAGCCACGGTCTGAGTAACGCCAGTCTGGGTGGCAGACGTTGGAGGGTGGAGACCGTTAGTCCAGGCCATGCGGCCGGCATCATCCACCTGATAAGACAAGTCGATACAAACCAAACCAGTAGAACCGTCATCCTGCTGATTAGTCAGAGCGCCATAAACAAACCTATCCTTCACCGCAAGGAAAGGAATAGTCTGGCTAGCCTGGGTTATCTCAATGGATCTGGGACCATATTTCAAAGCACCGGTATAGGTATCGAACGTTCCGATACGGATACCACGATTTGTGCCGATGACGATAAACGAACCCATGCTCGACGCAAGGCTGGTGATATACTCACCTTCCGGCATCTCTCCTACTGCAGCCCCACCGACAAGCGTAGGAGTGCCACCAGTTGCCGTCAAAACTAGTTCGATCATATAAGAGCTAGAAGGACCGGAGTTATACCCACTGACAAGAATACTCGACGGGCTGGCGGTGATATCACTCCACGTCCAGTTGGGCTCAGGGTGCGTATAGTTAGGAGTCGGGAAAGCGCTGTGCGCCGAGGCCACAGAGCTTAGCTCATAGATGCTCTGGCCGATAGCTCCTATAAGGCGAGCCTTCTCCCAGTGAACTTCTCCAAGTAGCTGGACGTTGGTCGCAGGACCATCATAAAGGGAGGTAGGCGCAGCCGCAGATGTAACTAAACCTGTTACAATCAATGTCTTAACATTGGCGGTGGAACCTGCGGCGGTTAGGGTAATAAGAGCAAAATAGTTGGTGCCGTCCGAAGCTAACGAAACTATATTGCAGTTTGATACGCCACCGAACATAGCTCCGGATAAGTCAATTTGCGTGGGAGTTGGAGCACTGTCCGGACCACTGCTCCATTTAAGCTGATAAAACGTCCCCTGTCCACCTACAATTGCATAGTCAAACCCTCCAATAGCAGAGGTAACCACGGTCTTTAGAGTTTGCCCACCAACTGTATAGGCGTGGCAGTCGGGTAGACGCTTCACCTTGCCGGGAGTCCAGACGTCAACACCGTAGCTGTTGTCGAACCTTACGTGTTGCACCTGCTCCTGCAGATACTGGAACGCGGTAAAACCGCGCTCTAGGTTAAGCTGTCCCGCGCCGCCGTGGAAGCTAGCCTGTGACTTGATCCACGGAATCTCGGCGAGGCTCTGCTCGCCCGGCTCTAGCGAAGAGTCGAAGCGGTGAATAGTTGTCGCTTCAGTGGTGCGTTGATAAGGGTTCTGAGCGTCTGACGCGTAGCGAAAGCCCATACCACCGATACTGAAATCGTAACCACCAGTATCAATGTCCGGATCAAGGGTAACCCCAGGAAGCAGGGTGTATCTAGCCGGGAGTTTGATTGGCAGCCTGGTCCCGTAAGGCATTTATATTCTCCTTACTGGATTATCCACGACCACACGGCTAAACAGCTGTTGGAGGCATTGTTGAGACGCAGCGCGGCGGTACCGACGACGCGTAAACCCTGAACCTTGGGTGTTACTGTAGCGACGGCCGCGCCGATAGTGAATGTGCCTGCCACGTCAATCGCGTACTGATCAGTGTTCCCGGCAGCCTCAACTCGATATACCGCTGACTCGTCGGAAACGTTGGCCCCGATCGCCGGACGCAGCAAGAATCCACCAGAAGCTGTAATGATCGACGGGTTGAGAACACAATGAGTCACGATCTTATGCGTACCGTCCTGTGCCCACAACGGTATGTTGATTGCCGGTGACATGGTTAAAATGTCTGTATAAGAACCTGAGGTTAGATCACCAAAGGTGGTGGCTTGAATCAGAGAGCCGTGGACGTGTGGAGTTACGAGGCTGGTCCAAGCCGTGCCATCGTAATAGAATAGGCCGGGAGTTCCACCGTTACCTGCGGGTGCGGAAAGCCACACCTGCTCCCCCGCTACCGGTGCCCCGATCGCGGCAGTAGCCGCAGCCTCTGTAGTGAAAGTGGGGAACCTAATGTATTTACCGGTGACGTTAAGGCCGTTGCTCATAACCGGCAGACCGGAGAAAGTCGGGTTGCCTGAGAAGCTAGGTGCACCGGAGAACGCTGGGCTACCGGAAAGAGTTCCGGCAAGTGCAGCACCGTTCACGGTGGGAGTGGTCAGAGTTTTGTTGGTTAGAGTTTGAGCGTCAGTGTCCCCGACAACGTTACCCGACCGACCGTGAACTCCAGAGTTAGCTGATGTGTGCGCCGAGGCTTCATCGAAGTCTTGACGGATCGCAACTTGATCAAGAGTCGCACCCCCAAGGTGAGAAATACCTGACGTGCCATCCTGGGCACGGACGATTGTGGCAGTGGTCCCCACGACGGCAGTAACCGAGACAATCTCCATGGAAGCGGTGCCATATTCAAGACACGCGAAATATGGGAACGAGCTAGGCCAGCCAGCGAAAGATCCTGCCACGGTCAGAGACGTGGCGCTATTCGTGATGGGACCAGTCAGTGTTTGCTGCGGTGCAGCGTTAGCATAAAACCGGCGAGTAGTCACTGTGCGGTCCTCACTACAAAGCTTCTATATTGTTTACGAAGAGTTGTCCCCTCGTTCTTAAGACGGTCCTGATACATAGCCATTATATATTTGGCGACAGCAACAGCGGAGCCGGGCGGGACAGGGCGCGCTGGATCAACTGGTGTGATTTGAGCTCTTGCAAGATCCAGTCCTGGTGCCTGCTTGGCGACGACTCCAAGTGTGAGAACGTCAGCACAAGTGGCAGGAAGCCCGGTAGTTGTGATAAAGTCATCTGCCTCTCCAGCGAACGGCGAAGGCTCGGTGGAGTAAGCGATACGCAGAGGGCGTCCGAGCATCGGTCCACCACCGACGCGGAGTGTTCCATCATAGGGGTCAAGTTCATAAGAGAAACACCGCTCCCAGTTGCCTAGAGGATTCTGCCATTGAACATCCAGCACCCGCAGCGGCGGCTGAACGGGGAGTGTGTAAGTGTTCTTAGGATAGGTCACAGTTGTAACAAATGTATCCACTCGGAAGAGGGAGGGATATACGGCACCGATGACATCGTTCAGCTGTTGAAGGCACCACACCCGAGGAAATTTCGGGCGGCTAACAACCTTCGTCCCATTAATATGCGTAGCTGCGGTTGTACCTGAAAAACCTCGGCCAAAACCATCGGCAAGAGTGCAGTTTCCAGAGCCCTGATCAACGGATGCAACGTAAAGTTGTTCACTGTCAATCTCCACAGGGCCAGGAGTAATGCCAACAGAGACACCAGCGGTGGCGTCGACGTTAAAGGAAGTATCTGACGGGCCGATGTCGGCCGACAGCGGAGTAATGCGATCTTGCGTTGAACCCCAGCCGTGAAGCTGAGCAACTATCTGATCAATCAGTTGGCCTGCCGTGGGCATCAGTCAACTCCCAACTTAGCCAAAGCTGCTTGTGTCATATTCTCTGTCTGGTCAGCGCGGTAAGGAATGCCTAGGCTATCGGTAGCCCTATAGGCTGCGTTCACATCTGCGGCTCTCCACGTTTCCGGTTGAAGTCCGGCCCTACGCGCAACCGCGTAATCATCAAGCTGCCGGTTCAGGTTAGTGTTGTACTGATGTGCTTCCACGCCAGCGACCTGAAGGCGCGAGGCACGAGCACACTCACCCCAGGACTGATGGTCCTGGGTGGGGCAACCTGAACGGCAGGGCATAAGTTCTCCTAGTTAGTGAGGGGGCCAACTGTTCACTTGGGAAGCTGGCCCCCAATGCCCCACTAGTCCCGGAGGACAGCGAGGAGCAATAACCCCATTACAGGGCAGCGATCGAACTCCAGGTCATTACCCGCTCGACAGCTTCCTGACGGAACATCGAGAAGCCACCGTGGTAATACCAGCCGATCGGGAAGAAGCGCCGCAGACGGTCAATCTGCGGTCCAACGACAATGTGGTTATTGTCGATAGTCGCTTCCACCAAAGCCTGAGCACCAACGAAGTACGACCGGTACACTGCGGCCGAAGCCGCACCGTCAGTCGCACGCGTGCAGCGTGGAGAGACGACGTACCGGGCACCAAGATAGCGCCCAACCTCGGCGTTGTAGATGTTCTCGGTGTCCTGATACTGGTGAGGCGCAAGCCAGCCAGCATTGGACATCACATCTACGGACACATCCGGGTGGATGACGGCGATGTAGTTATCGCCAGCATCTCGCCCAGAGGCGTTGCGACGCCGAAGCAAAGCAACAGCGTCAATGGCACCAACACTCGAGAAAATCGAGGCCGCAGCACCGGTAACGTTGACAGCGCCACCGGTAGTCTGCCAGGTTCCTGCAGCATTCAGCAGGAAGTTGGTGCTACCATCAAGGACGGCCTTAACAAGGGCGTCCAGGGTGTCAACCATGTTCTTGCCCAGGACGTAGGCGATTGCCGGGTCCGGAGCAGTGAATGCCAGTTCCTTCAAGCGAAGGGTGGCAAGGTCGACGTTGCCGTACTCGTTGACGGTCACGGTCACACGCACCGGGGCGGGCGGTGCAACAGCGAACACGTCAGTTGTCTCTGCCAGTGGGGTCGTCGCAAGCGCGGCGAACTCCTGAATCAGAGTCAGCGTGACGGTAGGACCGACATTTGTTTCATCTACGGGGTGCTTGTCGACAAGCTGACGGAAAATCGGCGTCGAGCGAAGCTGATATTCCAAGTACCGGTCGTAACCAGCAGCCAATAGATTAGCATATACGGTAGTACCATCGGTAAAGACATCGGCCATAGCCGTCATCCTCACTCACGATGGATGACAGTCAGCGTCGATCACCTTATCTGAAGGTGTCTCTCCTGTTCATGCTGTAGGTTTCGCTCCTACTTCGGTACAGGCTCGGAAGGTTATCGACTCCTGGCCCACAGGGTGCCGTCGTCTTGAGGCATGTATCCTGCCTTGACCAAATCTTCGTACTTCCAGGTTTCTAGAGCGTGTTGAATCTCATCAGGACTGCCTAGAATCCGTCCGGATGGACCCTTCGGATTCTGGGTTGGATGAACATTGCCTTCAGAGGCGTCGTTCACCCGGCCTGCAGATTGTGAGTTGCTCTCATTGACTCCAGGTTGCGAAGACTGGCCTCCAGCGGGAGACGCACCAAAAACGTCTGCATACTGTTCGGCCCATTTGACTATCGCATCCTCGGATACGTCGCTACCTTGGTACAGTGTGGCAACTTTGTCGGGTAGCCCCTTGGCCTTTAGGACTTCCGCTACAGTTTGCACTCGCTCGGCTGCACGATACTTCGCAAGCTCATCTTGTGCTGTCTTGAGTTCTGCGGCTGTCTGCTTGTGCTGACGGCGAAGGTTTTTGATACCGTCGCTGTCGTTGTCGCCACTACCGTCGTCGGTAGTCTCGTCGTATTCGTCGGACATTTTCTCTCCTTTATTGGCTGCCGATAGACAGTTACTCGGGCCGATGCATCCCCGGAGGTAGGTTTACACGATCCCAAGATTCCCGGTTTTGGTTACGCTCAGCAGGACCGGTCGTTCCTGCTGTCGGTGGCGGGGGTGGGATTCGAACCCACAACGTCCAGCTTATGAGGCTGGCGAGCTACCTAGCTGCTCCACCCCGCTTGGTTGTTAATGTCGGACGATATAAACCAGCGCTGCAATAACTACCACCACTGCGGCAACTACGATTAGAACAGTCTCGCCATTCATACTTTCTCCTTAGTAGTTGGACGGAACGCCGGCAGACTGAGCATCTGCACCAGACCGACCCTTGAAGAGTCCTTCCTCTTCACTGTATAACGTTTGCCGTAGATTCGCTTCCGGACCCAGACCCAGCAGTAAGTCATTCTCTTCCTGGGTCTGCCCGAATGTACTACCGAACCGCTGGGCAATAGCTTCATCGGTTGGTAGAGACTGAGCAATCTTAGAGTAGCCCTGCTCGGCCTGCTGAGCGGTAACGCCAGCCTGCTGGAATTGCTGCGCACGCTGTGCACTTACACTCATACCACGCGCTGCAGCTGAACCGCCGATGGCAACCTGAGTACCACGATCCTGAATTAGCGTAGTGGCAACCTTAGGATCAAGGATAGCAGCGATAGCATCACCCTTGGTGCCGAAGTATTGACTCCATAGGTTCTTGACATAGCCAGGAGCATTCATGTACTGGTCGTGGGCAATCTTTGCCCGAGCATCCAGTTCAGCTGGAGAGATGTCATTGGCAATGAAGTTAGTGAAGTCGGCGTGACTGTCGTAGAATCCAGCAGGCAACCCATAACCTCGTAGTATCTGGTTATATGATTCTTCGGTGGCGAGATACTGGGCTGGCGAAAGTTCAGAGAATCCATTCTTCACCCTCTCTGCGTTACCGGCGAAGCGAGCCTTGTAAGCGGGAGTCTGCGACAAGGCCAGAGCAAGAGTATCCGGGTTTGTATCACCCTTTGTAATCAAGCCACGCAGTGTAGGTTCTAGGCTGGACAATCCCCACTGCCGAAGGGTATCCGTTATCAGCTGCAGCGAAGACTGTTGCTGCGGATTGAAGGTGTAAGGTGAATACCTGGGAAAACCTCGTTGGAACATCGAGGCTTGAGTAATCGGGGTAAATGCACCGCTAGCGTCTACACCATACAGCTGGCTGTTAAGAGTATCACGAGCGTAGCTAACATATGCCGGTCCGGGCTTACCGGCCTTGTAAACATAGTTTAACTGCTTATAATGCGAAGGCCCCATATGTAGCAGAGTTGCCTTTTCATACGCAGTCGGTCGAGTGGACGCGCCAGTGTTCTCGTTGATGCTATAGAAATAGCCAGCCTTATCACGGTACCAGTTAATCGCCACGGTTTAACCCTTCGGCCCGAAACCGAAGTCAGCGCCTAGCTGAACCAAGGCCGACGAAGCAACGTCGCGGGAGTTATTGGTGAACTGCCAACGCGGGTCACTCCGAACCTGCTGCTCGTATTGCCACAACGGTGTTGCCACCTTAACTCCTGTCGCGTTGGGCGTACCCTGCAAGGCTCTCTTAATCCCGGCGTCAGCCCCGATGTTGATACTCTGGGGATCTATTTCCAGAAGGTTTGCTTGAGCGTTGATATAAGGATCAGCTATTTGCCTGACGGTGATACCCTGATCTATTTGACCCGCCACCCCAGGGTAAAGACTTTTAGCCGCGTTGATAGCATTTTGCTTATACGTATCAATTGTCTGACGGCCAGCCAAGATTTGCTGAGTTCTATACTGGACTGTTGCAAAATTGTAAGGAACTCCGTAATCCCCATATAGCTGGGTAAGCTGCTGATAAATCCCGGCCGCTTGTCCTTGAGGTTGAGCCTTCAAATTGTACTGACGCGCAATGTCAGCCTGAAGAGTAGCCGTTGTCCAGCCAAGAGTAAGAAATTCGTGACTTATAACGGCAAGCTGTCCAGCGTTAAGAGGAACCCCCATTTGACGGGCAATCTGTGCAACCTGAGCCGACGCCTGGGCTACCCGAGTACGATATTCCGCTGGGTCCGAATAAGAGAGAGCAACTAGTTCGCGTGTCGCTGCGTTGCTACTCCGGTACCAGTGGCTCTGTTGGATAGCTTGCTGGAATTTAGTAACAGCCCAACCGCCCTGAACAGCTTTCTGCAGAATACTGTGCAACTCTGGTATAGCGGTTAGTAACCCCGCCAGCGAGCCAAGTGCCACCTGATAATCGGAAGCTGAAGGGTTCGGGTCACCGAGGCGATTAGCTGCAGGAATGCCCAGGCTTGAACCGGCTGACGAAACCTGTGGTGCGCCGCGTCCAAAAGTACCAGGCACGGAGCCTTGTATCGGGCCATAGGTATGGCCCGCTGGAGCGCCAAGAGAATGAATAAAGTTGGAGAAGTGCTGTCCATAGGCTGTCGTGTATCTGCCAGGATCGCCCGACCTGTCACCTGCGGCCGTCTGTCCTGCCGCTCTGGCCATCGCCACGCCGGGCTTGCCAGAACCCCAGCCAACCTCAATACCGTCGCCCCCGCCAGTGGCTCGCCCAATCAACTGGCCAGCAGAAACTCTCTGTCCGACGTGGACCGATGGTGCAATATCTTCGGCGTAGAAGACGTATCTGCCATCATCCAGATGTATTTCGATGAAAGCGCCGCCCGGCCATCCGGAACCATAAACGTTTGTGATGACTCCGGAACTTAGGGCGTACAGTGGACCACTGCCACCGTAGTCAACACCCTGATCAATGCGCTGTCCGTACAGGCCAGCACCGATAGGGTTCTTATAGACGTATGCCATAATTACCCCGATGGTCCAAAGCCGAAGTCGGCACCTAATCTTACTAGCGCCGACGAGACGGTGTCTCTTGAATTGTTAGTGAACTGCCAGCGAGGATCGCTGCGCACCTGCTGTTCGTACTGCCAGAGAGGCACTGCAACCCGAGCACCCACTGCATTAGGAACTCCCTGGAGAGCCTTCTTTATTCCGGCATCGTTACCGAAGTTAATGCTAGCCGGATCAATCTCCAATAGATTCGCCTGCGTCTGAATGTATGGACTGGCGATATCACGAACCGACATTCCTTGGTCAATCTCAGGAGCAATGCCAGGGTATAAACTCTTAGCTGATTTTATGGCAGCTTGCTTATACGTGTCAAGCGTTTGGCGACCGGACAGAATCTCCCGAGTTCGGAACTGACTGGATGCAAAATTATTAGGTAGTCCGTAGTCTCCATAAATTTGATTCAGTCCCTGATAAATTCCAGCTGCCTTACCCTGCGGCTGCGTGCGCAGATTATACTGGCGTGCTATATCAGCTTGCAAGGTAGCCTGCGTCCAACCATTGGTAAGAAACTCATGGCTGATAACCGAAAGCTGGCCCGCGTTGAGAGGTACACCCATCTGTTGTGCTAGCTGGGAAACCTGGGCCGAAGCTTGAGCCAGCTGCGTTCTATACTCGGCCGGATCGGAATAAGCAAGAGCAATCAATGCTCTCGTTGCGGCGTTATTCGAGCGATACCAGTGACTTTGGGTAATTGCCTGCTGGAACTTGGTAACCGCCCAGCCACCCTGAACAGCCTGCTGCAAGATACTATGCAGTTCAGGGATAGCCGTAAGTAGACCGGCTAGGGAACCCAATGCTGACCTATAGTCAGACGCTGAGGGGTTTGGATCACCGAGACGCGAGGCGGCGGGAATAGCCGAACCGCCACCACTCCTGCTTCCCCCCGTTGCCATGCTGCCCAAGGCTGCAGAACCGCTACCTATGGTACCGCTGTGGTACCAAGCGTTAGCGTAGGCAATTCTCTGCGGAATTAGAGCGCTGCTAATCTCGAATCTATTGACGAATACTAGAGCGGCATAGCCTGCAGATTGAGCACTATTCAGATCAGCTTTCAGTTGAGGAGAAACTTCCGAAACGAGAAAGTCAATCTGTGTTACCACGTCAGTCCAAGGCTTACCCCTGGCCCTGGCGAATGCTTGCATAGACTTGTATCGGCTACCATTCCACTGGGCTAGACCACCAGACCAGAGTCCATTACTATCCATACCGCCAGAACTTGGATTCAATCCTGACTCTGCTTGCAGATTTCCTAGGATGCCAGCAATGGCAAACTTGCTAAATCCATATGCCGACAGCCTGCTAGCAATAACCCCAGCGTAGTTGGCACCCATGATTAAATCCCAACAGCAGTCGGGTCCACGTTCATGTTAGGAGCAGCCGAGGCCCCACTAAGGAACATGTTCAAGAAGGCGTCCGTATATCCTGTGATCTGATGCTGGCCGAACTCCTGCTCGTGTCCAGCGGTAGCATAACTAATCGCTGAAGCGCGAGGATCGTTCTTGTCAATTACGGCTGCTGGGTTTCCACCATGCTGTGCAGCTTGGGTTGCCGAGTAAGCCGACTGTTGGGCGGTTGCCTCTTCCTGATGGTACGAATCAATAAACCTCTGCAGATCCTCTTTCGATAGATCCCGACCAAGAGCGGCCTGTGCTGCCTTTTGAGCATACAGGGCCAGCGTCTGAGGATCAGTCTCCTGGATAACTGGTTTGATCGGAGGTGCTACACCTGCCCCCGGTTTCGGGGGGTTTTGCTGCAGATTGGTAGCAGCCTTACGCTCCAGGAACCCAGGGTTGTGCGGATCACCAGTGAAGAAGGGGACCGGAACTCCAGCACCATGGGATAGTTGAATATACTCAACCATCGCAGCAGCGATAGCCTTCTGTGTCTCAGCCGTAAACCCAGCTTGCGGGTTACCTGGCAGATAGCCAGCCTGATGGAGCATTGCCTGGAGGGACAGGAAGGCACTCGGGTCGTTGTACGACATCGCAGAGAACTGCTTCATGATGTCTTCGGCCGAACTGTATTGCTGCGTGGTCGTGGTAACCGGCGAGGTGATACCGGGGCTGCCTGGATTTTTGTGCCCGTAGTAGTCTAGGCCGGGGGCTGCGCCACCAGCCTGAACCTGACGTGTTACACTGGTCGCGCCCATGTTGAATGGCTTTGCAGCGCCTTGACTAGACTTCTCGTAATCCGTGATATACTTCGGAAGATTCCAGATGTCTACGGCACCACCCGTTGGTACAGAGGTTGGGAAGTTCGGCGGTAGTCCAGGGGCCGGTGCGGTCATGGCGTACCTCCCGGCAACTTCGTCAGATCTACGATATTAGTATTCAACACTCGGAACACTCCGTTGTACAAATCAACCAGATCCGTTCCGGCGATATTTTGTTCGGCCCACTTATTAAAAGTCTGCAAGGCTCCAGACTTCGCATTCTTGTCTTCCTGGGTCGAACCGGTGATAGAGCCGATGTAGCTCTCATAGCCGTTGTAGGTCTTGATGAGGTTATCCACCAGCGCCTGGTGGCCGTCAGGAACTTGATGAGCAGCGACCATAGCGGTCAGGTTCTGCAGCTGAGCCCGAGCCAGGGCGCGAGCATCACCATAACTGTCAAGCTTGTTGCCGAACAGTGGGTTCTGCTGTTTGAACTGGTCTTCCCACTTAGACTTCGCATCGTTCCAGGCGTTCTCGGTCTCAGTATCGCCAGCAGTCTTAGCGGCATCAGCCTTTTGGTTGAACGCGGCAACCATTGGATAGAACGTAGCTTCAGCGTTACGAATATAGATATCCTGCATGAACGAGTCAGGAGTCTTCTTTTCGCGTAAACCTAGCTCGATCTGAGCTCGGTAAGCCTGATCGCTGAACGGCTCATTCCCAGCAGGTAGGGGTAGAAAATAGGAGGCAACGTTGCCATAATGCTGGATGAAGTTCTTGTTGTCAATCATCCACGCTAACGCTGAATCGGTGCTGGGCAAGCTGGCGTGAGAAGCGGTAGCACGGCTACCGCTAATTTCGTATACAGTCTTCTCCGGGTGAAGTGCAGCCCAGATGGAACTTGCCCTGGCTACCTTGCCATTGACATCATTTAGAATCGTCTTGTACTCTTCGGACAGCTGCTTGATGCCACGAAGCTGGAAGGTGTAGTCAGAACCTGATCCAGACGTGCCTTCGCTTGGTTGCGAAGGGGCGGCGGGGGCAAACAGGCCAAAGACAGCACGAACAAACAGCTGAGTTCTAACCTGGGCTTGGATGTTACGCCGGAACTGTTCCAGCGTGGCGTTGTCCGCATCCTTGGGAGGAACCATACCGGCTGCAGCAAGATTAGCCATGGCCCCAATAGTGGAGCTAGCCATCACCGAGTTTTTCTGGTCGGCGTCCATGTTGGTAAAGAACTTCTTGGCCAGTGCTGGCTCCAGCGCGGCACCGGTAGCGCCTACACCGATCGGCCCATTGATTGCTGCGTCAATCTCGTTGAAGAGAACCTTGTCGTCACCGGGAAGAAGGTTAGATAACTCCCTCAACGGCACCATAATCATAGGACCGGCGGAAATCCGTAGAGGATTATCAGCACCAGGGACGGACATAAGTACGCCACCGGTCATGCTGGCGCTCAGCGGGAACCGGGCCAGGTTCTCGAACCCAGGTATCTCAGCGATACCACGCATCATGAGGTTCATGACACCAGAGCCAGGGTAGGAGTAAGTGGGTTCACCATACTGATTGGTATAGACTAATCCAGACTGGGTTGCACCTTCGTAAGCCAGCATCATCTTGCGGGCCTGAGCCGGATCGCGGTAGATACCGCCGCCCCAGCGGCGAATCATGGCTGTGGTGGCACGGCTGAAGGGGAAGAAGTTACGGGCGACGATGTCAAACTGGCTCTTTTGGCCAGGGTCGTCAATCATCGTCTCGGTCTTTACCCAAGAGTTCTTAATAGCCGCTTCCTTGGCCAACTCGTTAGCCGCATCGCGGCTAACACCCTGGCTAACCATGTTCTCAACCGTTGAATTCAGGCCCATGCGGGCCTCGGCGTAGTTAGCCATGAACACCGGAGAGGAGGTAGTCCGCTGCAAGGGACGTTCAACTAGCCACTGGTATGCGCCACCCTCTAGATCCTGGAGAGTGTTCATAACGGAGCGGGCTTCGTGACCGTCCGGTGAGGCAGCCATGACGTCGGGAGCAAGCACGCCGTGCGGGCGCTCTGCATTGCTTAGATGCGTGCTAATCCAGTCACCATCAGGAGCGTGGCCAAGGTCACGTGTAGCCTGGATAAGTTTTGTGGACAGTTTGCCGTCCTGACCGCTATACAGATAGCGGTAGTCGTTCAGAACCTTAGTCGCAAACTGTGTCTTACCCACGGCAATCTCTGCCGGATCTTCGGTCCGGACGAAGTTCCTGTCATTGGTCGGCGACCAGACGTGACCCCAGCTGGTCAGCTTCATTTTGTTGCGGATGGCAGGATCGTCCATAGCCTCAACAACATGGCCGATGTTGAAGTTCTCCGGATCTTCTAGAACCTTAAAAGCTGCTTCCGCGATCTGCGGAGTAGCATCAACGCGACGATGTAACGCATTTGAGAAGCGGTCAGCACCAATAGTGCTGTCCGCGTCCTGCTGCGTCCAAGTGGTGGGACGTGGAGCCTTTTTAGCTTGGACGGCCTTACCCTTCTCCAGGGCAGTAGCGACAGACCCCCGCAGCGTAGCAGGGTTGTACTTCACCTGCATAGGGGAAAGGCCGTCAGCGGCAATCTCTTGGCCTTCGCCAGCCGAGGCACGATAACCCATAGCATCTTGAGTCATCTGCTGGCTGTAGCCACGCATAGCCTGCTCTATGTCATCCTTGCCAAGAGTCCCTAGAGCATCAACCAGAGGAGTGCTCATCGTCCGACCATGCATCGCGCGATACGCGCGGCCGGTCAAGGCAAACGGAGCAAACTCAGCGGCACGCTGCAGAGGAGTAGAGCGACCAAGAATCTCTCCGGAAAGGTTGCTACCCCTGGCAAGCTTCTCGGCGCGTTCGGTCTCCCCGACAGATACCAGGCGTTCGTATTCGGCCCTAGTGTCCTGCGCTAGACCTCTTGCCCACATCTCACGGTTGGTCTGTGTGGCGAAAGCCTTAGATTGGATAGCCGTCCCCAGCTTACCCTCGAACGCGGTGCGGAGCCAGCCTTCCAGCTGGTTACGAGTAACTGTGCTCGGCTTGAACAGAGCGCCCAGCTTCCACTGAGCCATCAAAGTGTCTACCTGATTGGAGGTGAGGGCACGACCGGCCGTCTTCTCATATATGCCGATCTTAGTGGCGGCTGCCTGCACGTCGCGGAAGGTAGGAAGAATCCACTTATCCCGAACTTGTCCGGCATGTTGGGCAACCATCTCACCGTTGATAAGCATTTCGTCGCCAGCCGAGTTGTAAGCTTCGACAGCAGTCTTCATAGTATTCAGGATTTTTTGACCAGAGACGGTCTTTCCTAGACCGGCAGCGTGGCCCATCTGATCCAACAGACCACTGACAATAGCCTTACGCTGGCCACCATCACCGAGGTTCCATGCCACGCGTAGCGCATTAGCATCACCACGGTTCATGTAGTACATGCCCATGCGGTAGATCTTGTCCGCCGATGTGTTACCAAGATCGTTCAAGTCGATCAGAGTGTTACGAGGCAACAGGGTAGAGAACCGCTGGGCGGCTAGACGGGCTCGGGCAGCTACTGCAGCAGGCTTAGAGAAACCCACTTGAAGGTCGCCTAAAGGTTTTCCGCCGAGGCGCTGAGCAAAGTTGACTGCACCTTGACCGGCGGGCGTAAGTGTAAGCTGGCCACCATCGGTGAGATTGGAGTCGCGGTCCTTATAGTCAAGCGCCGGGCGGTACTGGGTGATTTGATCACCCTCGGTGGACAGATCGTGAGCCGGTGTGGCTATAACCTCATCATTCAGGCCGATGGCGTCGTTGGCTTCAGGCTGAATACGCGTGAGGAATCCAGCATTGATCAGCGGGGTAGCCCGCTCGGGATCAGCCTCGGCCGCAGAGACCACCTTGGCGTAAGAGTTTTCCTGTCTGGCGACAGAACGCTCAGTCATCCACTGGGAGACGTTACCCTTGAACCAACGTAGACCAAGGCCAGATGTAGCACCGGGGGTGAGCTTTGATTGAACGGCAGCCCTTCCACCCTGGAGGCGAATGAGCGCACCTTTAGAAGCGACATAGTTAGCCATATCGGCGAGGGTATGAATACCTTCGCTCTCGCCGAGGACCGGTCCGGCTTCGCTGAAACCTACAATCGCATTCTTGCCCAGGACGTCGGGCACCATCGGTGCCCAATCAGGGAACTGAACGGCAATCCTAGACTGGAGACCAGCAGCAGCAGCCTTATCGCCCTTGGCGTCCGCTGCGGCCATCTCATGAGACATGTCGATGAAGTTCTGGGTGCGTCGCTGAAGAGGCGAAAGGAAAAGCTTGTTGAGGATGCCTCCCTGCTGGGCCTGTGCGGCGGCAACGGCGGTAGCGTGCTCCTTGGTGGCCGTCTCAGCGGCAGTAGTCTCGGGAAGAGTGGCTGCGCGGACGGCCTGAGTACCGGGATCAAGGTGAGCAGCAGCCTGCTCCGAGTCCAGTGCAGTGTCCAGACCAACTCTAGAGAATCGGGCCGCCTTAAAACCGGCAGCGCCGATCAGAATGGGGTCAATCAGGAAACTGGCGGCAAGGTTAGTACCAGCGGACACAAGACTAAAGGCTGTCGGGTGCTTAACTGGGTCGATCTTGAAGACATTCTTGGTGATGTCTGTGCCTACCTGGGCGCTATTCCCGGCCACTGCTCGGGTTAGATCCTTGAACTGTGGCGAGTTAAGCTGCTTAAGCTGCGCGGCAACCTGTTCAGGGGTCAAGGCCGCGTTATTCTCGATTGATTTCTGATATCCGGCCGGATCATCCATGAAGCGAACCGCTTCACTTACGGCCTGCGTGCCGTTCCAGCCGAACAGCCCGCTCGGGTTCTGCTGATCCCATTTATCAGAGAGACCAGAGTTACCAACCTGACCCTTGCCGGAAGCCTTGTAAGCCTGGGTGCTCCAGAACGAATTAGGATCGTATCCGTGGTCCATCATGTTCTGGGTAACATCAGGGTCAGTCTGCGCCGGGGCATCAAGATTGCCTAGTGGGTTAGTTTGGCCGATCTGAGCGGTAGGATCATGAGCCGTCTGCTCGATCCCCTGGGAAACGTAGTTGTAGCCCTTGCTTAGGATGTCGCCTATCGGCTTAACCACATCGCGGACCACCGGACTAATGACATCACGGTGAATAGGCTTCACAACCCAATTGTTTAAGTCGTGGATAATGTGACCGAACAGGCTACCGGACCCTGACGGGACAATACCCGACTCTTTCGGTTCCTGAATAATGTTGCCGTTCTGGTCCTTGGCAAGGGTACCGTCAGGATTAAGCTTGGCTGTCTGCTTGCCTTGGGTCTGTTGCTCGATCTGCTTAGCAGTATCTGCTGCCGCGTTCTGCTGAGTGTACTGAACGTCCTTATAGTTGACGCCCATCTGATCCAGCATTGCGGTCTGATCAGAGTTAAAGGCTAGATGCTGGCCACCGGCTGTCGCCAGGTGAACCTGCTTCTCCAGATCCAATGCCTGCATGAACTGGTCGATGGACTGGGCGTCAGCCGGGTGGGCTTTCTGCTGCTGTAGCGCCCACACGACGCCAGGATTGGCCTGCAGTTGCTTGGTGCCGAACAGCATGGCGTGCATCTCGGACAGTGCAGTATTCTCAGCCTTGGGACTGATCTTGTTAAGGTCGGGGCCGCCTTGCGGCGTGGTCGGATACGTCATACGCCGTGGGCCTGAGCCGCTAGAAGAAGCTGCCCCAGCACGCCGCTACCGTCACTCGCAGACATACGGGTAAGAAGGTCGGTCATGGCACCAGTACCGACAGACGGCTGCATTTGAGGGCCTTGTAGAACCTCAGAACCGGGGCCTGGACCTTCATCCGCTCCAGCGGTCACCGGCTCGTCAGGACGCTGTGAGGGAGCGCCGATCTCAGGACCGGAATACTGTGGCATCTGAGGGGCCTGCTGCGCCCCCTGAGCGCCAGCCTGAGGCACTGGAGGCAAAGGGGTAGCCGCACCCATAGGTGCAATACGCTGTGAGTCCAACTGTTGCTTGACGGCCCCGTAAGGCTGATCAGGAGCAGCGCTCAAAACCTGTGCTGCGCCCCCATCGGTGCGCTTAGAAAACTTGCCGGGACCGCTGACAACGTTGGGCTTGCCGGGAGCCCGGTAGCCACCACTTGCCATTGTTAATCCTTAACTAGCGCCTTCGGGATTCCGAACATCCTCGTCAACGTAGGACGCATACGTAGCTATCGAGTGATTGGCTACGTGAGTGTCATGTCGGGTCGGCATCGTGCCTAGTCCGGAAGGAGAGCCCATGTCCTCTTGAGTGTTTGCGTGGCCGGTAGCGATATCCCAAGGCTCGGAAATCTCATCCGTAGCCTCCGGGGTACTATCTACAGGACGCAAAGTGAGGAAATTTTTGTCAGCCATTAGTCGAAGTTATCCTGATTCACTTTAGAGCCCGGACCGAACTGGTTGGACTCGGCCGCTGCCATGGCATCCTCCGGAGCGTGCGACAGATAGTCAGCACTCCACTGGTTACTAACTGCAGCTTCCTTCGGAGAGCGAGACACTGGACTCACGGCGGAGGTGCCCTCGTGCATTTTTTGCACATCCTGATTACCGGCCGCGTGGCCTTGAGCGTTTCCCATTTACTTACCTCTCTTTTGTTACTTGCTTAGACTTCCGCTTTTGGGTGCGGGTCTGGAGCGTTGACGTGCTTGACTACGCCGATCACGCCACCGATAGCGACCACCAGAGCGGTGATCGCGGCAATGAGTGCAGTCCAATCCATTACGGAGCCACCTTAACAGAAAGTCCGGTGCTGTTAAGCACGTCGATTAGGTCCTGACGGGTGAGCCCTGCCGGGCCAGCGGAACCTTGCGCGGCAAGAACCGCGTCTGCTACGTCCCCTGCAGAAGGTAGCGCGGAGACCTGATTCTTCAGTGCCACAAGCGACGGCTCAACCGTATCCACGGACCGGCCGACCGCGTCCACCTGGGCGCGGATCTGTACGAGTGACTGGGTGTGGGCTGAATCGAGAACAACGTTATTCAGTTTGTCTTGAATGTTGAACAGGGCAGCGCGCTCATCGGCCAGCATGTCAACGCCTCCTAAGGCGTGTAGATAGGAGCCGGAAACCGGCTGCAGTTGATTATTCGTATCGGCTGAACCGCTAAAAGCGGAGCCCACTTGGTCAAGATGCCCGTTTCCGGGTGTCGTTAGAACGCCGTGGTTCCAGGACTTAGCAAGCGTAATCCATCCAAACTTAGAAGTAGTTGCATCAGCAACGGAATTAATCATCACCGTTGAGCCATATACTCCAGCCGGGCCAAGCTTGTAGCCATCGCGGAAACCGCGCTGCGACTCCAGCTGGGTATGTGTCGGTTGAAGCCCCACGTCCATGTCGCAGGACGCATAACATCCCATACCTTGTGGCAGCTTTAGGACATTCGCGCCGAAGTCAGTAGCACGCTGACCTTTTGTAAACCAAGCAGCGTAGCCATCGTTGAAGTCGTCAGCGCCATCCTCATAACCCCACCAAAAGTCCAACCCGACATCGAGTTGCCGCTGAACTTCACCATACGTGGGGCGTTTTTGTGGCAGTGAAGTTCCAGGACCAGTGTTCCAGTCGGCGCACATGTATCGGTTAATGCCACCGAAGCCGAGAGTTTTTACTTTTGTCGGGTCTAATACCCAAGGGGTGTCCAGGATCTGCGGCAACGCCAACAGCGCTGCCAGACGTGGGGCCGTCTCTGCGAGCATAGCTCGCTCGTCTAGCGCCTGAGCGTGAAACTCGATAACCGTCTGCGGAATCGGCTCATCTGACCCAGGCACCAGCCATGACGGTGGGGGTCGCCACCGATCCTGTCTTGCTACGTCAGTCATGATCCGAATAAACTCCTCCGACTGTTTAACTTCTTGGTAACTTTCTTTGCATGCCGAGCGGGCACTAGATAGCCGCCAGTGCTGTGGGCATCTGAACCTTTCAATATTCCCTTGGCCGGCTTGCCACGAACCACGCGGCCCTTTTGCTCTCTCCGCGTTACCATTACGCTGAACCAATCGGAATCTGTCGGCGGATCTGAGATTGGTTCACCGGAAGATTAGCGTTGCCACGGAAGCCAGCAATCAGCTGTTCCAGAGCCGGTCTACCGCCTGGCGGTAGCCCTGCTTGGCCAGGAGCGACTCCCTGCGGGCCGCCTCCAGCACCTGGAGGACCACCAGGAGGTGCGCCTGCGCCGGGGCTAGCCTGCCCGGGGCCTGCGCCCTGAGCTTCCTGCGCCTGAGCTTGCTGCTCTTGAGCAGCTTGCTGAGCCGCTTGCTGTTCTGCCGCCATCTGCGCGAGACCAGCTTCGACTGCGTCTTCAACGGAGGTGCCTTCCTGAAGCTGATGAATAGTTGATGTAACCATCTTGATAAGCGGGAGCGGGTCTTGACCCTGGGCCACCATCGCACCGGTTCCCTGAACCATGGCGAACAGACCCTGTTTCAAGGCTTCGCGGAAGCCTTGAACGTTGATCTTCTTGTCCTCCTGTATCTGATCCAATTGGAATGGCAGATTGTCTTGCGCTGTACCACGGGCGATAAGACCCGCACCCTCAAGCTGAAGGATGGTGACATACGCCTGGGACGGTTGCATCCCAGTCAGGAAGCCGTAGTTGACGCGGCAGTTATATTTGCCAGCGATGTCCTCGGCCGGAATATAGGTGGTCTCGTAGGAGGTGCCAGAAATGGTGCCGCTCAGAGTCTTGGACTCGTCCGGCCACCAAACCTCATCCATCTGGAAGCAGTAGGAGGTAACGTTCTGCAAAGCCTCGCGGAAGACTTCCTGCGCTCCCTTGATCTGGGAGTCAAAGGTTCCGAGAAGCGCCTCCACGCCCTTGCCGGTGATAACGCTGGCATTAACGCCACCGGAGCGAGCCTCCGGATAACGGGACCCGACGCGTAGCTCATTATCCAGGGAAGCGTTCTCAGCGAAAATTTGCGTCGGCAGATCCAGATTTACCTTGTGAATAGCTTGGGCGTCGTCAGCCTGCATGATGGCGTGTGGTCCGATGGCCAGCTGATCCATGTCCGAGGGCACCGCGATGGGGGCCTGCACCGCAATGCTAGCCGCTTCCAGCGCCAGGGTGGCCATGATAGACCGTGCAACCTGCACCCAGATAACGTCATCGAACTGCCCGCGCGGCGAGTCATCTTCACCGGGACGTTCGGCAATCCAGACGGGTGCCCTCGGCATCATGTGATCATATGAGTCGAGAACTAATCCGTCCCGGTCCGGGAGCATGAGGATTACGGACTTCTCGTCAACCCATCTGATCAACTCTAGTTCGGAATCGTCTGAGTTCGCACTGCCACGGCGCGTAGCTCGCTTAGGGTCGGTGCGGATATCGGAAGCGTACTCTGGAAACATTGCGCAAAGGTCGTCAATGGATTTCTTCCACTGGTAACTATAGACCTTGGTCCGACCGTAGCGATCAAGTTCGTAGTAGGCTTTACGCGGGTCTTCAACGAAGATATACGGGCACTTGCCTTCAATATCGGGAGCGACAAAGAACGGGAGAAACCCATAAGAAACATAGCGGTCCGATCCTTTGATCATCTGCAGCTGCAGTCTAGACCAACGCCAGTATTCGTCGCCGATACGATTCTTCGTGTCGGCACGTTTTAGGTCGGCGTCAGACTTCATCTTACCGGCAGCGCAGGCCAGGCTCGGCAGAGGGGAAATACCCTCGGCCATGTCGTGGGCGACAATGTCAATGAAGTTGGCGATAGGACTTCCGTCAAAGGTAATGCTAAAGTTCAACTCTGACGGGAACAGCTGGCGGATATTCCCCTGGCGAACCTGATGGATTGTCTCGTTGATACGATCACGGGCAGCGAAACGCTGCTTAAGGCGGTTGTAATGATCCAACTGCGTCAGAGCATAGTTGCGTGAGGATGGAGTTGTCATCCAACACTCTCCAAAATCTTCTCACGCCGCAAGGCGGCTAGGTCCACAACCAACTGACGCCCCTTAGCAGACGGTGTTAGGAACGGTGAATATGCATGGTGGCTCTTGTTGTTACTCTTGCGCTGCATGATTCGCTGGCAAGCGATGTGGGTGAACCACAGGGCCATGACAAGGTCTGTCTTTTGCCGTCTGGACATACCCTCAGGCTGCCAGGAAGTAAGTTCCTGGACCAGTTCGCTCACCCAAGGGTTCTGCCTCATGCTCGGAAGGTCAATCAACGCGGTGTGAATGTTCCGCTTCCACTGCCCGGAGGGTAGCTTCTCATCCGGACGTCCACAGGAATTGAAAATCGGACCCATGGTTTGGATGCCGAACTCGGCATCATACTTGTTCTCAGACGTGGTATGCGGGGTTAGACGGCAACCTTGGCTCCGCAGGAACTGGGTCAGGTCTCTGTCCTGGGTCAGGAATTTCTGGAAGGCGTTAGATTCGATGACCCACTCGTTGATGTGGTAAGTTTCGGTCAGGTACTTCACCTTGTTACGCATGGTTTCAGGCAGGGTGTTCTGTTTGTTGAAGCCATCCAACACCCAACGCTTGCCGGTCTCCTTGTCAAGCCCCACAACTATCATAGCAGTGGCACCAACCGTGGCCGGATCAAGGCCGCCGATGACGTAAAGGCCATCCATGCCACCCTTACGGTCCCCACGACCGTCACCGGACATCGGTCCGGGGAACCTAAGGCCGTTGATGGAGGCGTCTACTGCCTCCACCTTAAAGGTCATCTCATCGTCAACGTTCAATTGCTGGTAGATGAGGTTCCACGCGACGCCTCTACGGCGACGGGAAAGTGACTTCCCATTCCACTTCTCTGGCCACAGAGTATGCCAGTCTGAAGAGTCGCCGTTTCCATAGTCCAGTACAGCGGGTTGGCGGAAATATGTCCATACCCTATCTCCGTCAGCATCCTCAACATCCATGAGTGTTCTATAGAGGTCATGAGGAGACACTCGGGTACCGATAAGGCACAGTAACCCGCCACCTTCCTGATCTGACGGAAGCCTGGACTCGATTTCCCGCTCAAGGAGGATCATCTGGCGGTCTAGCTCACGACAATTCTTGGTGGTAATCGTGTCATCCATCCAGATGACGTCGGCTCTGGAGCCGTAAATCTGCCCACCGAGACCCAAAGCCTGCACGGTGGGGTCTTTGTCCCCGCCTTTACCCTCAACATAGATCGCATCAGCGGTCCAAGAGTTGTCAGGGTCTTTCCATCCGCCCTCAGGGGCGAAACGCATGTGCATTTCCCGGTAAACCGGGGACATCAGCTTGAATTTGATCTCACCGAGCATACGTTGGGCCAGGGTTTTACCCTGGGACATGATCACAATGCGGATGTCAGGGTTCTTATGGATCATCCAGACGCTGTAATTGACGCTGAAGGTGGTGGTCTTTGCATGTTCCGGGGGAACATTGATAATCACTCGCTGCGGATAACCCTGCAGATAGTCCATCGAGGGATGCAAATCCCTCGGTTCTCTACCTTCAACTACGTCAAGCATCCGCAATTGATGCGGATGAAGTGGTTGTTTAAGCCACTTCTCGCAAAACTCTTCGAAATCAGGAACTACAACCTTATCGGCTTTGTTATCGGCCTTCCGCTCCCGAGCGGCGGTACGAATGGCACCTACGCGGTTCTTGAAGTCTTCGTCGTGGGCCATCCAGTGATTATAGGTACCTTCGACGCGGTTGACCAGTTTCATCGCGTCTGACACCTTCATACCATCGGCCAGGTAGCCGAGAACCAGTTCTACGGCGTCAGCACGGGTAACTGTCTTCAGCGAGGACGGCCGAGCTACATTGAAACCTCTTCGGCCAGGAACGTTAGGCTTCTTGTAGATCTGTCCGAGTATGTTCCTGTCCTCAGCTTTATTTGCAGGCCGTCCTCTAGGCATGTGCTGTCTCCTTCCTCGTGGCCTAGCCACGAGGCCAAAGACCTTTGAAATAATACTCTACAAAAGTATTAGGGCAATACTCTTTAAGACTTGTTGCCCTCCTACCTAGGAGGGCTGTATTTATGATCGCGAGGGAACCTCGCTTCTTCGTTCGCTTATTTACTGGAGCAACTTCGTTGCTCCTAAGCTCTCTCAGTCGCTCGTCCCTCGCTCTTGTTCGTTCGTCTTTACTCACTACGTTCGTAAAGACTCTCTCACTTATAATAGCGGTCTAAACTCACCGGACAAAACGGACACGCAGAGAAACGTAACTAAATCGTTACCTAATCGTTATAATATCCGTCCCTTATGGGACGGTATAACATACTTCCTTCGTGGCAGCTTCCTGCCACTCAGAATGGCTTGGTGCCATAGTGGCACCAAGTATTGGTCTAGACCACTGGCCATGAGGCCAGTGCTTTGTCCTTACAAAGTACATAGCCCCAGTACCCTTGGTGGACATTTTTGAGGGGCTATGTACAAGCTTTACCCACGCCACGTTAACATGGGCGGGTCAAACGTGGCGTGACCAACTGTGAGCCAATACAGACTGTATTGGCTCCGTTCTCGCGCAGCTGCGCGAGAACAACACAAAGACAAAAGCTTTTGTACCATTATGCACTGTAATCAGTGCATATCTTACTTATTAGTTGCACTACTGCAATTAGTAAAGCAAA
>Ga0193718_1000004_pt1 | contig 48564 bp, 34 predicted proteins | sample U2a1metaG_FD_144918 | JGI IMG/M metagenome (GOLD analysis project Ga0193718, IMG submission 144918) | Soil microbial communities from a riparian zone of the East river system, Colorado, United States - U2a1 | ecosystem: Environmental > Terrestrial > Soil > Riparian zone | place: USA: East River... | reverse complement strand
GAAGTATACTTTGTCGGTCAATCTCGAAGACGACTTCAACCTACTTCAAATATTCTATATCAAGAATCTGAAAGTATCCTCGCTCATCAATCCTTCACAGCTCTATGCTCATAAGGGAATAAAACCGGGGGCGGTCTTTTCCATCGAAAAGACCTATGATGAAAATTACATTTTCCTGCCGTTGGATTTTGTCCGCGACCTGCTGGATTATGGCAACAAGCGAACGGCCCTGGAGGTAAAGACTACTCCCGGATCTAACGTAAGGTCTGTTCAACAGGAAATAGAAGGTGCACTGGGAGCGTCTTTTGTTATCCTCACGAATGAGGAACAACACAAAGACTTATTCCGTCTGCTCAAGATCGAAAAGCTATTTGCGTTTCTTTCACTTTCACTCCTGATTATCATCGGATCGATCAACATTTTCTTCTCCCTGATGATGCTGGCCCTGGACAAGAAAAAAGACATTTCGATTCTCTCTGCATTGGGAGCGGGCCAAAACCTGATCCGCCGGATTTTCCTTACGGAGGGAGCTCTCATCGCTTTCATCGGCACGGCCAGCGGACTTATTCTCGGCGGTATTCTGTGTTGGATGCAGGATCGCTTTGGGTGGGTAGGCATGGGTATGGCGAATGCCGTGGTGGCCAACTATCCTGTAAAAATGAGATTCATCGATTTTATTTCCACTGCCGGGGTTGTGGTGATCGTTACTTTTTTAGTGTCAATCTACCCTGCATCGCGGGCGGCCCGGTTCTATGCCCCCGACCTCCTCTAATGACAACAGGCATTTCCTGCCGCTGATAACCGAAAATGACCCTTGGTTTACCCAGGTAACGATCATGTATGATCTGGTGCGGAATTGCAGAATTTTAATGGAAAAAAATGCCTATTTTGCCAATCGGCTCATTCTGAAAAGTCCATAAATCCGCTTTTCTGCGCTTCTATTGATCCATCAGAATAAGTCAAGACCGTGAATTAGACCCGGTTAAAGGCCATGAAAGTTTCGGCAGCACAACCTTTTCAAATTATTTATTCGCTGTACCAGCACGAATACCTGGGGTACATTTTCGAATCGTTCATCGTTCACCTCGACGAGAAAGGGAAGCTTACCTACCAGCATCAAAACATTTCCACGAAGAACGCCCGCGAATTTGCCAAAGGATTGGACGACCGTGATTTTGAACTGATCGAACTCATGGACAGTATGAATCAGGATGCCGTTCTCAAGCACTTTTCCAAAAAGCTGATGAAGCCGGACGAGTTCTTCAGCAAAGTATTCAAGAAAGAAAAGGGCGATGAATTGGTGCAGGAGCAGATCGAGGCCTACATGGAAAAACGGAGGGCGACGGTTCTTGAGAAGATGAGAGGGAAGACCCTCTTTGAAATGGGCAACGATGGCGAGCCGACCTGGAGAAGGCTGGAGGTGTTGGAAAAACGCGCCAGCATTCAGTTTCATTTTATGCGCAGCGATGAAAACACAAATTACTATCCGACCATCAGTTACGATGGAAAGAAAATCGATATTCCCAGTCCTCTCGCCTACCTGGTTTGTAAGAATCCTGCCTGGATGGTGATCAATGGCAAATTGTGCGGCTTTGATAAACACGTTGATGGAAAGAAGTTGCTTCCCTTCCTCAGTAAAAAATTTGTAGTGATCCCTAAGAACCTGGAGGAGACCTACTACAATCGGTTTGTCGCGCCGTTGATCGCGTCGTTTGACGATGTCGAGGTTCAGGGTTTTGAAATCAACAAAAACACCTACGAACCTCACCCGCTGCTAAGCATCTCCGAACTTCCTCCCGCCAACTCAAAGAATGTCCCCTCGCTGTTTGATGATCCGGTCGATTCTCATCCGGATGACGAAGCAGGCAAGATTGTTTTTGATCTTTCTTTTAAATACGGCAAGCATCGTTTTCGCGGTGACGCCTTCGGACCGGTAAGCGTATCGCTGGAAAAGAAAGACAACGATTATATTTTTCATCGTGTCAAACGGAACAATGAGGCGGAAAAGAAATTCGCCCAAACCTTAATCAAACTCGGTCTGCCGCTCCGGCCATTCCGGACAGCAGTCGAGAAAGCGCACGCCTTCTCCTGGCTGAATGAGAACCGGGGCAACTTGCTCAACCTCGGTTTTGAAGTTAGTCAGCCGGAAAACCGGGATAAGAAATACTTTGTCGGCAAAGCCGTGATCGAACTGGAGGTGAAGGAGAACATCGACTGGTTCGATATCCACGCTAAAATCCGTTTTGGTGAGTACGAGATCTCGTTTAAGGAACTCCGGAAGCTGATCCTGAAAAAGAAAGTGGAGTTCAAACTGCCAAATGGTGAAATCGCGATCATTCCCGAAGCCTGGCTGATCAAGTTCGGTGATCTGTTTGCCATGAGTGAAACCCACGGAGAGCAGGAGAAACCCGTACTCAAAAAGTATCACCTCAACCTTTTGAAAGAACTTCAGGAAGGCAACCTGGCCAAAGTGCACATGAGTGATAAACTTCGCCATTTGGAGTCATTCACGGGTATCAAAGAGTATGGGTTGCCGGTTGGATTCAATGGTAAACTCCGCCCTTATCAAAAAGCCGGATACAATTGGCTTCGTTTCCTGAATGAATTTCATTTGGGAGGGTGCCTGGCCGATGATATGGGGCTGGGCAAAACCGTGCAAACCCTGGCTCTGCTTCAATCTGAAAAGGAAAAAGGCAATGCCGGAACTTCTTTGTTGGTGATGCCCACATCCCTTATTTACAATTGGGAGATGGAAGCCGCCAAATTCACACCCCAGTTGAAGATCCTGACGTATACGGGCACCCAACGCAATAAAGACACTTCACGGTTTAGCACATATGATGTGGTCCTCTGCTCCTATGGTATTACCCGGTTGGATGTTGAATTACTCCAAAATTTCCATTTCAATTACATCATTCTCGATGAATCGCAGGTAATTAAGAACCCAACCTCCAATATTGCCAAAGCCGTGTTGCAATTGAAGTCGCGGTATAAATTGACGCTCACGGGAACCCCGTTGGAAAACACGACGCTGGACCTCTGGTCACAAATGACCTTCATCAATCCCGGCTTGCTGGGGGGCCAGACTTTTTTCAAAAACGAATACCAGGGTCCCATTGAAAAAAAGCATGACGAGGCCAAGACGAAGAAATTGAACGCCATCATCAAGCCGTTTGTATTGAGGAGATTAAAGTCGCAGGTGGCGACGGACCTTCCCGAAAAAGTGGTAAACATCCACTATACCAACATGAGCCCGGAGCAGGAAGAGAAATACGAAGAGGCGAAAGCGTACTATCGCCATAAAATTCTTGACCTCATTGATAAGGAGGGGCTCAATAGCAGCCGCTTCACGATCCTTGAAGGGCTTACCAAGTTGCGCCAGCTTTCCAATCACCCCCGGATGATCGATGCCACCTATACAGGAGAATCGGGAAAGCTGGAAGACATATCGTACATGCTGGAAAATGCAATCCTGGAAGGGCACAAGCTTTTGATCTTCAGTCAATTTGTAAAACATTTGGAAATCGTAAAAGAATTTCTAACATCTAAAAAAATTGATTTCGCCTATTTGGATGGATCGAGCAATGACCGCAAGGATCAGGTGGAAAAATTCAACAACGATCCGGAGTTGAAGGTTTTCCTGATTTCGATCAAGGCCGGAGGTCTGGGGTTGAATCTGACCGAAGCGGATTATGTTTTTATTCTGGATCCCTGGTGGAATCCGGCCGTCGAAGCGCAAGCCATTGACCGGGCACACCGCATCGGGCAAAAGAGAAAAGTATTTACGTATAAATTTATTACCCGAAATACCGTAGAAGAAAAGATCCTTACCCTCCAGAAACACAAGCTACGGCTTTCTGAGAGTCTGATCAGCACAGAGGAGAGCATCATCAAGTCGCTTTCACGCGCTGATATCGAACAGTTACTCACCTGAGGGACGGGGCCGCTTCCATCGCTTGTGCGACCATAGCCAGTTTTCGGGACTCCGGGCAATCATCTCTCCGGTAGTTTTTGCATAATTATCCACCACGTGGAACGTCTTTTTATCATACGGCGGTTGGGCAATCTGTATTAACTCCACTTCGTAGAATCCTCGTCCTGTTTTTTTTACGGCTGCATAAAAAGCAGGATACTGCGTAAGGAGTGCTACTTGATTGATAGCCTGAAAAAATGCCGTGTCCTGATGAAGAAAGCGAGTCCAGTATCGTTTGTCCGAATCCAACCCGGGAAACTGATCGGCGACAATGGCGATTCCCCGCACAAGGCTTCTGCGTTTGGTTACTTCACGGGCTACCCGCTCCCGTTGAATGGGGTGTGCTCCAAAACGAGTGCGGCAGAATAGTAAGAATTGATTGAAGAGGTCACTGCGCTGGGTTTGGTAGACGAAATCAATTTGGGTACCCAGACTAAAGCAGCCGGCGGCCAACACCCACTCCCAGTTAAATTGATGCGATGCAAATAAGATGACCGACCGTTGATGGTCGGTGTACGCTCTGATCTGCTCCGGGTTTTTGTAAACCATCCGCTTCCGCAACTCCTCGTCCGGAATAGTCAACAACTTCAGGGTTTCTACCAGATAGTCGCAGAGGTTTTTGTAGAAATGTCTTTCAATTTGTTTTATCTCGTGCCGGCCTTTTTCCGGAAAAGACCGTATGAGATTCATCCTCACTACTCCCCGCCGGTACCGAATGAGGTGAAAGCCAAAGAAGAAGATAAAGTCTGAAAGTGGATAAAGTGCCCAGAAGGGAAGCCGGGAAAGAATTTTCAACAGCACCATGTCTTATCAAAAATAGGGTTTGTTTTGATTAGTTTTGAAAATCAGATATGAAGGACAACGTAATCATCATCACAGGAGGTTCATCCGGGATCGGAAAAGCGCTGGCGGAGGAGTTTGGTAAACACGGCTCGAAGGTGCTCATCACAGGAAGGAACCAGTCTGAACTTCATGCCGTGGTTGACGAACTTCGCCAAAAAGGAATCATGATTTCCGGCTTTCCTGCCGATGTGAGCCGCCCCGAGGACAACCGGAACATGGCCGCCGAGGCGATAAGGGTATATGGAAAGATTGATGTACTGATCAACAATGCGGGAATTTCCATGCGCGCTTTATTTGAGGAAGTCAATCTTGACGTGGTGCGAAAAGTAATGGACACCAATTTTTATGGTGCATTGTATGCCACCCAATCCTGCCTGCCGGAGATCATGAAGAACAAGGGTTCGGTCGTCGGGATTTCCTCTATTGCCGGCTACCGCGGCCTTCCGGGCCGAACGGGGTACTCAGCTTCAAAATTTGCCTTGAATGGTTTCCTGGAAGTCCTTCGCACTGAAATGCTCAAAAAGGGAGTGCATGTCCTGACGGCTTGCCCGGGATTTACGGCCTCCAATATTCGCAAGCGCTCGCTGGTAAAGGATGGATCGGCGCAAGGGGAATCACCGCGAGATGAAGCAACCATGATGACCTCATCTCAATGCGCCCGGCATATTTATCGCGCTACGGTAAAGAGGAGAAAAGTGATCATCCTCACAGCGCAGGGAAAACTCACCGTGTTCTTGAATAAATGGTTTCCGGGATGGATGGATAAGATCGTTTACAATGTGATGGCCAAAGAACACGGCGCTCCGATTCAGTAAGCCATTATGTTTTGTTTAAAAACACCAGCTTGATGTTGTCCGCTTTGTTAATGCTTTTGTAGAATTCGATCAGTTCATTATAGGATTCCGGTGGAAACTCGCCTTTGTTCATAATGATCTTTCTCATATAGACAACGCTTCCCTGATCCAGTTTAAAAGACGCCTCATACCCGCCAAACCGGGACTTTACTTTAACTGGCTCCGGAAGGAATTCGGGATAGAGTTCTTCGGGTACATGGAACCGAATCGTATCGAGGTCGGTGTAGGCAACTTTCCGTATGACGTTTGACTTTCTATTCTCCACTTTTTCTGGCAGGAAGGTGGATCGGTTCATGAGATTGGGCATTAGGAATAATCGCTTTCCACTTACGGTGGCGAGCCGGTTTAAGGTTAAGTCAAGATTAACCTTGGCCGAAGGAATTCTCTCATTCCTGGTCGTCATGGTGAAGGAATTTAAATCAAAACTGGGAATAGCCGTGGTTTTTTCGATCCATTTCTTTTGCTCATCATACTGGTCGTTCAAAATAAAATTCAAGTTCCCGTTTTCATATTGTAGACCGGAATAGGTTGTCTTTATTTTTGCACGGGCATTGCCCTTCACATCCACAACAACTTCCGCTGTACGGGATTGAACATTCTGCTCAGCCGAATATTTTGGCGTCATAACAATTTTTGCACCATGATCGGTAATGGCCAACGCCCTTCGATCGCCGGTAAACGTTCCCATATACCCAAATGGGTTTGTTTGGCTGGTGCATTCCAGCCAAATGGTATCGGCATGGTTTGGAACAAAAACGACGGCATGATTGAATTGTGAACTTGGAAAATTGACATTCATTTTTAGTGCGTCCTTTCCTGCACGAATTAGAGTGTAATTGGCTTTTATTCCCACCGCGTCCAGCATCGACACCATATAGTTTGATAAAGCCTTACAATCTCCATAGCCCATTTCGTCTACCACAGCAGCTTCAAAAGGCTGAAATCCACCTATTCCTAATTGTACACTGACATAGCGGGTTTTGTTTTGCAGATATTCATAAATCGCTTTAATTTTTTCTTCCGGGGTTTTTAGATTTTCAGTGATTTGTTTCATCTTTTTTTTTGTCTCCTGCGATAGATTATTCCTACCGCTATTCAGTGCTCCGATCCACTGACCAAATTGCTCCCAACTATTCATAACACCCACGTAACCATCGTATTCAAATTCCGAAGGAGCGGCCATTATTTGAGGCATCAGGTCTCGTTCAGCCGGACCCAACGGTTCTGCCTCGATAGGTTTGACATTTTCAAAAGTCCATGACAAGGATTCAAATCCATCCTTGGTCTTTTCCCGTTTGGGTTTCTCGTTAATATTAATGAGCGCATAGTGCGGCTCCAACCCCGTCAATTCAGCAGGGTATTGAAGCGAGTAGGATGCGTGTTGGGACGACACCCTGCCTCCCGGAAGGACAAAGAACCCAGGAACGTGAAACAAGTATTTATACTCAATTTCGTACTCGATCTCGACGGTATATGGATAAGTACCTTGTGAAAGATCGAAGTGCTTGAGACGATTGTCGCTGTAAAGGCTAAAGCCATCAAATGCACTCTGATCAACGATCTCACTGTTCTTGAGTTTTTTGATCAGCTTTCCTGCTGCGTCGTAAACACTACCTCCTATATTTTTGATCTTGCTAAGCTTATCATACCCCACTACTTCAGCGGCGTGCAGTTTTCCTTTTTGATTAAAGATCGTGATGACCTTATGAACATATTCCGCGGCCTTACTCTTGGACAGAATTTTAAAAACCAATTGTTCTTCCCGAATCACCGCATTCATATCGGCCTTAAGCTCCTCGGGGATCGCGCTAACCGGATATTTCGGATCCCCCGCCAAAGTGATGTGGAGGCTCGAGCAAAAAAATACGATGATAAGGTTCCTCATTTTTTGAGTTGTTTTTTCTTCAAGACGATTTGTTCCGCCTGCTTTGCAATTACCTGGTTGTAAAATTCGCGGAGGTCCTGATATTCATCCGTTACAAAGAGGGCCTTGTTAATCTGAAAGTTAGCGGTAATACTTACTATGTTTGCTGCTTGAGTAGCGTTGTACGTGTATTTGGCTGAATTGTCCGGCAATCTGAAGATTTTGCTTTGCGGAAGTTCGTCAACAACAAATTCGTCGGGTAAAGTAATTTTAATGATGAACATTTTTTCAATCGGGCATCCAAAATCGACTGGAAATTCGCGTGTTTTGGACGTAAAAGGATTGATTTCTTCCGCTGAACGCACAAAAGGATTGATGTAGATAATATCGCCCGCCATGGAAGAGTGTTCGTTGTTGCTCACCTGGTGAGACTCTTTCACCGAAAGGTTTAGATCTTTCACATTCTGAAACTCACTTTTCTCGACCTGCCAATTCTTTATTTGAGAAAACGCCTTCACATATTCGTCCTCCCCTTTTAAATAGTATTCCTTTCTCATTTTGAAAGCGTCATAGCCACCGTGTGTAAATTGAAGTTTGCCCGATAGAACGCCCTCGTTGTCCATTGATAAATTGGCATCCACGACGGTTCTTGCTTTTGTTGTAGAGCTTAGATCGATCCAAGTGGGACTGATATTGGAGACCATCAATCCCTGGCCGTTCAAGCACCGCATTGGTAAAACTGTAAACGGCAGATATTTTTCAGTAGCATCAAGTAATATGGGTACCCCGTCCACCCGCGCGGCACACACGACATAATTAAACTGCTCCGTCATGGGAAATTGCGGTCGAATAAAGCCATGATCGCGCGTGCTCAGAATAACCATGTCAACCAAAAATCCGATCTTATTGAGCATGGATGCCATTAAGAAATTGATATCTGCCGCGGTCCCCTTTTTCTTTTCAAGCACCTCCTTGAGATCCCCCGCTAAAAGATTGTTGACGCCATTCCATTCGATGGTTTGTCTCAGGTAGGCGTGGATAGCTTCTATTTTTTTTAATGGATTCGAAATCCCGGAAGTGATTTTTTCGGCGTCGTCCTTCAGAAAACTGGATTTGACAACAACCTGTCCGAAATGATCGTGCTTCAGAAGGTCTTCGATCAAACCTGGCCATGAACTCATCACCTCCATGACCGGTTGATTGGGATAATGTACGGCAGCCAGGGCAAAGTTTACTTTAGTAATATAGTCCCGTTCACTCGTCATGTAGGGTTCTACTTTGAACGCCGGAACATCCTTAAAAATCCAATGATAGGCTTTTGCTGAGTACCCTGTCATTTCCTGGCTTTTGCCCGAATATACCGAAGGCTGAATATAGCCTAGCATGTATTTCTCAACAATAAAATATTCAGGTATAATGGCCCAATATTCACTCCAGCGTACAGGGATCGTATGCTGAAATTCCCAATCGGGAAAACTGAGCGGAGAATTTACGGTGTAGGAATATTCTAGCACCGAACCCTCTTTGACGTTCGGCAATGTGAATTTCTGGAGGTCCAAGTTGGCTGTCAGATTTTCCTTAAAAACACCTTCCTTCGACATTTCCGTTTCCACGATCTTGCCAGCTTCCAGGTTGTAAGTGGTTGCTCTCAAATTCGTAATTCTTGAACGGTCGGTGCCAGACCCTAGCAAGGGAAAAGGAATGATCACATCGGCGTGATGCAAGCCTTCTTTTTTAAGAATTTTTATGCGCACCTGTCGTTCGAATATGGATGTCGCTTTCGTAGAAGTAGACGAAACCCTTGTAAGCCTCGCGTAGGTCTTCAAGTAATCCACCAGAATAACCGCGACAGCCGAAGAATCCCTTTCATAAGTAGTCATCACCATGTCCTCCATGGGTATAGCGCCATACTTGACAGGTGGCTTTTGCGAAAACACTTGCCAAGAAATAAGGCTCGCCAGAATCCAGCTTGTCAAAAGTCTCATACTCCTAGTCCGTCCTTTGTGAGAATTTTAATTCTTCTACTATCCGTTCGAAGGTCAACTGAAAACCCTTGCCCTGGTTGTACATAATTACCGATTCACCAAAAATTCGCCAGGTTACACACAATTTAGGCATTATCCACTAAGCAGAAAAGCCCTGGTTGTTGCGCACAGATGACATGTAATATTCTTTTATCTTTCGGGTTATTCGAATGTCCAAATCCAAAACCCTCTTCTTCTGTCAATCCTGCGGTTACGAATCGGCTAAATGGCTGGGCAAATGCCCATCGTGCGAAACGTGGAACAGCTTTGTGGAGGAGGTCGTCACTAAACCGGAAGCAAATAAGACAGAGTGGCGGCAAGAATCCGGAAAAAGCAGGGTCTCCAAGCCAAAGACCCTGGAGGAAATGGAATCTACCGGCGAAGTCAGGATCACTACGCCTGACCAGGAACTCAACCGCGTCCTCGGCGGTGGGATCGTCCCCGGCTCCCTGATCCTGATCGGTGGTGAGCCAGGGATCGGAAAATCGACATTGATGCTGCAGATCGGGCTTGCTTTAAAAAATCAAAAGGTTCTCTATGTCTCAGGCGAAGAAAGTGAACAACAAATAAAAATGCGCGCCGACCGGCTGGGTATTTCCGCCGGCGCCAACACTCAATTTTATACCCTGACGGAAACCAACACCAAGAATATTTTTATCGCCATCGAGGGGCTCCAGCCTCAATTGGTGATCGTCGATTCTATTCAAACATTGTTTTCCAACCTGATGGATTCCTCGGCGGGCAGCGTTGCCCAGGTCCGGCAATGTGCAGCGGAACTGATGAGGTTCGCCAAAGAAACCAACACTCCCGTTTTTTTGGTGGGCCACATCACCAAAGATGGCATGCTCGCGGGACCAAAAGTATTGGAGCACATGGTCGATACGGTTTTACAGTTTGAAGGCGACCGTCATTTGGCCTATCGCATTTTAAGGACCATCAAAAATCGGTTTGGCTCCTCTTCCGAAATCGGGATTTATGAAATGCTTGGCTCGGGTTTGAGACAAGTTTCCAACCCGTCGGAAATATTGATCTCACAAAAAGACGATAACCTCACCGGCGTCACCATTGGCGCTACCATCGAAGGGAACCGGCCGCTATTGATTGAAATCCAATCGCTGGTTAGCCCCGCTTCCTACGGCACGCCGCAGCGAACGTCAACCGGCTTCGACCAAAAACGATTGAATATGCTGCTCGCTGTTTTGGAAAAACGGTGTGGCTTCCGGATGGGCACCCAGGATGTGTTCCTCAATATGGCCGGCGGGATCACCGTGGAGGATCCTGCCATCGATCTGGCCATCTGCTGTGCTATCCTTTCTTCGATGGAGGAAATCCCCATCTCCTATAAAGTTTGCTTCGCTGCCGAAGTAGGTCTGGGTGGTGAATTACGGGCTGTCAATCGGATCGAGCAACGTATTTCCGAAGCCGAGAAACTTGGCTTTCAACAAATCTTTATTTCCAAGTTCAGTCAGAAGTCGCTGGATTTGAAAAAATCAAAGATCGAAGTAAAGTCGGTGGGGAAGCTGACGGATGTATTCCAGGAGTTGTTCACCGCGGAGGCGCAGGGGCGCAAAGGAGGCGCAGGGAATTAGTAGAATAGTCATTCGTTGGTAAAACCATCTCACTGCCACTAATTGCCGATAGTCACGATCAGCCTTAGCCATGATAACGTCCCTTTAGCCCGCCAGTATGTAGCGCCAGGATCGTTGTATCCCGTTCAAACTTGTTTTGCCTAATTCCGTCCAGAATCCCAAACATCATCTTGCCGGTATAAACCTGATCCAGTGCTATGCCATGGTCATGTTCAAAAAATTGGATAAAATCCTGTAGCTCCCTGTTTGATTTAGCATAGCCGCCAAAATGATATTGCGTTTCGATTCTCCAATTTGGAAATTCTTTTCCTGTGTAGTCAAGGACTAAGGATCTCACCTCATCCGACAAGAAATCAGCATTCTTCAACGCAGCAAATCCAATCACATTCCTTCCATCAAGACCTGACACCAGGCCTGCAATAGTCCCGCCTGTTCCTACTGGCAGGCAGAGGTAATCAAACTTTATTTCCTGTAATTGTTGCGCCCACTCGGCACATCCTTTTATCGCCCATGCATTCGTACCTCCTTCCGGAATAAGGTAGAAGTCTCCAAATTTTTTTTTAAGATCTTCTATAAACTCCGGTTCCGCTTTTTCTCGATACGCCTCACGCGAAACGTAATGCAATTGCATTCCCTGACGGGTGGCAAAAGCCAGCGTTGAATTTAGCGGCAGTCTTTCTTCACCGCGGATAATGCCGATGCTTTCAAAACCGCACGCCCTGGCCGCTGCGGCAGTAGCGGAAATGTGATTCGAGTAAGCACCTCCAAATGTCAGCAGCACTTGACAGCCTGTCCTCCTTGCCTCCTCCAGATTGTATTTTAGTTTCCACCACTTGTTGCCTCCGACAAAAGGATGGTTGAGGTCTTCCCTCTTGACAAGAAGTTTTATCCTTGCTTTGGCAAGAAAGTCGCTTTGAATCAGCTGAACAGGCGTTTCGGAGTAGGGAAGCACACTAAATTATTTACTATTTACTAATTATTTTAGTAATATTGAATAATGGAAGACGATTATTTCAAGGGCCGCGGAGCTCAGATCAAGACTGAAAACAAGTTTCTGAAGTCCCAGGTAGTGGCACGTCACATCGAAGGCCTTGATGAACCTCTCCTGGAATCACCCCATACCCAACTCTTTCATGAAAATCCGAAAAAGATTGTAAATAAAGTAGACAGCCCGGATTTGGGAATGATGTTTTCCGCAAATCCATATCAAGGTTGTGAGCACGGATGCATTTACTGCTATGCCAGAAATACCCATGAGTACTATGGGTTTAGCGCCGGGTTAGATTTCGAAAGCAAGATCATCATCAAGCAAAACGCCGCCCGCCTCCTCGAGCAGCAATTGCTGCATAAGAATTGGAATGCCGTGCCGATCATGCTATCAGGAAACACGGATTGTTATCAGCCTCAGGAAAAAAAAATGGAGATCACCCGAAGTATGCTGAAAATAATGGTACAATACCGTCACCCCGTCAGCATCATCTCCAAAAACAGTCTTGTCCTACGCGATCTTGACTTATTGCAGGATTTGGCTTCCGACAACCTGGTTCACGTTTACATTTCTATCACTACCCTGAATGAAGATCTACGACGGGTGATGGAACCGCGAACTGCCAGTTCACTAAAAAGATTGCAAACCGTGGAAGGTCTCGCCAAAGCAGGCGTTCCGGTTGGAATCATGAACGCGCCCATCATTCCTGCCTTAAACCATCATGAAATACCCCAGGTTCTGAAAGCCGCCGCCGACCATGGCGCACAAGGTGCCGGCATGACTATCGTGCGCCTGAATGGTTCCGTTGGGCCACTTTTTGAAGACTGGCTGCAAAAAAACTTCCCTGACCGTTTTGATAAAGTCCTCAACCAGATCCGGTCGTTGCATGGCGGCACGATCAATGATTCACAGTTTGGAAGAAGGATGACCGGTGAAGGAAATATTGCCGATTCCATATACCAGCTCTTCCGGTCCTCGAAGAAAAAATACTTTAAAGACAAAAAGATGCCGCCGTTTGATCTCACGAAATTCCGGAAGGGTGGAACCCTTAGTCTGTTTTAATCGTTGTAACCCCTTGCGTCAACAGGAAGCACAGTTCTGACAATTTACTATCTTTACGCAACTATTTAAAATCACTTGAAACGCTTTCTTGCTCTGTCTCTTCTGGTATTGTACATCAACTCGTACACTGAGTTGCATGAAGCGCTGCGGCTGCCGGTGCTATTGGAGCACTATGCCGAACACAAACTGCAGGTGAAAGACATGTCGTTCTGGGAGTTTTTGGTCATGCACTACAAAACAGACGTTTCACACGACAGTCAGGACAACCGCCTGCCATTCAAAGACAGGGGACACTCCTTCACTGCACCGGTGATGGCCTTGCCCCTCCAGAAAATAGCTCTGAAAGAATCTGCACCGCTGACTGAAGTCAGCCATTCTTCCATATACACGGAAGCAAATTTCTCCTCGCACCTCAGCGATATCTTCCAGCCTCCCCGACATTCCTGATTTTTTCCGTATCCTGGTATTCACCATTCTGAGCCAGCCATGGGCAGAATTCCGATAACTATCGGGATTTGTCTAAGGAAGGGTTTTTGGATTCTAATTTATTCTCGCTCTAACGTTCAACGTGGGCGATCAACCTCCAGAATCAAGCTTCCGGAATCGAGCATCCAGAATCCAGGATCAGTAGCGTGGGTTTACTCCACACTACCAATGAATAATGATGTACACCTAAGAACTATTAAGATGTTGAATGGAATCATCTCCTTTTCCATAAGGAATAAGTTAATCGTTGGAATTCTTACGCTTGCGTTGGTCTTGTATGGCGGTTATTCGGTAACCAAACTCCCCATCGATGCAGTACCTGATATTACGAACAATCAGGTTCAGGTAATTACCCTATCGCCCTCCCTGGCGGCGCCTGAGGTGGAACGGTTAGTGACTTTTCCGGTTGAACAAACCATGGCCACCATTCCACAAATAGCGGAAATGCGGTCATTTTCACGTTTTGGACTTTCCATAGTTACCATTGTCTTTACCGATGACACCGACGTTTACTGGGCGCGGCAGCAAGTGAATGAAAGGCTCACACAAGCCACGAGCCGGATACCCGCAGGGGTCGGAATCCCGGAGTTAGCCCCGTTGACGACCGGATTAGGCGAGATCTATCAATACATCGTATTCGCAAAAAAAGGATTTGAAAACAAATACACGGCCATGGATTTGCGCACTATTCAGGATTGGATTGTGCGCAGGCAATTGTTGGGTACGGAAGGCGTGGCGGACGTCAGCACCTGGGGCGGTTATCTCAAAGAGTATGAGATCGCCTTTGATCCCGAAAAACTGCGCAGCATGAATGTGAGCATCCGCGACGTCTTCCTGGCATTGGAGAAAAACAATCAAAATACCGGTGGCGCCTACATCGACCAAAAGCCGTTTGCTTATTTCATCCGCAGCGAGGGACTCGTTGAAAACCTGAAAGACATTGAAAACATAGTCATCAAAAGCAACCCGAATGGCTTGCCGGTCTTTATCCGCAATGTCGCCGATGTACGGTTTGGTCATGCGAACCGGTATGGCGCCATGACCTATGGTGAGAATGAAGTGGTCGGTGCTATTGTAATGATGTTAAAAGGCTCCAATTCTTCGCTCGTAATCAACAAGATTAAAGAGCGGATTGCCCAAATAGAAAAAACACTGCCCGAAGGGATCGTGATCGCTCCCTATCTTGATCGCACCAAGCTGGTGAACAGTGCCACGCACACCGTAACAAAAAATTTGACCGAAGGAGCGTTGATCGTGGTTTTTGTCCTGGTACTGATGTTGGGAAACTTCCGCGCAGGTCTTATTGTGGCATCGGTCATTCCCCTCGCGCTATTGTTCGCCATCATTATGATGAATTGGTTTGGTGTGTCTGGAAACCTGATGAGCCTGGGGGCCATCGACTTTGGTCTGATTGTCGACGGTGCGGTGATCATCGTGGAGGCGACCATGCACCATTTAGTAAAGACCACCGACTTGCCTGCCCCGATGCGTCGGTGGTCGGGACAGGCCACCGACTCGTCGGGGCAGGCTGGAGTCGTACGCACGTTAACGCAAAAAGAAATGAATGAAGAAGTGCACCAGGCCGCTACCGGCATGATGCACTCGGCAGCCTTTGGGCAAATTATTATTCTCATCGTCTATCTTCCCATTCTCACCCTCGTTGGAATTGAAGGAAAAATGTTCCGCCCGATGGCACAGACGGTTGCTTTTTGCATCGTAGGCGCATTGATCCTTTCCATCACGTACGTCCCTATGATTTCCTCACTGGCGTTGAGCAAAACCATTCGTAATAAAGCAACTATTTCCGACCGGATCATCGGGGTTATCCATCGCCTTTACTCGCCGCTCATTCGCTATGCACTGAAAAAGCGTGCCGTGGTATTGGTAAGTGCGGTCCTCCTCTTTGGCATGAGTATCCTTCTCTTTCTTGGATTGGGAGGAGAATTTATTCCGCAACTGGACGAAGGTGATTTTGCGGTTGACACGCGTTTACTTACGGGCAGCTCGCTCAGTCAGAGTGTGGAAGCCTGTCAAAAGAGTTCAAAAGTCATCCTGGATAATTTTCCGGAAGTCAGGGAGGTCGTGGGAAAGATCGGAAATTCAGAAATCCCGATTGATCCGATGCCCATTGAAGCCATGGACCTGATCATTGTATTAAAAGACAAAGCGGAGTGGACGAGTGCTTCTTCACGCGAAGAACTGGCCGATAAGATTGCCGCTAAACTTCATCAAACGATGCCTGGTGTTTCCTACGGTTTTCAGCAGCCCATTCAAATGAGATTCAACGAACTGATCACCGGTGCCCGCCAGGATGTTGTGATTAAAATTTACGGGGAAGACTTATCCCTGTTAGCCGATTACGCCGAGCAAATAGGATCCCTGGCCCGAACGGTCGTGGGTGCACAAGATGTGTTTGTGGAGCCCATCGGGGGATTAACCCAAATTGTAGTGAAATACGACCGGGCCAGGCTTGCCCAGTTTGGGTTAAGCATGGATGAGGCCAACCGGACATTGCGCAGCGCCTTCTCGGGCGAAACGGCAGGACTTGTTTTTGAAAATGAAAAAAGATTTGATCTTGTCGTTCGACTGGACGAACGTAAACGAAAAAGTCTCGACGACATCAAGGGCCTTTATGTTACCAAAGAGGGGGGGGCACAAATTCGCCTGGAGCAAGTTGCTGAAATTGCCTTACAAGTGGGACCTAACCAGATACAGCGCGACGATGCCAAGCGGAGGATTGCCATTGGATTCAACGTGCGCGGCCGCGACGTGCAAAGCATCGTACAGGAGATGGACAAAAAGATCCTTGCCGGGATAAAGTTTCAACCTGGCTATTTCCTCCGGTATGGAGGCTCCTTTAAGAACCTGGAAGAGGCGAAACAGCGGCTTTTCATTGCCGTTCCGGTCGCTTTGCTACTCATTTTTGCGCTCTTGTTTTTCACATTTCATTCACTTCGTCAGGGATTGCTGATTTTTACGGCCATCCCACTTTCCGCTATAGGGGGAATTCTCGCACTCTGGCTCCGCAACATGCCTTTTAGTATTTCCGCCGGCATTGGATTTATTGCACTGTTTGGCGTCGCCGTTCTCAATGGAATTGTTTTGATTGCCGAATTCAACCGGCTCAAAAAAGCTGGCGTAAATGACCTTGATGAAATTGTTCTGAAAGGCACTGAAGTACGTTTGCGCCCTGTTGTCATGACGGCCCTGGTAGCCTCGCTGGGTTTTTTACCTATGGCCCTTTCGCAATCTTCGGGTGCGGAAGTCCAGCGTCCCCTGGCCACGGTGGTGATTGGAGGATTGATCACGGCTACGCTATTGACGCTGGTTGTGTTGCCGGTACTCTATACTTATTTTGAAAAAAAGGAGCCTTCTGTCTAGTTATGCCACCGCTCCGAATCTCAAATCTCAATTTTAAATTTTAATCTAATGAACGTCGGACTAACAAATTTAACATATGTCCTTGTCGGCTTCCTGTCCACGGGTGCATTCGCACAACAGCCGATCAGTTTGGAGCAAGCGGTGCAAACTGCTTTGCAAAAAAACCAGCTTATCAAATCGGCTGAATATCAGGTCGAATACTTCAGACAAGTGAAAAAAACGTCCACCGACATCGGCAAGTTGTCGGCGATGTGGATGCACGGGCAATACAATTCCCTCTATCAGGACAACAACTTTACGTTTGTTCAGACGCTTCCTTTTCCAGCGCTGCTGGGAAGTCAAATTCAGCTGGGTAAAGAACAGGTTATTGGAGCGCAGAAAGGTCTTGTTTCAGCACAAAATGATTTGGTCTTCGAGGTGAAGTCGGTTTATTATCAACTTCTTTACTTAGTGGCCTTGGGCAATCTCCTCCAATCGCAGGACAGTCTGTATGAGGATTTCTCAAGGGCGTCTTCCCTGCGATTCAAAACCGGAGAGAGTAATTTGCTGGAAAAGACCACGGCCGAAACGCAGTTGATGGAAGTAAGAAATCAATCGCGGATCAACCAGGCCGATATTCAAATTGCTGAATCGCGGCTACAGGCTTTGTTGAGAAATGAAACACCCGTGATCGCGAGTGATGTCCTAAGGAAGCGCGAACTGCCGGAATCGTTGGATACCGTTTCGCTGGCCGCCAATCCGCAATTGAATTACCTCCGCCAGCAGGCAGCGATCAGTCAGCGGGCCAGGCAAGTGGAACGCAACCGTCTGTTACCCGATATCAGCGTCGGATACTTCAATCAAACTCTGATCGGGATACAAAACATCAATGGCCTGGACCAGTTTTTTGGAGCAAGCAAGCGCTTCCAGGGATTCGAACTAGGTCTCTCCATCCCCCTTTGGTTTCGTCCTCCGGTAGCGCGGGCCAAGGCAGCAGCGATAAATGAAGAAATACTGAAAAAAAACGCTGACCATGTTCAGACCACTCTGCAGGGGACGTATCGCCAGGCTCTGCAAGAACTGGACAAAAATCTATCCAGCTTTACGTATTATGAAAGCAGCGCCCTGACGAATGCCGGGCTCATCCTTACACAGGCGCGCAAAGCGTATCGCGGCGGCGAGATCGGCTATATTGAATACTTGCAATCGTTGCGAAACGCGATCACGATTAAATCGAATTACCTCCAATCGCTCAACCAGTATAACCAGTCTGTTGTCAAAATTGAATTCTTACTCGGAACCATCTAACCGGCAAACTCATGAAACTATCTTCTTTGAATAGATCGGCATTTCTATTCGCTCTTGTTATTGCAACCTCCTGCTCCACCGGACAAAAAAGCGACGCTAAAAAAGGGGAGGTGGACTCGCTGTCATCCAATGAAGTTGTTCTGAACGAAGAACAATTCAAGAATGCCAGCATTCGCCTGGGTAAGGTAGAGCAGCGCAGCATCAATGGAACGATAAAGGCCAACGGTATGCTGGATGTACCGCCGCAAAATCTGGTTACCGTTTCTGCTCCACTAGGAGGTTTTGTAAAAAACACCGACTTGCTGCAGGGAATGAAAGTGCAAAAAGGTCAGGTGATTGTAACCCTGGAGCACCCTGACTATATTCAAATCCAACAAGACTATCTCGACCTCAACAGTCAATTGGAGTATCTCCAGTTGGAATACCAACGGCAGGAGGCATTGGCCACGGAAAATGTAAACGCTGCCAAGGCTTTGCAATTGGCCCGCGCCAATTACTTCAGTACCAAAGCAAAAGTGCAAGGCCTTCAGGCCCGGCTCCGTCTCATCAACATCGATCCTGTCCAGCTCGAAAAGGGGGCCATCAGCAGCACCATCCATCTCTACGCACCCATTTCAGGATACATCACACAAGTGAATGTAAACATCGGGATGCATGTGAATCCTGCGGACATCATGTTCCGCATCATCGACAACGCACACCTGCACGCCGAGGCGCAGGTATTTGAAAAGGACATCACAAAATTAAAGATAGGACAGAAGGTGCGGTTCACCTTGTCTAAAGATTCGCGCGAACGGACCGCAAAAGTATATCTGGTTGGAAAAGAGATTACCGCTGAACGCACCGTACGCGTGCATTGTCATCTCGATGAGGAGGATCCAACCCTTATCCCGGGAATGTATTTCAACGCCTTCATAGAAACCGACAGTCAAACCGTACCCGCCCTTCCGGAAAGCGCCGTGGTTAATTTTGGAGGCAACGACTACGTTTTCGTCGTTAAAAATGAGGCCCTTCGGCAATATGAAATGACGGAGGTCAAGAAAGGAAATTCCGAAAGCAGTTATGTTGAGGTTGTTTTGCCCGACGGGTTGTCGTCTTCTACAGAGATTGTTGTCAGCGGCGCTTATGAATTGCTTGGTTTCCTGAAGAACAAGGCGGAATGAGACCTGAAAGAATTGGACAACTTCCCACTTCAATATTCATTATTCTGCATTCCATATTCGAAATTCAAATATTGAACGCGGAATAATGAATTTTGAAGGTAGTCTGTCCCAATCTTAAATCTGACTCTTTTGCCCCTCTGGACAATCAATAAAGACTTGCAGGCGTTTATTCTTGCCAACGAAAAGGCGGATGAACGAAATCTTGTGTTGAAGCATGCCGTCCTCCATGGTGTTCCATCTTCGATTGTAGCGAACCAGATTTCCGGCCGGCGAAAGGCCAGGGCCAAAATACCCACCTTCTATCAAAACGCTGATATCCTCTATCCACCCTCGCTACACGTTGAGCAATGCTCCTCTGAACTCACCGCCAAATTTAAGGCGAAAATCATCTCCGGAATACTCGCAAAAGCGTCGATAAACATTTCCGGAGAATTGAAAAAGGGTGTCGATCTTACGGGTGGGTTTGGCATCGATACCTTTTTTATAAGTCAAGCCTGTGATCAACTTGATTATGTAGAGCCAAACAAAGGGCTGATGGAAATGGTCCGGCATAATCATGACGTTCTCGGGGCTACCCACATTCGTCATCATGCCATGAACGCCGAAACTTTTCTGAGCGCTTCTGATCAGAAATTTGATTTTGCTTTTATTGATCCTTCGCGAAGAAACAACACGCAAAAAGTCTTTCGTCTGACGGAGTGCCAACCGGATGTCGTTCGGCTTCTTCCTTCGATTCTTGAAAAAGCCGACTGGGTCCTGGTAAAGGCTTCCCCTTTGCTGGATCTGCATCAGGGAGTAATTGAACTAAAGAAGGTTGAAAAGATTTTCGTGGTAGCCGTTGATCACGAATGCAGAGAAGTCCTTCTATTGTGTTCGAGGGAGGGCGTCGCGGAACCGACAGTCATGGGCATCAATCTTTCTTCGCGTATTCCCGGGAACCAAGCCGGGGTGGAAAAATTCAGTTTTACATTTGAGGAGGAAAACAACGCGCGATCAGTCTTTTCTGATCCACTCACTTACCTTTACGAACCTCACTCCTGGATTCTAAAAGCCGGTGCTTTCAAGGTGATCGGGCATCGCTATGGACTTTCCAAACTGCAGGTCAACACCCACCTCTATACTTCGGATCAACTCGATGAAACTTTTCCCGGCAGAATTTTCAAAATCGAGGACTTGAAACCAGACCCCTCCCGGTTTAAAACTATTTTTCCGGAAGGAAAAGCAAATGTTTTCGTTCGAAATTACCCCCTCCGCCCGGAGCAACTCAAGAAAAAACTGAAAATCGGGGATGGTGGAGAAAAGTACCTGATCGGATTTTCGGGAGCGAAGGAAAAGTTTCTGGTTGCCGCCACGAGGGTGAGGTAGGGCTTGTCTAGTGCACTTCCAACTATCTTTATACAAGTAGAATCAATTAGTTGGAACGGCACTAGCTTCAAGTCCCGCGACAATAACCTTGACCTTGAAACCAGCAACCAGCAACGTAACCCGACTATAAAACCTTGAGAATCTCTTCCATCACAGTTTCCCCGTCAAATCGCTTGACCAATTTCCGGTTAGCGGCGTAGATAAGGATTGTTGGAGTCTGAAGATAGCCCAGCGATTTGGAAACGGATCCGCCGTCGGCCCTCATGAAACGAATGTTGGGTTGGTTGTTGAGGCCATAGTCCTGCGCAAACTTGTCGATGACGGGAAATGGATCCATCGAAATAAAATAAAGTGTATAACGCTCAAATCGTTGAATGTTATTATGAATCTGAGTCGCTTCGCGTTGGCAATGGTCACAGCTTGCTCCAAAAAAGATCAACATCGTATTGCCTGGAAGGCTCCGCGCAGAAAACTGACTTCCATTGGGTTCAATCAACGTGACCTCGGGGAGCTCGTTTACTTCAGCCTGGCCCAGGGTTTTTGCCTCCGGCTGCTTTGCAGGCTTTGACGCGCAACCTCCAACCACGAGATACACCATCATGATCAAGAAACAATTCAGTCTATTCATCGGGTCGGCATTTTTTCAGAAAGGTTTATAAAAAGAATTGAAGAACATAGTAAGCAATAAAAAAGATCAGCGTCAACGTACCATAGACCTGAATCACCTTCATACGGTTTTGCGTGTCCTCCCACCAGAGCACCGCCCAGGGTTTGTACAGTCCAATGAGGAGAAACAACGCACCGGCCAGGCCCAGGTACAAAATCAATAAACGGACATAATACATCAGAAATCAGAATTTGCAGAATTACAGAATGATCAGAATTTATAGACCGCAAGATTACAGTATTGATCAGAATTTGCAGAATTTAAAGAATGAATTCGATAAGCCAGACAAGGTCAAATCCGACTAGTCAAGGGAGCTTCAGCCTCAATTCTGTAAATTCTCCCATTCTGCAAATTCTGATCATTCTGCAAATTCTGTAAATTCTGATTACTTTTGCGTTCCTTTTTTTGATGGCTTGAGGGCGAACGATTTTTTAAGCATTTACAAAGCGGACAGCCTCGTTCAAACGCTGGCGGAGGAGATTCGTATGTCCCCGTCGTCCGCTTTCCGCATCAAGGGCCTTACCGGAAGCATGGACGCACTCGTTTTTGCCGCCGTTTACCAAAGCAGTAAAGCAACTCATGTCCTCGTCCTTCACGACAAAGAAGAAGCGGCCTACTTTTCCAATGACTTGCAAAACCTGATTGGCGAAAAAGAAATTCTTTTTTTTCCAATGTCGTATAAGCGCCCGTATGAATACGATGAAACAGAGAACGCCAACATTCTGATGCGGGCGGAGACCCTGAACCAGCTGAGCCATGCTCCGGAATCACAAATTATCGTCACGTACCCGGAGGCACTTTCTGAAAAAGTGATCAATAAAAAATCATTAGCGTCCAATACGTTTGTTGTAAAGAAAGGTGAAAAACTCGATCGTGAATTCCTGGAGGAGTTCCTACACTCCTGTGACTTTGAAAAGACCGATTTTGTTTATGAGGCCGGCCAATTTGCGATTCGCGGCGGTATCCTGGACGTGTATTCTTTTGCACATGATCTCCCTTACCGCATTGAACTTTTTGGCGATGAAGTCGACAGCATACGCAGCTTTGATCCCGGTTCACAACTTTCCGTGGAGAGTTTGCTCAAAGTAAGTTTGATGCCCAATGTTCAGACCCGGCTTGTTCAGGAAGAGCGCCAGTCGTTCCTGGATTTTATTCCTTCCAATACCTGTGTTTGGATCAAAGATTTTCAGCTTACCATCAATGTTCTCCAAAAATCATTCGAAAAAGCGAGCTTAAGTTTTGATAAAATCCTGCACAACAGCGGTACCCCAAAAATTGTGCTTCAACCTGAGCAGTTGTTTGAGACCAAGGAGAATTTCAGCAATAAAATCGGATCATTTACCCGGCTCGAGTTTGGTCACCGGTTTCATTTCGCATCCGACCGAACGCATGAATTCCGGTCCTCCGCGCAGCCGTCGTTCAATAAAAACTTTGAACTGCTTGCGTCCAACCTGATCGATCATCAGGTACAGGGATATTCCAATTTTATTGCGTCCGATCAGCCAAGGCAGTTAGAACGTCTCCAGGGCATTTTCGAAGAGATCCATCCCGGCTTGCAATTCCAGCCGATGGAATTCGCCCTGCGGCAAGGTTTTGTGGACCAGAGCCTGAAAATTGTCTGCTATACTGACCATCAGATATTTGAACGTTTCCACCGCTACCGGGCCAAAGAAAAGTTCTCCAAATCCAAGGCTATGACCTTCCGCGAGCTGCAGACGCTGCAGCCCGGAGACTTCGTGACCCATATTGACTATGGCATTGGAAAATTTGCCGGACTGGAAAAAAAAGAAGTCAACGGCAAAGAGCAGGAAGCGATACGGCTGGTCTTCCGCGACAACGACCTTCTTTATGTCAACATTCATTCCCTTCATAAGATTTCCAAATACTCCGGTAGGGAAGGCACGCCTCCAGTCATAAGCAAACTGGGTTCCGGTGAATGGGATACCAAGAAAGCGAAGGTCAAAAAGAAGGTCAAGGATATTGCCAAAGAATTGATTGACCTCTATGCCAAACGAAAACAAGCGCCCGGTTACGCCTATGCACCGGACAGTTTTCTTCAGGCCGAGTTGGAGTCTTCTTTTATTTATGAAGATACCCCTGACCAGGCCAAGGCTACCGAAGATGTAAAGAAGGACATGCAGGCCCCTCACCCCATGGACCGGCTTGTCTGCGGTGATGTTGGGTTTGGAAAGACGGAAGTCGCGATACGGGCCGCGTTTAAAGCGGCTACCGAAGGAAAGCAAGTAGCAGTGCTGGTGCCTACGACGATTCTGGCCATGCAACACAATCGCACGTTCACCGAAAGGCTGGGAACATTCCCGGTGAAGATCGAATACATTTCGCGGTTTAAATCGGACAAAGAAATCAAAGCAATTCTAAAGGAAGTAGAGGAGGGAAGGGTCAACATCATCATCGGCACACACCGGGTTGTCAGCCGGGATGTGATATTCAAGGACCTGGGTCTTTTGGTTATTGACGAAGAACAGAAGTTTGGCGTTAAAGTAAAAGACCGGTTAAAAGAATTGAAGCACAGCGTGGATGTGCTTACGCTAACGGCAACGCCGATTCCGCGAACCCTTCATTTCTCTCTGATGGGGGCACGCGATCTCAGCATCATCGCTACGGCTCCTCCTAACCGGCAACCCGTGACCACCGAACTGCATACATTCAATGAAGAGATTATCCGGGATGCGGTCAGCCACGAAATTAAGCGAGGGGGTCAGGTCTTTTTTGTTCACAATCGCGTGAGCGATATTGAACAGGTGGCCAACGTAATTTATAAACTGGTCCCCGATTCGAGAATTGGCATCGCCCATGGGCAAATGCAGGGCCACCAACTCGAAAAAGCAATGATCAAATTTATCGAAGGAGAATACGATGTATTGGTTTCTACCAACATCATTGAATCCGGCCTGGATATTCCCAATGCCAATACGATCATGATCAACCAGGCCCACATGTTTGGGCTCAGCGATTTACATCAGATGCGGGGGCGCGTGGGCCGCTCCAATAAGAAAGCATTTTGCTATTTGCTGACGCCGGCCAGTTCGGTACTGAGTTCCGATTCGCGAAAGCGATTGGCTGCGCTGGAAGAATTTTCCGAATTGGGTGATGGCTTCAAGGTAGCGATGCGGGATCTGGATATCCGGGGTGCGGGAAATTTGCTGGGCGCCGAACAAAGTGGATTCATCAGCGACCTGGGATTTGATACGTATCACCGGATTCTGGACGACGCCATCCAGGAATTGAAAGAGACTGAGTTCAAGGATCTTTTTGCCGAAGAGTTGGCAGAAAAAGTAAAGTTGATTGTACAGGATTGTATTATCGAAACTGATTTGGAAATTCTTATTCCGGAAACCTATATCCAAAACAGCAGCGAACGACTTCAGCTCTATTCCAGTCTGGACAACATCCATGACGAAGCAGGGCTTCAACAATTCAACACGTCATTGAAGGACCGCTTCGGGCCAATTCCCGAGTCGGTGGAGCAACTGATCAACTCGGTGCGGTTGCGATGGATGGGAGAAGAACTGGGCTTTGAGAAAATAAGTTTGAAGAATGAAAAACTGAGGGCTTATTTCATTTCCGGAAAGGGAAAAGAGGAATACTTTAAGTCCGATGTTTTCGGTAAAGTGCTGACCTTTGTTCAGTCACATGCACGTCAATGCAGGATGAAAGAAACCTCCGGCAAACTCATCCTGACGATCGAAAACATTCTCTCCGTAAATGCAGCCATTGACATCATCGACAAGATGTTGGATTACAAATTCAGGTCGGCCAGGGAAACCATCTCTGTATAAGGTTCCAGGCCAACGACATCGTTGAAGGCATTAATCATGAGGACGCTTTTGTTGGCCGGTGAGTAGTACACTTCAATGAAAAACAGATCGACATTGTAAAGGTAAACTTTACAGTCCCGCCATTCGCGCGTGATCAGGTAGTCGGAGGAGCTCGTCACGACATCACACTTCTTTTCAAAGGAAGCATACTGAAAGTCTTTTATGGTTATCATTTCTGTTTATTTCGACAGGAACCTTCATAAGCATGCCAACGCGAAAATGGGCCGGAAATCAACTGCCGGGAAGCAAAACCGGACCAATTTGAATAGCGGGAATCCCAAATTTGGAGGCGGGGCATGGACAATATCCTGTCGCATGGGATCGTTATTCCCTTCAGTACCTGGATCGGGGATTGATCAATAAAATCCTTACCCCTTGGAAAACATATAATTATCTCTTTATATTAGCGGTTGCGAAAACATCAACATGAACAAAATGAAGTGCTTTAAGGGTCTTTTACTTTTGGCTGGCGTTTCTTTCTTCATCACTTCCTGTTCGCTATTTGGCAATAAGGGAGGGAAGCCAACGGCTCAAAATCCCGGCCAGGTGAGCACGGCAACCGGGCTGAAGTACAATGAAGCCGACGGCGGGGGTTTTGCGGTAAACCCGTACGACCAGCAACCCGACGCTCCCAATATGGTTTTTATTGAAGGAGGCCGGGCCGTGATGGGGTCTTTTGAAGAGGATGTTATGTCCTATCGTGATAATATCGAGCGTACCGTGTCGGTGGCCTCGTTCTATATGGATGAGACCGAAATCGCCAATATTCACTGGCTTGAATACCTTCATTACCTCACCGTAGATTCTCCGCGCTCCTCGGATCCCAATGTGAAAGACGCCTATGCCCGGGCTCTTCCGGACACGGCTGTTTGGCGAGGAAAACTGGCCTTTAACGATCCTTATGTAGAGCATTATTTGCGCTATCCCGGCTTCCGTTACTTCCCGGTGGTGGGCATCACGTGGAAGCAAGCCAATGAATATTCCACATGGAGAACGGCTAAAGTGAATGACGAGCTGGCAAAGAAGTCGGGCAGGGAAGACATTAAGCCGACAGCAGGCGGAAGGATACCAATCGAATCAGGAGTGGTGGTTCCCAACTACCGCCTTCCCACAGAAGCAGAATGGGAGTACGCTGCCCAAGCCCTCATCGGTACACAATGGCTGGAAGAACTTCAGACTCACCAGCGGATTTATCCCTGGGATGGTCACGCTCTTCGCAATCCTTATGGAAAACAAATGGGTACGTTTCTCGCGAATTTCAAACGCGGAAGGGGTGACTACGCCGGTATCGCCGGCAGGTTAAATGACGGTGCACTGATCACATCTTATATTTATGAATATCCTCCCAACGATTACGGCTTATATAATATGGCGGGTAATGTGAGTGAGTGGGTTATGGATGTATACCGCCCGCTCTCCTACCAGGATTTTGATGACCTTAACCCTATTCGCCGGGATGACTTTTTGGATGACAATGATTCGTACAGAAACCGCTACTCCAAAACAAAAGACTCCACCAACCACATTACGTACGATAAGAACGGACGGGATCCTCAGACGTTCCTATCCCTCGTGTCGGACAAAGCGCGTGTATACAAGGGTGGTTCCTGGAAAGATGTAGCGTACTGGATGTCGCCCGGAACCCGCAGGTTTCTGGATGAAGATTCCGCTACAGCCACCATTGGTTTCCGTTGTGCGATGATTCGTGCCGGATCGAACTATTAATTTTCAATTCAGTTCTTATTGCATAACCCTCCGCCCACATGCGGGGGGTTATTCATTATTGGGCTTCGGCGATGCAGGCCACACTAAGTTCCTGGCAGCCTGCCATGATTAAATGCTGGCCGCAAGCCTCCAGCGTAGAACCGGTGGTGATGATATCGTCTACCAGCAGTATCCTTTTATTTACCAGAGTCCGGTTTTCTGAAATGGTGAAAACATCTTTTACATTTTCCCACCGCTCCATTTTCGACTTTTTGGTTTGCGTGGTGGCTTTCGTTTTTCGAATGGAGATCGATTCATCCCATGGCGTCTTCAGCGAGTAACTAAGTCCTTGTGCGAATTTGGCGCTTTGATTATAGCCTCTTTTTCGCTTTCGCAATTCATGCAACGGAACCGGGACAATGATGTCAAAACCGGCAGATAGTCCGGCCTCACTTAGCTCGTAACCAAAAATTTTGCCCAGCGCCAAGCCCACTTCCGGGTGGTTATTGTATTTTAATTGATGAAGAAGGTGCTGAACAATGCCTCCCTTACGGAATTTGAGAAAAGCCCAGGCATGCCTGACAGGAAGTCGCCCTGCCAGCTTTGCTTCCACCGAATTGGTTTGCTGCAAATGGTAATTGGTTTTTGGCAGCCCGGCAATGCATCGTGTACAAATAATCTCCTCACCTTTAACGAGCGGACCAAAACACGCCTGGCAATAACGGGGAAAAAAAAGGGAGACAAAATCAGCTGGTAAGCTCATGGGCGAAAAATTTCTACCGCGGAGGCGCGGAGACGCAAAGAAGGCGCAGAGGTTTCGCTGAGTTTCTTTTTTGTTAATCCCTGACAGATTATTCCTAGGGGCTCAGTGATAATCTCGGGGTAGAAGTAATGCGATTGAACTTTGCGCCTCTCTAGCGTCTCTGCGTCTCCGCGGTGGAAAATCCGCTGAGGTCTCGAAGGGAGAGAATTGAAACTTATACCCATATTTGCATTGTTCTTCCTTCGGGATTACCAATCCTTCAAAAGCCAATTATGAATTTGGTAGAGCAATTTAATGAATTTGATTCTTTGGAGGAACTCCAACATGTTTAAACAGGAACTTGAACTTCAGCGCAACTGGCAGGCCTTGCTCAATCAGCTCGAGAAGCTCGTTGGCAAGAGACCCAAAGACCTCAATGCCGTCTTATTTATTATCGGCATGCAGGAACTGGGCCAGGGCCCCAAACGGTTTAGCAAAGAAGAAAAGCAAGACCTGATGCACATTGCCATCTGCAAGGCGCTAAGCCTTTCCGGGTATTATCACCTGGAGGGGCTTGACAAGGACGGTTGGCCTCACTGGAAACTTATCAAAAAGCTTCCTCATTTCGATCTCCTCGAGCAGGAAAAACTTCTCAAAATGCATGCGCTCGAATATTTCGAAAAGGAGTACGATTGGAGATTCGAGGCAGAAAATCCGGGGTAATTCGAATTAATTCGAATTATTCTCCCGCAGATTTCGCTGATGAAATTTGCGCAGGTGGGTTGAATTCCCCCGGGGGTGTTAATAATATTAATTAATCTATGTGAGCCTTGGTTCGTCTGCTTCAAAAAGTAACCTCTTTCCCGCTTATACGCTAAGCGCTTTGGCAGGCGCAGATTTCGCTGATCAATTCTGCGATAATCTGCGAGATCTGCGGGAAATGATTCCTTATCTTAGTAAATCTAAAACTAAGTCTCTCTTGTATTCGTTTCATAGGGCGGGAATCCGGGGTTTATGCGAGATGGGTTAAATAAGATCAATGAGAAGCTTACTTCCTTCAAAAGGAAGTATTACCTCAATTTGTTTCTCCGCGGAGCATTACTTACTCTGACCCTGGTCCTTCTTTATTTTCTGCTCGCTGCAGTGCTGGAGTACAATCTTTGGTTAAGCGGATGGGTCCGGTTCTCCATTTTTGTTACTTTTTTCCTCGTCGTCATTGTTTCCGTCTATAAATTTCTGAAAGTTCCGCTGGGATGGTGGCTTTACAGGAAAGGCTTGGGGCAGGAGGAGACGGCAACGATGGTCGGTTCGTTATTTCCTGAAATTCGCGACAGGTTATTGAATTTAATCCAGCTTTCATTGAGTCAAAAGCCAACGGCCTTGCTGGAGGCGGGAATTACTCAAAAGTCCAGGCAATTTGAAAACGTTGCTTTTGAGAATGCCATTGACCTGCGCGAAAATAAGCGATACCTGAAATACCTGTTGGTTCCGATCGCCTTCATCCTTTTGATCGTGGTGGTAAACAGGGGGATTTTTACCCAAAGCACGAGGAGAATTGTACAGTTCAACCGCGAGTTTTCTCCTCAGGCGCCTTTCAAGTTCATTATACAAAACAATAATTTAAATGCCTTCCTTAACGAAGACTTTACACTGAATCTCCACCTTGTGGGTGAAGCGTTGCCGGAAGCCGTGTACCTGGTCTCTCCTCCTCAACGGATCAAACTGGAAGCGATAAAACCCGGCGAGTTTGCTTACACCTTTGAAAAAATCCAAAACGAGGTACCCTTTCAACTGGAGGCCTCTGGATTTTATTCCGACCCCTATACTATCCGATTGGTCAATCGGCCTGAACTGACACAGATCAAGATGCGATTACTGTTTCCGCGCTATCTCGGAAAAAAGGGGGAGGAGCTGAACAATACGGGCAACGTCGAGATCCCGGAAGGAACAAAAATCACCTGGCAGATCAGTACCGCCAATACCGTCAAAGCCTCCATTGGATTTTCTTCAGAAACCGGAACGAATCCAATGCAAATAGTTGATAATCAATTATTTACATTTGGAAAGGGTTTCCGAAACCCGGACGGATATTGGATTGATCTGGAAAATGAAAACAGCAAGAACAAGGATAAGATCAACTACTCCATTCTCGTGATCAAGGATCAGTATCCTCAAATTGAAGTTGATCATTTGAAAGATTCGGTGCTGTTCAAAACTATTTTTCTGGGCGGCACGATCAGCGACGATTATGGCTTGACGGAACTGTCGCTGAATTATCAAATCATAAAGAATGGAAATACCAGTAATAAAAAGACGGCCATCACCATCAATCGCAATTCACCTCAGCAAAGTTTCTTTTATCAATGGCACATCGATTCGCTCGGATTACACCCGGGAGACAAACTCAATTATTACCTGCAGGTTTGGGACAACGACGGCGTGAACGGACGAAAGGCAACCCAGTCGAGGGCATTTGTCTTTGCCTTGCCCGGTGAGGAAGAATTGAAAGCCAATATTGCCAAAACCCAATCGGCTGCAGAAAGCAAAATTGACGAGAGTCTGACCAAGGCAAAAGATATTCGCGAGGCCCTCGATGAAGCGCAACAAAAGTTGAAAGGCAAACAGACACTGGATTGGCAAGACAAGAAAATGCTCGAGGACCTGGTGCAGCAGAAAAATAGCCTGGACCAGATGATCAACGAATTGCAAAAGCAAAATGAGTTGCTCGAACAAAAAAAAGACGCCTTCTCTGAACAAAATGAAAAAATCCGGGAGAAGGCAGAACAGATTCAAAAGCTGATGGATGAACTATTGGATCCTGAAACCAAAAAATTATTTGAAGAGCTTGAAAAACTCCTGAAGGAAAACTCGGACATGAATCAAATCCAAAAGATGCTGGATAAGATGAACCGGAAAGAGATCAACCTGGAGAAGGAACTGGAAAGGACGTTGGAACTTTTCAAGCAATTGAAATACGATTACAAACTGGATCAGGCGGTCAATGAAATCAAAGAGCAAAGAGAAAAACAGGAGAAGCTTCTGGAAGAGACGCAGGAATTAACAGGAGAAAAAAAGAATGAGCGTGACAGTCAGAAAGGGGAGAAGGACGCCGGGGATAAACAAAAGGACAACCAGGACAGCAAGAGTAAAGATAAAGATGGGGATAATCTGGATAAAGAAGACTCGAAACAAGATCAGAATCCTGACAATCAGAAACTTAGCGATGAACAGGAGAATTTAGAAAAAGATTTTGAGCAGTTTGAAAAGACTCTGGATGACCTGGAAAAAATGGGAGAGGAACTCAATCAGGACACTCCGGCACCATCGAAAGAAGACCTTGACAAGGTCAAAGATTCGCAGCAACAAAGTAAGGAATCACTGAAGCAAGGCAATCCCAAAAAGTCAGTCGGACCGCAAAAGAAATCCATCAGCCAAATGAAGCAGATGCAGCAGCAGTTGGAAGATGCGCAGAGCTCCATGGAGATGGATATTGATATGGAAAATCTGGAGGCCCTTCGGCAAATCATTCATGGCCTTATAAAATTATCCTTTGACCAGGAGGCGCTAATGAAAGACTTCGGCCAGGTGCAGCAAACTGATCCCCGGTATATTCAGCTCTCTCAAAACCAGCTCAAAATCAAAGATGACGCGAAAGTTTTGGAGGATAGCCTGTTATCCCTGGCCAAGCGCGACGCCTTTATGGGCTCGATTATTACAAAGGAGGTTGGTGAGCTCAACGGTCATTTGGATAAAGTTGCTGACCACATCAAGGAGCGAAGAAAATCGAATGCCGGGACTGAAATGCAATTAAGCATGACGAGCATTAATAATCTGGCAGTCATGCTGGACGACCATTATGATATAATGATGGAAATGATGGCCAATGCCATGCCCGCGAAGGGAAAGAAAAAGGGAAAGCAGCAACAGCCGTCCCTGGGTCAGTTACAGCAGCAGTTGAATCAGAAAATTGAGCAGCTCAAGAATGGTGGTAAGACTGGAAGACAATATTCTGAGGAGTTGGCAAAAATGGCAGCCGAGCAAGAGCGAATAAGAAGGGCTCTTCAGGAATTACAGGAAAAGCTCAAGAATGAGGGGGGAAAGACGTTAGGCAATGATTTGCCTGGTAAGATGGAGCAAACTGAAATGGATTTGGTTAATAAGCAGATTACAGAACAGACGATTCGACGGCAAAAGGAAATTGAAGTACGCCTATTGGAAGCCGAAAAATCAATGAGGGAGCAGGATCTTGACCAGGAGCGCAAGGGAGAGACCGCTAAAGACTACGACAAGGAAATTCCGCGGGCGTTTGAGGAGTATTTAAGATTAAAGGAAAAAGAAGTAGAATTGTTAAAAACCGTGCCTCCCAAGCTTTACCCATATTACAAGAAGGAGGTAAATGAATATTTTAAGCGCATTGGAAACCACAATTAGAGGCATGAACAACATTCACATCGAGGTCCCATCCTTATCGGAGAACATTCGGATGATCGAGAGTTTTATTGACAATGCCAGGGAGAAATTTCAACTTGACGATGACATCTATGGTAATATCATGATTGCCATAACGGAAGCGGTTAATAATGCGATCAAGCACGGCAACCAGAGTGATTCCGCAAAAAATGTTTCCCTGTCCCTTTCCCTGGATGACAGCCTGATAAAATTTATAGTCGAGGACGAAGGCCAGGGATTCGACTTTGAGAACCTGCCTGACCCGACAGCCCCGGAAAACATTGAAAAACCGGGTGGAAGAGGAATATTTCTGATGAAGCACCTGTCTGACGAGGTTAGATTTAAGGAGGGTGGAAGGATCGTGGAATTGAGTTTTTACATGAATTAATGGCCATCCTTTTCTTTTCGGATGGGATAGATTTTCATTTATCCAGGCCCCGCATCACTACCTCATGGATTAAGAAGGTCATAAAAAAGGAAAAGAAAAGTCTTCACTCCTTAAGTTACGTATTCAGCTCTGATGCGCATTTGGTTAAGCTCAACAGACAATACCTGAATCACAATACGCTAACTGACATACTTACTTTCGACTATTCGGTCGATCCGAATTCCATCCAGGGAGAAATCTATATTAGCATTGAGCGAGTCAAGGAAAACGCCGCCAGGTTTAAAAGATCATCTGATGAGGAGCTACACAGGGTCATAATCCATGGAGTTCTTCATTTGATGGGCTACAACGACAAAAGCGCTGCTGACAAGGCGGTAATGCGAGAAAAAGAGGAAGCTTACCTATCTTTGCGCTAAGTTCCACGTGGAACAGGCCGCAACCAGGGATGGGCCGCATTTCACGTGAAACATTCACTATTTGATCCAGGATTTCAATGTTCAGGGAATACGATGTAATTATTGTAGGGGCTGGGCACGCGGGCTGTGAAGCTGCCGCTGCTGCCGCCAATATGGGATCAAAGGTCTTGCTGGTCACCATGAATCTGACCACAATTGGCCAGATGTCATGCAACCCGGCCATGGGAGGGGTGGCTAAGGGTCAGATCGTAAGGGAGATCGATGCCCTTGGAGGTCAATCAGGAATTGTCTCTGACAAGTCGATGATCCAATTCCGCATGCTTAACCGGTCAAAAGGACCTGCGATGTGGAGTCCGCGCACTCAAAATGACAGGATGAAATTCTCAGAAGAGTGGAGGTTGGAACTTGAGAGAACTCCCAATATCGACTTCTGGCAGGAAATGGTTTCGGGGCTCATAGTTGAAGGCCGAAGAGTGGTTGGGGTTAAAACTGCTCTGGGAATAGAGATAAAAGCAAAAGCCGTCGTACTAACAAATGGAACCTTCCTGAATGGCAAAATACACATCGGCGAAAAGAACTTTGGAGGAGGCCGAACCGCTGAAAAAGCAGCGACTGGAATTACTGAAGAATTAACCAGGCTTGGATTCGAATCCGGCAGAATGAAAACGGGTACGCCACCGCGTGTCGACGGCCGGTCACTTGACTACTCTGTGATGGAAGAACAAAAGGGGGATGATCATCCTGGCAAATTCTCATTTACTGATACAACGCCCTTGAAGAAGCAAGCGAGCTGCTGGATAACCTATACCAATGAATCAGTTCACAGCGAATTAGAAAAAGGCTTTGACCGGTCTCCTATGTTTCAGGGAAGGATCAAAGGAATTGGACCCCGATACTGTCCTTCTATTGAAGATAAAATCAACCGGTTTGCAGATCGGGAAAGACACCAAATATTTGTAGAGCCTGAAGGTTGGAACACAATTGAAATATATGTCAATGGTTTCTCAACATCCCTTCCAGAAGAAGTGCAATATCGGGCCCTTATAAAAATTCCAGGCTTTGAAAAGGTGAAGATGTTCAGGCCAGGCTATGCCATCGAATACGACTATTTTCCACCGACTCAATTAAAAATGAGTTTGGAAACACAACTGATTGATAACCTGTACTTTGCGGGCCAAATCAACGGAACAACCGGCTATGAAGAGGCAGCTTGTCAAGGCCTTATGGCGGGAATCAATGCACACAACAAAGTTCATGACAAAGAACCTTTCATTCTCAAACGGTCACAAGCCTATATTGGAGTTCTCATCGATGACCTGGTTAATAAGGGTACCCAGGAACCCTATCGCATGTTTACGTCCAGGGCCGAATACAGGATTCTTTTGCGGCAAGACAACGCTGACCTCCGCCTGACGGAACTTGGGCATCAACTCGGGCTTGCCCGGGATGCCCAGCTCGAAAAGGTCTTTGATAAGAAAAATGAAATTGCGCGCCTTCTCGCCGAGCTCAAGGCGATGAAACTTGATCCTGATGAAGTGAATGCTGAACTGCACGAACTCAACACTTCCACCTTGCGGGAAAAGATCACCGCTACTCAATTGATCAAGCGGCCACATATTGGCATCAATGATCTCAAAAAGATGAATTCCACCATCCGTGCAACGCTAGGCCGATATTCAGAAGAAATAACAGAGCAAGCTGAGATTTCCATTAAGTACGACAGTTATATCGACCGGGAGCAAAAGCTCGCTGAAAAGATCGAAAGCTTGGAAGACTTCAGAATCCGGGCTGACTTTGATTATGACAGAGTCAAGGCCCTTTCATCCGAAGCGAGGGAAAAGCTAAAAAAAATACGACCCGAAACCATCGGACAGGTCACCCGCATCAGCGGCGTATCTCCTGCAGACGTATCCGTACTCACGGTCTACATGGGCAAGTAAAGTATGGCACTGGAGACCCTTGAAAAATGCCCGGTTTGCAATCATACTGTCTTCGCGCCCCTGCTCACTTGTCAGGACTATCTGACTTCGCACGAGCATTTTGAGCTCAAGACCTGCACTTCGTGCACGTTCGTATTTACGAGCCCCAGGCCCGATTCACAATCATTGCCCGCTTACTACGAATCCAATCGCTACATATCGCATACGGGAAAATCCGGTGGAGTCATTAGTTTGCTTTACCACCTTGCCCGAAAATTTACCCTTCGATGGAAAATCAACCTGATCAACCCACTCAAAAAGAATATTTCAATTCTGGACTACGGGTGTGGAACAGGGGAACTGCTCGCTGCCTGCCAGGATCGGGGATGGCAAATTGCCGGTCTTGAGCCCAATGCCCATGCCCGCCAAAAAGCATCCGAAATAACCGGCACTAACATTGCAGGCAGCTTAAACCAATTTGCGGGTCAACAATTTGATGTTATCACATTGTGGCACGTATTGGAGCATGTTATGGATTTGAAGCAGAAACTTTCGGAATTGAAAACGTTGTTGAAAAACGATGGACTCCTTTTTATTGCAGTCCCCAATTGTCAATCCCCCGACGCCCTTTTTTACAATGAATACTGGGCAGGCTACGACGTTCCCCGCCATCTCTGGCATTTCACCAAAGCAACCATGAATGCGCTCCTGACTTCTGAAGGCTTGACTGTTCAGTCCATTCATCCCATGAAACTCGATGCTTATTACGTTTCCCTTTTGAGTGAAAAATATAAATCACCAAATCGCATCACGCCGGCCGCGTTCATTCAAGGAGCAATGCGTGGATTCCAGTCCAACCGAAAAGCGCGCTCAACCATGAACCATTCCAGTCTACTCTATATCGCTACCAAATGATCCGGCAATGGTCATGTGTTATTGCTTTCCTTGTCCTTTGCGCCTGCGCACGACAAACCACTCCCAATGGCGGACCGCAGGATAAGGAACCCCCCAAACTTCTGCGCTCTACCCCCGACAACAATGAAAGGAACTTCAAAGGAAAAACCATTGAACTCACCTTCGATGAAGCCGTAAAATTAAAAGAACCGAAGGAAGAGATCATCATTACCCCCACGCCCGGCAAGGATATCACCTTTCAGGCTAAACAAAACCGGATTACCATTGAATTCAAAAAAGGACTTAACGATAGTACCACCTACAGCATAGCCTTTCGGGAAGCCGTCCAGGACCTCACTGAAGGTAATCCGGCAGACAACCTCCGCCTCGCCTTTAGTACGGGCCCGGTCATTGACTCGCTCAGAATCATCGGAAATGTCGTCGATGCGCTGACAGAAAAAATACCTCAAAATATTACCGTCGGCATTTATCAAGCCGACACCTTCAACATTTTTAAACATACCCCGGCATATTTTACCAAAACCGACAAGCAGGGGCGGTTCATTATCAGCAATCTGAAAGCCGGACTCTACAAACTTTATGCTTTCGACGACAAAAACAAAAATTTAAAGCTTGAGACAAAGACCGAGAAATTCGGATTTATACCGGGGAAAATCGACCTCCAGCAAAATACCGATTCCCTTCAGGTTACCATGGTCAATCTGGACGCCAGGCCGATTCACCTGAGCAATGTTCGGCATACCGACAAATTCTCCAGGGTTAAGTTCAACAAATCCCTCACCCACTATTCGGTAACCATGGCAGGTCAGAAAATTCTCAACACGTTCGGGGACGATCAATCCGAAATAAAATTCTATTACCCGACTCCCTTCACCGATAGTCTTGCCGTCACCCTACACGGCGTCGACAGTCTCGATGCAACAATCGATTCACTTGTGTATTTAAAAACAGGAAAATCCGGAGCGCCGGCCGACCCGTTCAAGACCGACTTAAAGGACTTTGTCTTCAATACCGAAACCGGCACCATCAGCACCCTGCTCACAGTCACTAAACCCATACAAAAAATAACGCTGGACAGCGTGTTCCTGCGACTCGACTCCCTGACTGTAATCCCATTCACCCCTGACGAATTCCGCTACGACACCGTAATCAATCAAATCCAAATCACCAAGAAACTCGATAAGACTATCGTGACCACCACCACTCCGATCCAATTTTACATGAGTGCCAACACGTTTATCTCCATCGAAAGCGATTCAAGCAAACGAATCACCAAAACGATTACCATTCCAAAACCCGAGGACACCGCCACCCTCCTCCTGGAGATCCAAACCAACAAAACCGATTTTGTCGTACAATTGCTCACCACAGACTACAAACTGGTCAGGTCTGTACGCAATGCAAAAAAAATTGTTTTCAAAAACATCCTTCCCACCGAATACAAAATCAGGATCCTCCTGGATCAAAATAATAACAACACCTGGGATGCGGGCAATATTAACAAAGACATTCCCCCTGAAAAAACGATCTTCTACAAGAACGCCGATGGCAAGTACCAATTCCCCATCCGGGCCAATTGGGAAATCGGTCCCTACCTCATTTCTTTCTGAATTACTTGTGCATAAGTTCCTTTCTTCCTGCCAAATTCAATTCTAATCCCCGAAAACCACGCCTCCCCTCAAAAATTGTTTATAAATCACCTCTAAACTTTTACCTTCAACACAGCGTTTACCCTGTTGAATTAGTTATCCACAACCCTGTTCAATTGTTAAGATACCAACGATTATCCTCCTATTGGCTCTCATCCAAACAGTACCTCAAACAAACCCACCAACAAACCATCAACGCCACATCCCACCCAGGCACTTATCCACAAATACACATGACTAATTATAACCATTATAAAATACAATCTTTTTTATTTTTATTAGTTCTGTGCATGTGTATTACTTTTTTGCTCCAGGCTCAGGATACGAACGAAATACAAATTGCAAATGAGTACCTGCTAAAGGGCGAAAAGGAAAAGGCATTAAGCGCCTATCAATTGTTATCTAAAAGCCCTGAAAACATTGCGCTGATCCACAATAATTATTTCAACTTGCTCATTGATATGGGTCAGTTTAAGGAAGCAGAGGATTACGTGGAGCGTGCAATAAAGAAAACGGGAAATCAACTATCGTATCGTCTTGACCTGGGGGTGATATCCGTTCGTGCCGGCGACGCGCAAAAGGCGGATCGTTATTTTAAATCGCTTATTAAGAATAATTCAGAAGATGTTTTCCGACTCAAGTCGATATCCGACTACCTGGCGGCCCACAACCTGGTTGATTACGCCATGTATGCCTTGCAGCAGGCGCGTGATGTAAACCATAATCCTAATTTGTTTGTACTGGAGATGGCCAACCTTTACCGCCTCCAGGGCAAGCGTGATGAGATGGTAGGGGAGTATCTCAATTACGTCACACAGACGCCGGGCAATATTAGTTATGTTAAGAATTTGTTACAGATTCTGCTGGCTAAACCCGAAGAACTGGAAAGTCTGGAAAGGCTGTTGACGGAACGGGTGCAGCAAAATCCCGACGTCGAAGTTTTTTCCGATTTGCTGATTTGGGTGAACCTTCAGCAAAAAAACTTTTATGGGGCCTACATCCAGGCCAGAGCGTATGATAAGCGGTTTCGAAAAGAAGCGTCCAAAACGCTCGAGATTGCCCAGATTGCCTTGAACAACAAGGATTACGAAAACGCCGACAAGAGTTTTTCCTATGTCGTGCGTGAATTTGGAAGCACGCCCAACTATTTGCCTGCGCGACTTGGACTCATTCAGGCACGGGAAGCTAAAGTGAAGAAAAGCTACCCCGTCAACAAAGACTCGGTTCATTACCTCATAAAAGAGTATGAGTCATTTATATCCGCTTATCCGGAAAATCCCAATGCGGATGAAGCACAATTGAATGAAGCCATTTTATACACGTACTACCTGAATGAAAAAGATTCGGCAGTTCACAAGCTAATGAAGCTGATCGACAATAACCGTGTTTCACCTTACCTCAAAGCCAGGGCCAAACTGGAGTTAGGGGACGTTTATCTTTTGAAAGAAGAATCCTGGGAATCGACGTTGCTATACTCCCAGGTGGAAAAAACACAAAAGGAAACACCGTTGGCGTACGAGGCCAAATTGCGCAATGCTAAACTTTCTTATTACAAAGGGGAATTCAAACTTGCTCAGGAGCACCTTAATATTTTGAAGGAAGCCACCACGCGGGAAATTGCCAACGATGCTATGGACCTGAGTATGAGGATCCGGGAGAATACGTCTTTTGATTCTGCCGGAACAGCCCTTAAGGAGTACGCTTCGATCGAGCTGCTATTATACCAGAATAAAACCCTCGAGGCGCTGGAACGAATCGAGGCGCTGAAAAAAGAAGAAGGAGATGAGGACGCCGTCAAGGCATCTTCTCATTCGTCCACCATTCTGGATGATGTGTACTGGCTCGAAGCAAACCTCCGGATGAAGCGCGGGGAATTTCAGATTGCTATCGGCGTGCTTCAAAAAATTCTCGATCATTACGGCGAGGACATCCTTGCTGATGACGCCTACTTTCTCCAGGGAGAGATATATGAACGCCAACTGGGTGACAAGGCCAAGGCGATGGAGATTTACCGGGAATTCTTAAATAAATTTCCGGGCAGCGTATATGCTGCGGAAGCGCGTAAAAGATTCCGGCAGTTGAGGGGGGATTTTAATGAACAACCGGTTACGAATTAGGTCACTCCGTTCGCAATGATTCGACCGGATTCACTGTCGCCGCTCTGAAGGATTGATAACTCATTGTTAACCATGCAATAAGGAAAGCCAACCCGCCAGCTGCAAGATAGACGTAGATCCCTACTTCCACTTTGTAGGTATAATTCTTCAGCCACCAATCAACCCCCCACCAGGCTAAAGGAGCAGCAACGACAAAAGCGATGACGATAAGTTTGCCAAATTCCTTTGAAAGCAACACAATGATACCGGCGACGGATGCGCCCAATACTTTTCGGATTCCAATCTCCTTGGTCCGCTGTTCGGCTGTGAAGGCAGTCAGGGCAAATAATCCAAGGCAAGCGATAACGATGGCCAATCCGGCAAACAAAGCAAAGATTTCTCCAAGCTTTTGTTCGGTGGCATACATTCTTCCGAAATCCTGATCGAGGAATGAATACTGGAACGGCTGACCGGGTGCCAGCGTTTTCCAGGATTTTTCTACGGCCTGAATCACATCCTGCGTATTCCTGGCTTCGAACCGGAAGGAAACCATGCCATCACTTTTGCCCAGGAAAAGGGCCAGGGGTGAAATGTTTTGCTTTAGGGATTCAAAATGAAAATCTTCCACGATGCCGATCACTGTCCATGAACGGATTTGCCCCGGATCTGCCGTGCCATCCGGTTTGCTACCGTTAAACGTGCTGATCTTCTTTCCCAGGGGATCCTTGTCAAAATTAAATTGTTTCGCGGCTGTTTCGTTCATGACAATGGCCGAAGAATCGGAAGGGAATTCCGTCGAAAAATCTCTGCCTGATTTGATTTTCATTCCGAGGGTCTTTACGTAGTCGACATCCACGCGCCAATTTTGAAGGCCTACCATGTTCTCCTGATTGGGTTGAGTTCCTTCCGGCCAAAATGTATTGTCATTGCGCCACGTGCCTGACACGGGTAAGAAACCGGAGATGGTACCGCTTTGGATAAAATTGTTCTTCGCTATTTCATTTTTGAAAGTCTGGAGTTTATCGCGCAGGGCGTACGCATCGTTCACCACAAGGACCTGATCTTTTCTAAAACCTATTTTTTTGTTTTGAATGTAATCGAGTTGCCGGTTGATTGTAATAGTGCCAATGATTAGAAAAATAGAAATAACAAATTGGAATACAACAAGCGAACTTCGGATGAATCCGCTTTTCATCCCAAGGGAAACATTTCCTTTCAATACGTTAACCGGCTTAAAAGCCGAGAGAAAAAAGGAAGGATAGAGGCCGGCGAGGACACCGATCACCAGCGCGGCGGCCAGCAACATTCCATAAAATGCAGGGTCACTCCAGGGCAGGGCCAGTTTTTTCGAGGCGAGGTCATTAAATACAGGCAGGAATCCCAACGCCAGGATGAGCGCCAAAAAGAAGGAAAAAAGACTTAATAGAACAGACTCCAATAAAAATTGCCGGATCAGATGCGAACGCAGCGAGCCCAGGACTTTGCGGACGCCCACTTCTTTTGCCCGGTTGGCCGACCGCGCTGTAGAAAGGTTCATGAAATTAATGCAGGCAATCGCGAGAATAAAGAAAGCAACGGCAAAGAAGAGATAGACATACGTGATGTCGCCGTTGGGCCCCAGTTCCGCGGTCAAGTCCGAATGGAGATGGATATCGGTTAACGGTGTCAAGGTGTATTCCAACTTGTTTCCGGAGGCACGGAATTTTTCAATTGTAAATTCGCCTCCCAGAACGGCTGCTGCCTCCGGTCCAACGTATTTTTCAATGAGGCCTGTCATCTTCATTTCGAGAGTCCGGACATCGACCCCGTCTTTCAGGAGAAGGTAGGTATTGAAATTATTACTCAGGAATTGTGTGGACTTCGCTTCGTCTAGTCCCGACATGGCGATAAGAATATCAAAATGCATGTGACTATTCTCCGGCATGTTCTCAAAGACGGCTGTGACTTTTACATTCAATGTATTATCCAGGATGAGAGACTGGCCCAGGGCATCTCCTTTCGGAAAATACGTATCGGAGGTTTTTCTGCTGATCGCAACGGTGTTGGGTTCTTTTAAGGCACGTCCGGGATTTCCCTCCAGAAGGGGAACCGAAAAGATCTTGAAAAATGTACTGTCGGCCCAGATCACGTTTTGCTCCTTGAAGTTGTCGGCGCTTTCGCTTCTTTTCACCAGGTAAGATCCACGGCTGCGGAAACGAACCGCTGACTCCACATCGGGATAGTCATTCAGAATAGCATCGGCCAAAGGAGCCGGAGCGACCGCCAGTTTGTAATGATTGCCACCGAATTTGATTTCACCATTCACACGGTAAATCCGATTCGCATTCTTATAGAAGCGATCGTAACTCAGTTCATTATTTACAAACAAGACAATGACCAGGCAGGATGCAATGCCAATGGCCAGGCCCAGGATATTGATCAGGGTAAAGAAGCGTTGTTTGCGTAATGTGCGGAACGCCAGGGTTAGATAATTTTTCAGCATAATCTTTGTTCTTTGATTTTCATATTGAAATGTTTGCTTTTGCATTTCGCGAAGGCCGGCCGTGTGGCCGAAGGACTTCAGTACTTCGCGATAGGCTTCAATAAAATTTTTTCCCTTGTTCACTTCCGCCTCCACGGCCGAACACACATGGTCAATGACTTCGTCCTGGAAACCGTCGAGGACGATGCCCCGATGATGGAGGTCCTTGATGATGTAGTCAATGTGAGGCGCGTTCAGCACGGTTCTACGTTATCTTTACTTGCAAGACGGTTGAGATCGTTTTGATAAAATCGAATAATTCATTGAGCCGCTCTTTAACGAGGCTTCGTCCTTCTGCCGTCAGGGCGTAATATTTTCTAACGCGCTTGCCCATCAGGACGGTTTCGGTTTTAAGCATTCCTTCTGCCTCCAGCCGGTGAAGCATGGGGTAAAGCGAGCCTTCGGTGAGGAGGATCCGCCCTTCCGATAATTCTTTTACCCGTTGTGTGATTTCATAGCCGTACATCTTGCCATGATCTTTCAAAACCTTCAGGAGAATGGTTTGCAGGGTACCTTTCAGTGGTTCGGGCGAATACATATATGATCAATACATAGGTTAGTTATGTATGTGAGACGCCGGAACCAGCGCGCGGGTTGCACGGAACCTTCGTTTTTTTTAATCCCCGCTAAAAAAGCACTAAATTTCACGCACAAGAAGCATCCATGAAGCGGACGTACTGGTTCTTACTCCTATTTGGTATTTGGTGCACGGCCAGCGCGATCTGGTATATGTTTTCAGTAAAAGGGATTCCGATGGATACGCGCTATTTCAGTCCCCATCCCCGTTTAATGGCCATTGCAGAAATCCTTCTGATGCTCCTGGTAGCATGCCTGATCGGCTATGCCATTGGATTGGCTATACGGGAAAGTGCCATGCAAACCCTTTGGGAAGCGGCGGAAGAATTGGAAACAGAAAAGAAAAGCCTGCTGGAAAGTAAGAGGGAATTGACTCAGCGGCTGGAATCGTCGAAACAACAGCTCAGTGTCGTGCAGCAGACAGGATTGGAAGATCTGGCCCGGGCCAACCGAAAAGCTGACGCCTTAAAGCACGAGCTTTCCGATCTGAAGAGGGAATTAACCAGCGTGAAAGAAACGGAAGCCAGCCACCCGGCCAGCGATTCGCTGGAAAATGAGGTGAACGCATTGCGGTTCCGCGCCAAGCAATTTGAATTTAAAAATCAGGAGCTGGAAGAGACCATCGAGAAACTGAGGCACGAACTGGAACTTTCCATTTCAGTTCACGCCCGTAAACCGGTGGAGCCAACGCATCCGTTTGTGCGACCTGTTACGGAAGATGAAAAAGACGACCTGACCGTGATCAAGGGTATCGGGCCTTTTATTGAAAAGCGGCTGAATATGGTTGGGATCTATACGCTGAAACAAATCAGTGAGTTCACTCCGGAGACCATCGACCAAGTGAGCAAGGCCATTGAGTTCTTTCCAAACCGGATGCTTCGGGATGATTGGGTGGGACAGGCGAAGGCGTTGATTAATTCTTAGGATTGGTTCTTGGCGGTTAGTTCCGTGTAGCGGAGACCGAAGGTTATTGTCACTGTTTATTGGCGGTTTAGGACCCGCCGATTAGACTTTGAATTCTTATGAAAATCTCCAGGCCAACAATTACTTTGCCTACTGCCCTTTGCCTACTGCCTACTTACCCAATTGGGTTCTCACGTTTTAATAAGGGACCCCTTTGCCTCTGCCCTTTGCCTACTGCCTACTTATCAATGTGTTCCCTTCCGATCAAGGTATGTATTGAACCACAGTAACACTCTTTCCCCGATATCCTGAATGAACTTTGGTTCCTGAACGCCGTGTGGTGTTCGGGGATAGGTGATCATTTCAGCCGGAATCCCAAGTCGTTTGACGGCAGTGTAAAATTCAAATCCCTGGGAAATGGGCACGCGCACATCGCGCTCCCCATGTATCACCTGAGTGGGGGTCTTGACGTTTTTGACATTGAACATGGCCGAATGCTTCATGTACACGTCCATCCTGTCCCAATATTCGCCGCCAAAATAATCGGGAAGAAAGCCGGCAATATCGGAGGTGCCAACGAAACTCATCAGATTAGTGACGGGAGCGCCGAGGCTGGCGGCCTTGTAGCGGTTGGTCTTCGTCACGGTAAAGGAGGTCATGTAACCTCCATAGCTCCAGCCACAGATGACGAGGCTGTCGGGATGGGCCACCCCCATAGCAATGACTTTGTCGACACCGGATTGATCATCGTCGTAATCACCAAAGCCCCAATCGTTGTAATTAGCGTGGCGAAAGTCCCGGCCATAGCCGCTGCTACCACGGGGGTTGGGACGCAATATGGCATACCCTTGCTGCGCGAACGTCTGGATGGGATAAACACTTCCTCCTGCGGTGAAATTTTGCGTAAACGCGCCGGCGGGGCCACCGTGGATATTCAGGATGAGTGGATATTTCTTTCCCGAATTGTAATGCACCGGATACGTCAGAAGTCCTTCTACCTCTTTACCATCTTTTGATTTCCACCGGATGACTTCGGTCTTGCCCATGGGCAACTTAGGGAAGTCCTTGTTTGCATCTGAAAGTTTCTTTGGCTCAAACTTCAGTAAGAGTGTTGTGAAAACTTCGGGGGCGACTTCAGGAGTCTGATGCAGAAAAGCTATCGTCCTGCCATCCGCACTAAAGGAGGCGTTTGTATAGTTGCCCCCGCCCGGTGTAAGGACCTTGGTGCTTCCTCCATTCACGGGCACAACAAATACCCGCCCGCTGGTGCGGCTGGTCTCACTGACGTAAATTTCCTTGCCATCAGCGGACCAATCCAGAATGGAGGCCAGACGATCGGGAGTTTCTGATAGTTTTCTTGGCTGCCCTCCGGCCGCCGGAATGAGATAAACATCACTTGTCGATGCCCATTTCGGATTGCCGCCGTCGGAAACAAATGCGATCGTTTGCCCATCCGGTGAATAATGCGGCCCGGAATCCAGTCCGTGCATGGCTACCAATGATCGCACCGTACCGCTGTCGGAAGGAACGATGGAAATATCCATTGCCGGCCAATTGTCTGCCGAAGGCGTAAGCTGATGAGCGAAGGCTATGGATTTTGAATCGGGTGACCAGTCAAAGCCGGTGACATGAAAATCTCCTTTGGTCAGGCGCTTCATTTTGTGTTCGTACTTGCCGGTGACCGCAGTCGGCGTTTTTTCGAAGGCAACGGTGTAGAGGTGGGCATATTTCCAGTTGTCAACGATCGTCCAATCCCTCTTCTCTTTTATCATTTTTTCTTCTTCATCCGTATCAGCATCGCGCTGTGTATAAGCGATGCGCCTGCCATCCGGGCTCCAGGCAAACTGTTCTACGTCTACCTTCGCTCTTGTTATTTGTTCTGCCTCTCCGCCATTCACCCTTATGGCCCATACTTGTGCTTTGTTTTCACTATTGCGATGAGAAATAAAGGCAAGATAGTTTCCGTCGGGGGAGAAACTGGGACTGATGCACGATTTCGGGCCCTGGGTAAATTGAACGTTTGTTTTACCGTCAGACGAAGCCATCCAGATATGGGTAAGGAATTCTGATTTTTCCCCCTCCATCATGGGTGTCGAAATGGTGTAGGCTACCATTCGACCATCGGGCGACACGACTGTCCCGCCGACGCGTTTGAATTTGATCATCACCTCGGGAGTCCAGACGCTCTGGGAGTACGCTCCTGAGAATAGCAGGCAAAGTGGAAGGAGGACCAGGCGTTTCATCCGATTAAAATTTGAGTGAAAATATAAAAGTAGACCAAAGCGAATAGGGGTTATTTTATGGATGGTGACTCCATAATTTAAGATTGGGGTTTGGGCCTGAAATTGGGTTCAGGCTAATTCTTAAATTTTAAATCTTAAATTTAGTATGCATGCATAACATTATTTATTTTATCTTCGTTTTCGCGTGTAAAACAATGAAAAGGGAAGAGACGGTAGACTTCAACATCAAGGCAGCCTGGCATGCAATTGCCAGGATGTACAATCAGCAGGCGATGAAATACAATGGCACCATGTCCATCGGGTTTGCGCTATTGAACATCCATTCCGAGGAAGGTACACCGGCGACCAAAATCGCTCCGTTGATGGGTCTTGAAGCGCGCAGCCTGACCCGCCTTCTTAAGTCGATGGATGAAAAAGGTTTGATTTATCGCGAAGCGGACAAGGCGGACAAACGGTCCGTTCGTATATATTTAACACGGGAGGGAAAGAAAAACAAGGAGAAAGCCCGGGAAACGGTATTGCGCTTTAATGAGGCGGTTCGCGAGCAGGTTCCGGTTCAGAAGTTGGAAGTGTTTTTTGAGGTGTTGCAGGAAATTAATAAGATGATCGAACGCAATGACATTTATGAAACCATTGTTCGTTGAAATGATTTTCAAACGAACCACCACCCATAACGACCAACGAAAACTATGAATCGTACTATCCGCAAAGTTGCTGTTTTAGGTTCCGGCATCATGGGCTCCCGTATCGCGTGCCACTTCGCCAATATTGGCACCGACGTATTATTACTTGATATCGCACCCAAAGAACTGACCGAGGAGGAAAAGAAAAAAGGGTTGACCCTGGATCATCCGGTTGTGAAGAACCGGATTGTTCAAAGTTCGTTTGATGCCACCCTGAAGGCGAATCCGGCTCCCCTCTTCAGTAAGAAATTTGCCTCCCGGGTAAAGGCAGGCAACTTTACCGATGATATGGCCCGGATCAGGAATTACGACTGGATCATTGAAGTGGTTGTTGAAAACCTGGATATCAAGAAAAAGATCTATGAGGAAGTTGAAAAATACCGGACGCCGGGAACGCTCATTACTTCCAATACCTCCGGAATTCCAATTCACCTGATGGCGGAAGGGCGCAGCGAGGATTTTCAAAAAAACTTCTGCGGCACACACTTCTTCAATCCGCCCCGGTACCTGAAGTTGTTGGAAATTATTCCCACGACGAAAACAGACCCTGCGGTGGTCAACTTTCTGATGCACTATGGCGATCTTTTCCTTGGAAAGACTACCGTGCTGTGCAAGGATACACCTGCCTTTATCGGCAACCGGATAGGCATTTTCGGGTTACTGAAAGTAATTGACTCCATGCGTAAGTTCGATTTGAACGTCGATGAAGTCGACCGCCTTACCGGACCGGTTATCGGGCGGCCCAAGTCGGCCACGTTCCGGACTTCAGATGTAGTAGGCCTGGACACGCTGGTAAAAGTTTCGAATAACCTTTACGCCGGATTGGTAAAAGACGAAGGCCGCGAAATGTTTAAGCTGCCCGACATCGTCAACAAGCTCGAGCAAAATAAATGGCTTGGCGACAAAACCGGGCAAGGATTTTATAAGAAAACGAAAACCGCTAAAGGGGAAACCGAAATCCTTACACTGGATCTCAAAACCCTCGAATACAAACCAAAAACAAGAGTGAAGTTTCCCAGCCTCGACGCTGCCAAAGCGCTCGATACCCTGCGGGACCGAATTAAACTTTTGCTCACAGCCAAAGACAAAGCAGGGGATTTTTACCGTGATGCGTTTTTCGGATTGTTTCAATATGTGACTAACCGCATTCCTGAAATCAGCGATGAGCTCTTTCGAATCGACGATGCCGTCTGCGGTGGCTTCGGTTGGGAACTTGGTCCGTTTGAAACCTGGGATGCCGTTGGCGTAGAAAAAAGCATTCCACTGATGGAAGCGGCGGGATACAAACCGGCTGCCTGGGTATATGATATGCTCGCCAGCGGCAACAAGTCGTTCTACAAGGTGGAGGCAGGTCAAAAGAAGTATTATGACATCCCGACGAAATCATACCGGTCTATCTCCGGAAGAGAAAACTTTATTATTCTCGGGAACAAAAGTGAAAATGTGGTGTGGAAAAACCCGGGCTCAGCGATTTATGACCTGGGCGATGGTGTATTAGATTTTTCCTGGCACACCAAAAGCTATACACTGGGAAGCGAAGTGATCGAAGGATTGAACAAGGCCATTGATCTGGCGGAGAAAGATTACCGCGGCCTTGTTGTCGGTCACCAGGGAGCGGATTTTTCCCTTGGTGCAAACCTTGGGTTGGTTTTTATGTATGCGATCGAGCAGGAATATGACGAGATCGATTTCATGATCAAGCATTTCCAGAATACGGTCATGCGCATCCGTTATTCCGGGGTGCCCGTGGTGGTTTGCCCCCAGAGCCGAACGCTGGGAGGCGGTTGTGAAATGACGATGCACGCCGATATCGCCCAGGCCGCCGCGGAAACCTACATCGGTCTGGTAGAAGTGGGGGTAGGTCTGATTCCCGGCGGCGGTGGCACAAAAGAATTTACAAAGAGAGTCAGCGATTCCCTGGAGGAAGGTGATGTCGAATTAAACTCGCTGCAAAATGCGTTTATGAATATAGCTA
>Ga0193718_1000003_pt1 | contig 54665 bp, 33 predicted proteins | sample U2a1metaG_FD_144918 | JGI IMG/M metagenome (GOLD analysis project Ga0193718, IMG submission 144918) | Soil microbial communities from a riparian zone of the East river system, Colorado, United States - U2a1 | ecosystem: Environmental > Terrestrial > Soil > Riparian zone | place: USA: East River... | reverse complement strand
TTGGTTCTCTTCGAGAGAATCACTGATGCGAATACATGTGGCAATAGATAGTGGTGAACAAGAAAACGTCCTGGCGCACACCGGCAATCCATTTAGCGCCAGTACCATATTCAGCCCGACAGCGCGCAGGAAGGTGCTCTTGCCAGACATGTTTGAACCGGTGATAATATGAGCATTTGAAGAAACTCCGATTTCAAAATCATTCGAAACTAATTTTCCAGGCTGAATCAAGGGATGTCCCATCAGGGTAGCGGATATCCGGTTAGGGCCATCACTGATTTCGGCATCACAAAAGGCAGGATGGTTGAATTTGTAGGTCGCAAAACTGTTCAGGAAGTCAACTTGATGGATCGAATCGATCCACTGATTCATATCATGCCCACACCTTTTCCGCCAGCTTTCAATTTGAAAGATAAACCAGACATCAAAAAGACATGCGCCGTTCATGATGAAGGCCATCAGTCCGTTAGACCTGTATGCTATGAGTTTGTTTATGTTAGCGATATCCCGAAAAGAACGGGAAGCTCCCAAGACCTGCGTTTTCACTTTCTTTCCAAGAACAGACCCGAGTGGTTTCTCCGAGATTAAGGTACATAGATCTGACCAGGTAGAGAAAAGTCGACTGAAATCTCTGAAGTGTCTAAAATACATATTTGCGCTTGTTCTAAAGAATAGTTGATAGATAGAGGTATTAAATACGAACAGGAAAATAAGGAATAAGAGATTTATCCCACCAAATAAAGTCATATAAAGAATCAACCCTAACGACACCAACGTAACGATGGTCGCGATTACGATCCAATGTTTTCTGTTGGCAAAGAACCGGGGTTGGGCATTCCATGATGCAATCCGCGGGATGTCGCCAGGCTTTTCTCCTGATTGAGTTCCGATAAAATAAAACCGTTGCCTCCAATCGACAGCATTGCATAACTCTGAAAGTACTTCTTTCCGTTCATGGATGGTCGGCACGTCCACGCCCGGATTGAGCAGATGTTCAATAACCATCTGCTTTCCGGTTAGGGTAGTGGTTCGGTTGATGTGTCGAAACAGAGATAACGTACCAAATACATCCAGGTCGTTCGCATAAATGTGGTTCGAATAATTACTACCGGGATCATAATCAAACGTATCGTCTTCTCCCGAGAGATTTTTCAATTCATTTTGATTCAACTCAATGAGAATTCCGGTTTCTGAATATTTCTCTTTTAGCCGGGTATGATGGTTCACGAAGTAAACAAAGGCAACGACGAGAAGTCCGGTTAAAATAAAATAGAGTTGATTTCCAAAACCGAAATAAAAAGTAGCACATGCTGATAATCCAATGATAAGCCGCAGCAGGGAGATTCTTCTCATATCCCTCGTGAGGGCGCGACCTTCACCCTGGAATCCCGCGACGCGTTCTGAGTAAATTTCCGTTGGTGATGACATTGGTACACTTTTAGCGATGGCCATGCTGAGCGCTGGGCTTGTCCCCCTATATCCAAATATACTTTTATTCATTTTTGTTTTCAAAGGGCTTCAGTTTAAGTGTAAATTACAAGGGTTCAAGGGGTAATGGCCATTTGACATTCTGGTGATAATCTTTTTCAAGCCCCGAAGGGGTGTCATATATCAGCACAGGGTGAAGCCCTGTGAATAATAACAAGCATGAAAATTTAGCCCTGAAAGGGCGGAATAAGATTTTGCCCCTTCAGGGCTTCTGACGCAAAGACCAGGACGAAGGGCTTCACCCTTCGCTATTGATTAGCGCCCCTTCAGGGCTTCTGACGCAAAGTCCCAACTATGATTCCAAACATGGACCTGATTCATAAAATTAATCCATTGTTAATTTCTTTTTAAGAAGTTTAAATTACACTTGTAATTGGTTTACAGTACACCAAAACCCCATTACATGGTACGGCGATCAAGGTCACAATTCTTCTTATTGCTATCTGCCTTATTTTCGTTCACCCAGGCATCCTCACAGGTGTCGCAGGTTGCCGGTGTTGACCAATTTTTTGGAAATACACAAAACAAGCTCTGGTACAGACAGCCCGCTGCCAACTGGAATGAAGCCTTGCCCATCGGTAATGGACGAATAGCGGCTATGGTGTTCGGAAATCCCGCCCGCGAGCAATTACAACTCAATGAGGAAACCGTATGGGCAGGCGGACCAGGGAACAATATACCGGACTCCGGTTTTTACGAAGCGCTTCCCGAAATCCGCAAACTGATTTTTGAAGGATATTACAAGGAGGCGCAGGACCTGGCCTCGCAAAAAGTTAAGGCAACAAAGAATAATGGAATGCCTTACCAACCCATTGGAAACCTGTATATCGAATTTCCCGGCCATGAAAACGCCACAGAATATTACAGAGACCTTGATCTGGGCACCGCCATCACATCCTGTTCCTATAGGGTCGATGACATTATTTACAAGCGAGAAGTGCTGGCTTCTTTCACCGACCAGGTAATTATAGTAAGGTTAACGGCCAGTAAACGGGAAAGCATTACATGTAATCTGCGGGTTGACAGTCCTCATAAAAGACATACTGTTTCATCACGAGCGGATATGCTGATGCTGACCGGTACATCCGGCGATCTTGAAAATAAACCCGGCAGCGTAAAATTTGAAGCGCAGGTAAGACCCGTGTTGAAACGGGGTAGTCTGTCGCGGACGGATTCCTCCATCCGGATCACCAACGCCACTGCCGTAACCATCTTTATTTCTATGTCGACCAGCTTCAAAAATTATAACGACGTTAGCGGCGATGCATCTGAAACGGCATCCCGCTATCTTTCTTCGGCAACCGGAAAGAAGTATCGCAAAGCAAGGGCCGCTCATACCCGATTTTATAAGACCTATTTTAACCGTGTTTCCCTTGATCTCGGATCAAACGCGGCGGCCAGGCGACCAACCGACGTACGCCTCAGGGAATTCAATTCCGGCCGTGATCCCGAACTGGTTTCATTATACTTTCAGTTCGGTCGTTACCTTTTGATCTCTTCCTCACAACCCGGAACCCAGCCTGCGACCTTACAAGGGATATGGAATGACAAGATCGCACCACCGTGGGGCAGCAAGTACACGATCAACATCAATACGGAAATGAATTACTGGCCGGCAGAGGTCACCAACCTCCCGGAAATGCAGGAACCGCTCTTTTCCATGCTCACCGATCTTGAGCTGACCGGCCGCGAAAGTGCGAGCGTCATGTATCATGCGAGGGGCTGGAATGTTCATCATAATACTGACTTGTGGCGGATAACAGGTCCGGTAGACGGCGCTTTTTACGGGCTATGGCCAATGGGAGGGGCCTGGCTTTCCCAGAACGTGTGGCAGCATTACTTGTATTCAGGCGATAAGAACTTCCTGCAGAAATCCTATCCCATTCTGAAAGGGGCCGCCATGTTTTTTAAAGACGTCTTGCAGCCCGAGCCTACGCATCAATGGCTGGTCGTTGCCCCGTCCATGTCTCCTGAAAATGCGCATCATCCGGGAATATCCATTTCAGCAGGCACAACGATGGATAACCAGCTTGTTTCGGATGTATTCTCCAATTTTATGAAGGCAGCAAACATCCTGGCGGTCGATAAGGAACTGGCTGATTCGGTCCACGAAAAGTATAATAGATTACCACCGATGCAGGTCGGGCAGTATGCCCAGCTCCAGGAATGGCTGCACGATCTGGACCGTCCCGATGACAACCATCGCCATGTCTCGCATCTTTATGGATTATTTCCCAGCAACCAGATCTCTCCCTACCGCCAGCCGGCATTATTCAATGCGGCACGAACTTCCCTCGTATACCGCGGGGATAAGTCAACCGGCTGGTCGATGGGCTGGAAAGTAAATTTATGGGCGAGGCTTTTGGATGGCAATCGTGCCAACAAGCTTATTTCCGATCAGTTAACGTTTGTCGGAGCGCAGGGCAACGAGGGAGGAACGTATCCGAACTTATTTGATGCACATCCGCCGTTTCAAATCGATGGAAACTTCGGATGTACTTCCGGCATTGCCGAGATGCTGCTGCAAAGTCATGATGGGGCGATACATGTATTGCCGGCTTTGCCGGATGCCTGGGCTGAAGGCAAGGTAGACGGACTAAAAGCGAGAGGCGGATTCACTATTCAAATGGAGTGGAAAAATGGAACGGTTACCCGTTTAACAATCCGATCGGAGTTGGGGGGCAACTGCAGATTAAGGTCCTATTCGGAATGGGGTGCCAATCGCTTATTGAAGGAAGCAAAAGGCTGGAATCCTAATCCGTTCTATACTTTACCGGAAATCAAAGCACCTGTAATCTCCGATAAAGCCAATCAACAATTCGTCACCTTGAAAAAAATATATGAATATGATCTGATGACAAAGGCGGGGAAGACGTATACGTTGGATTTTTAATCCGGCTCAAAATTCAATTTCTCGCCGGTTTTCTCCGGCAATGGCCTTTGTTGAAGTTTATCAAAAACATAATTCCCCATTACGAGATAATCCAGTTCGGTTCGCATAAAACACAGCCAGGCATCTTCCGGTGTGCATACGATCGGTTCTCCTCTCCTGTTGAAGGAGGTATTGATCAGGATACCCTGGCCGGTGATCTTTTTAAAATCATTGATCAATTGCCAGAATCGCGGATTAATGTCCTTACTAACCGTTTGGATCCGGGATGAATGATCCACATGAGTGACAGCAGGCAGGTCTGAACGGGTATGAGATAGTCGGGTGGTGAGATCTTCCGTTAATTCATTTTCGGGTGCCTGTCTTCGCAGCGTATCTTTTAACATCGCAATCAGCAGCATGTACGGAGACGGCGTAGCGGTTTTATAATAACGTGACAGGTCTTCGATCAATACGCTGGGAGCAAAGGGTCTGAATTCTTCACGCACTTTTATTTTTTGGTTGATCCGTTTTTGCATTTCCGGATTTCGGGGATCGCCCAGGATACTTCTGTTTCCCAATGCGCGTGGACCGAATTCCATTCTACCCTGGAACCAACCGATCACTTTTCCTTCCGCTATCCTTTCGCTTACGAATGAGCTGCATTCATTGAAGTCATCAAAGTGGGTGTATGATGCCTCGTATGAATTGATCGTTTTGAGAATATCCTTATCTGAGTAGGAGGGACCAAGGCAGGCACCCTTCATTGAGTCAGGAAGAGAAACCGGTCTCCTTTCCATCTTATACCCTATATGATACGCCGCATAAGCCGCACCAAGAGCACCTCCCGCATCGCCCGCCGCAGGCTGAATCCAGATATTCTCAACTATTCCAGCATTGGCGATTTTGGTATTGGCAACGCAATTCAGCGCCACGCCTCCTGCCATTACAAGATTTTTACAATGTGTAAGCTGTTGAACGGTGCGGGCCAGGGCCACTACTATTATTTCTATTACCTCTTGTATTGCAAGGGCAAAGTTCATGTGGGTAAGGCCGATCGTTGATTCCGGTTCCCGACGTGGGAACCCGAAAAGGCGTTCCCATTTTACATTTTTGACCATTGTTGATCCGGTCGCGAAATCAAAGTAGTCCATATTGAGAAGGATAGATCCATCTTCCCGGATATCGACCAATGTTGAAAGGATCTTTTCCTTGAAAGTAATGGTCTCGGGAGACGTTGCATCGCCATAGGGGGCCAGTCCCATCACCTTATACTCACCGCTGTTCACCTTAAATCCCAGGTAGTACGTAAAAGAGGAATACAAAAGACCGGTTGAATGGGGGAAGTGCTGTTCTTTTAAAATTCTGATCGTACCCGATCTCCCATGGCAAAGGGTAGTGGTTGCCCATTCGCCTACACCGTCAATAGTCAGGATGGCCGCTTCTTCGAAGGGTGACGGATAAAAGGCGCTGGCCGCGTGCGACAGGTGATGCTCGGGGAATAGCAGGGGGATCTTTGCCTTCCCAAATTGCTTTAACTCATCACGCAATAATTTCCTCATGAAAAGTTTTTCCTTTATCCACACCGGGACGGCGGCAATAAAGCTCGCTACCCCCTTTGGGACGAAGGCATGATACGTTTCCAGCAGCCGTTCAAATTTGAGGAAGGGTTTGTCGTAAAATGCGATGGCCGTAAGCTTGTCGAAGGGGACACCCGATTCATCCAGCACATAACGGATAGCATGCGCTGGAAATCCGGGATCATGCTTCCTGCGCGTAAATCGTTCTTCCTGCGCAGCTGCAACAATTTCTCCATCTACTATTATCGCAGCAGCACTGTCGTGATAAAATGCAGAAATACCCAATATCGCTGTTCTCATCCTTGCGGGAACTTAGAATAGGGTGTAGATAAAAGGGGATAATGCCGAAACGCTGGTCAAGACGATGAGTATGCCCAGCAGCAGCAAAATGATAACAAGAGGGATTAGCCAGAATTTCTTCCGGGTCTTTAGAAATAAAAATAGCTCTTTAAGAAATTCCATCGCTTAACCTTATTTCAGAACGTGTTAGTAAGATCTTCCGAAGTGAACGTGTGATCCCGGACGATCATTACCGATTGCCTGCCCTTCTTAAATTCCTTCAGTTTTAAATTGTCAAAGCCTGCGATCTTTCTTATGAGGCCAATAGGCACCACAATTACAAAAAATACAATTCCCAATAAGAGGGTCGTGCTGATCCTGCGCAATACTTCCGACAGGGCGAACCAAAAAGCAGCAAAAGGAAAAAAGAGAATGGGGGCGATGATCGTTGCCAGGGTAAGCATGAAAGCCGCAATCACCAGGTTGTTGTCTTTACGGTAAATCGCAAAGGCAAGCAGGACAAGGATCGCCACCATCCCGAATTCTGTGCACTGCTTAACGGAAATGCCGGCCAGGAATTTTCTAATGCGGTTCATAACGAATCGTTATCCTTTCAGTTTTTCGAGAAGTACCAGGGCCTCTTCATTGCCCGGATCCAACTCCAATACTTTACCAAGGTAAATAGAGGCGCCTTCCCGGTTGTCCATTCTGTAGTAGGCCTGTGCGATCATGAATAAGATCGACAAATCGGCCGGGTGGCTGGCGAGGGCCTTTTGCAACCGGATCACTTCTGACGTGTAGGTTTTAACAGGCGCCAGGTTCAACTGCCCTGGTGCGTTCGCAATGGCATAGTCGATGTACTCCATGGCGTCGGCTGGCTTATCCTGATGAAGATAAAGAACAAACAGGTATTTCGCCCTATCAAATGTTGGATTGAGCCTGAATGCTTTACTGAAGTAAAACAGCGCCTCGTCATCGTCTTTCAATTCACCGCTTAGCATAGCTGCTTTTTCATAGACGGACGCATCTTCCGGATACTCGAGGACCAATGTTTCCATCACCTCGCGCGCAGACGCCAGTTGATGATTTCTGATGTACTTCGCATACAAGAGGTCCATGGCCTGGTCCCAGCCTATTTGCTTATTGACAAGTTTCAAGGCTAGTTTTCCTTCTTCCGTGCCAATCCTCACACTATCCTCACCCAATGCCTCCGTGAAGGGCCAACTGCTCCTGAGGCGGGCAATCTTGAGAACACCGGCAATAGAATCTACCGCATTTACCGGCATGGACTGTACCAATTGAGCAAATGTCATTTCATCCTCTATCGGCACCTCAATGAGTTTTTCTCTTTTCATAGCCTCATAAAATACATCTGACATTATTGCATAGCCTTTTAAATTGGGATGAACATGTTCCAGGATCAATTCCCCTCCAATACAACGATGGGGGGATTGACCCTCAAATGCGGCTTTGGTATCTACAAGATGAACCCGGGAATACCTTTTGCATAATTCCGAAATGAACTCATTTATTTTTTCCGGCGCCCTGAACCGGAGACCATCGAGATCTTTTGCTTTCACAAAGTATGCTTTTGCCGTATCATATTCTCCCCGCCGCCATGCAATCTTTCCAAGCTCATAATTACACCGGGCATGGACAGGATAAATCCGTTGCGCTTCCATCAAGAAAGTGTGCGCTAAGGGCAGATCATCTCTCCCGGCTGCGTTCAGTCCCAGTTCATAATTCTTTGTAAAACCCGGAAAGGACATACTATCCACGGCATCACTTACAAAAGGCTTCAGGTCTTTTTCATTGCTAACCAGGTTACTAATAAAGACAGGGACATGCTGATCATGAAGCAGCTTCACAGCTTCCTCCATGTTGGATTTGAACTGTCCGATCCCCCGTAAATAAAGAACCGAACCATAAGGAATATGCTCTTCTGCTACCATCCTCTGCATGCGGGTTCGCCCCGATACGGCATCGCCAGGGGTTACCTTCTCATAGAGGTTTGTTAACAGTTGGAAAAGCCGGAATTCGCGGAGCCGGAGCGTGAGATGAACCAGAAAAAGATTGTCGCCGACGCGCTCTGTGGAGGCAACACCCGGCGCTCCATAATATTCATTGTGCCCTGTATAAATTAGTACGGCATCCGGATCGTAATCCGCCAGGTCGTGCGCAAAACCGAGTGTTGTATAAGAATTAACTGCCGTCAATGAAAGGTTGATGATCTCAAAATTTCTGCCCGGGACCGACCGCATCAACCGGTATTGCAGCCATCGGTGGAAGGAGCCATTGTGAAAGTAAGGATATCCCAGTGTTGTCGATTCCCCTAATACAAAGATCCGGGTTGTATTTTCATCCTTTTTCTTTTTAAAGATCTCATGGTTACCGGTTGTTGCGATCGATTGATTGGTGAAATACCTTTTGGAGGCATCTGGATTGAGTACAAGGAAATCATTACTCCCGGCGTATTCAATGAAAAGACGTAGGTCGTTGCCATAATGAAAAGCCCTTAAAACACCTTCAAGCAAAACCAGGAACAGGAAGGGCAACAGGATCCCGATGACCTTGAACAGGAAGACTTTTCGGCTTGCAGGTTGTTTGAATATTCCTTTCATGATGAATGTTGGTCTCCTAACCCCGCCTCGACGTCGTCGGGATTCGGCAGGCCCCTCTCCAAAGTGAAGGGGGAGGGAGGCCTTTGCGAATGTACTATCTATTTTCTTTCAGGCATTTTAAAAGAAAGGGGTTTCTTGCCCTTGATTATCTTACTCGCTTCTCCCGTCAGCCACAGGTAATGATCCGATGGCTGGTGGTCCATATCGATAAATAAAGTACCCTTTCCGGGAGGTGGCGCATCCGAACATTTGAATATCGCAGTCCCTTCATTGACTTCATCAAACATGGCTACATAAAGCATCTTCCCTCCTGCATTGATGGCTGTGGAAAGCATTTGCCAATAAAAACGTCCGCCTTGTCGTGGAATTGAGCCCACCGGTTTTATATCATCGGGAAATGCATGCACACTAAGATTGTGCCAACTGAATCCGGGATAAACACAGGGAACATAGTCAACATTGTTGGCCAGGCACCACTTGCTGTCTTCCATCATTACATCACGGTACCGGTCCATGTCGTTATGGAGTAAGGGCGAAAAGCGTTGCACGGTCCACGGCATGACCAGGTCTGCCTGGCGAATGAGGTCGTGTAAGTAGGGATCGGGGACGCAATCCGCCCGCAGGTCCCGCCAAAATGTAGGAACGCCCAGCATCACAGAACAGCCGCCATAAACCGGGTCGTATTTCAGAAAATTGATCAGCCGTTCCAGGCCTATGTTGCGGATGTTATAAGGCCTGTCCGGAAAGCCAACTCCCCAAATCACCACCAGTGGTTTTCCCCGGTGGAACAAATACGTCTTTTCACCTTTTTGATTAGTTACCTTTAATTCATCCACCAGATATTTCCAGTCGTCGATGATCGTAGAGCAATCTTCGCCCCCTGCCTTTAACCCGGAAAGATCGTACATGACAGCAATGGCTCGCTTATATTTGGAGGCCGCCTCCATGGCATTCTGCAAAATGACAGAAGATTCTTTTTTCCGGTTGCCTTCCCGCGTAGCATCAAAAAAACGCTGCATAAAAACTCCATCCACATTGTATTCCTGCATCCATTTAAAATGAAGATCAATGGTGCTTTTATCCAATGAACTGAAGAACCGCGCCTTTGATCCGTCGGGCATGCTGAACGGGGTTTCATACGTTTTTTCGTATTCCGTTACGTCAGGCCAGGCGTCAATACTGGAACTGTTCTCATCACCGAAGGCATATCGTTTGGCGGCACTGCCATCGCCGGCCGCCCGGAACCAACCCTGGTATCCGGCCATCACCAGACCAGTATAGGACGGATACAGGGTAGAGGAGTTGTGTTTATTTTGTGCACAAACAGCGGTGGCAACCACGACAACCAGAAGAATAAAGAATGTTTTTTTCATAAGGGTATAAAAATGAATAAAGGTTAACCATGATATCATGATTAACCTTTACCGTTTAAAGGAGATTTAGTAGCCTGGATTTTGTGTCCATTCCGGATTTCTTGTCATCTCGGTGAAGGGGATAGGAGCCAGGTATTTCTGGCTGATGTTGGTTCCGGGAGGGACTTGATTTTCTACCGGATCCCTTCCGGCAACGACCTGAGGCAAAAGCTGCAATCGGACGATATCAAACCACCGTACGCCGAACTCGCCTGCAAATTCATAGGCCCGTTCATATACGACAGCGTCGCGGAAATCAGGACCGGAAAGGCCGGGAGTCAGATCAGGAAGGCCGGCGCGGAACCTTACTTTGTTGATGGCAGTATAGCTGTCTGCAGTTGGTGCGCCCCCTGCCATGGTAGAAGCTTCCGCGTAGTTCAGCAGGACGAGAGGATAGCGAATGATATCCGTTGCTTTATTGGTACTGGGCTGGATCGAGAGTATTTCAGTATCACTTTCTTTAACGCCATCACCACCCAGACCCGCTCTAAACTTTCTGTAGTAAGGGTGCTGGGCGTGGGTTTCAGGTGAGTCCCAGGGAACCAGCTTGAACGTGGTTTTATCCGCTTGCCTTAATTTTATTGTCGTGTAAAAAGTAAGGTCAGTCCGGGTACACACGGGAGCGTTCTTGAAAAAATTGATCTCCGGATACACATCATCCCAGCCGCTCGATCCATCCTTGGCCACTTCCTCAAGAGGAACGTTGCTCGATCCGAACCTGCGGTTAGGAAGACTTCCTGCCACATTATAATAGAGTGAAAAGATCGATTCAGGACTGTTGTTGGTCTGGAAGACCTGGTCGTATGGGGTGTTCAGGTTATAAACACCTGCATCGATGACGATTTTGCCCTCTGCGGCAGAAAGCGCATAGCCGCTGGCTTGATTGAGAGGCCAGCCTGCCATGGTCAGGTAAACATCTGCCAGGAGGGAACTTGCAGCATAGGTATTTGCCTTGCCTTGTACAAGCGGTGTTCCCAAAAGCCCTTTGGCTGTTTGAAGATCACTGACAACCGATTCGTATATCTGTGGAACTGCTGATCGCTCAGGTCTGGCGTTAACATCGATTGTACCCAACACAAGAGGGAGTTCGCCAAACGTCCTTACCAGGTAATAGTAGCACATGCCCCTCATGAAATAGGCTTGTCCGGCAGCATCATTTTTCAGTGCTTCTGTCGAATTTACTTTGGCATAATTGGTAATGATATTGTTTGCCTGGTAAATGGCCTGCCATGGGCCTTCCCATTCCGAACGCATGCTCTGATTGCTGCTCCCACCCGATAGCCGGTCAAAGTCGCGCTGATCATACTTGTTAAGACCCGGGTCTGTAGTATAATCATCCGAACCAAAATAGGAAGTTTCCTTACTGGTGAAACCCCAACTGCCGTCTTTGGCAAGGTTGAGATACATTGCTGCAACCGAAGCATCCAGGTCACTTTGCGTTTTAAAGTAGGTGATCGGTGTAAGCCTGGATTTCGGATCCTCCGTGAGGTCCACGCATCCGCTGAACAGCGCGAGGAGTATGAATGATATAAAATATTTTTTGTTCATAGTATCTTGATGTTATGAATTAATGAATTAAATAATTAGAGCCCTATCCTGACTCCCGCGGTATAGGTCCTGGGGTTGGGTATTACTCCGAATTCCAGACCCTGCTGGCTTGCATTACCTCCGTTTTCAACTTCAGCATCATATCCTTTGTAGGGAGTAATGGAAAACAGGTTCTGGCTGCTCACGTATACCTCGAGGCGGCTTACTTTTATTTTCTCCAACATGGAAGCAGGTATTCGGTACGCGATCGAAATATTCTTCAGCTTGACATAACTTGCATCGTACACATAACGGCTGCTCAGATTGTAATTTTTGCCGGTGTTGCTCCAGGCAGGATTATTTGTTTCATGCTCCGGTGTCCACAGGTTCTCCGGAACGGCTTCTGCCGTTGTTGCATTCTTCATGTCGCCAAGGCCGCCCCAGAGAAAGGCGAGGGTCTGACCATACTTTTTGGCGCCTTGTGTTCCCTGAAACATGAAACTAAGCGTGAAATTGCCGTACGTCACATCGTTGATGAACCCGAAGCTGTATTTTGGCGTACCGTTACCAATCGCCTGATAGTCGGCTGTCGTATAAGCATGATCGCCATTAACATCGATATACCTGGCATCGCCGGGTTTCATCCCAAATAAGGCCGCCTCTGCTGCATCACTGGTTTTCCACGTGCCCAGGAAGTTGTATCCGTAAAATTCTCCTAACGGCCTTCCCACCCTTAGTACGTTTTGTCCGGTAGGACCGCCGGTTATCACGTTATCCAGCCCGCCCAGGTTGAGCACTTTGTTCCGGTTCACGGATAACGTAAAGGTTGAGGTCCACCGGAATTTCGGCCCGGCAACAGGCGTTCCGCCAAGGGTCAGTGCAAAACCTTTATTAGAGAGGCTGCCGATATTCCTGTTATACGATTGGCCTCCCAGGTAGAAGGGAGCCTGGTAATTGTATAACAGGTCGTTAATTGTGCTGGTATAAACTTCAGGATGAACGGTCAGGCGTCCATTGAAGAATTCAGCGTCGAGACCGATATCATAAGACGTTTTAACTTCCCATTTAAGAGAGGGCGACACCGGTGATCCAAGTGGTGTGGAAACTGTCGGTGTTGTGCCGTTGAAGTAATAAGCAGGTTGAGAGCCGCCAGTGGTAATAGAGGGTATCGTAGAGTAGGCACCTACGGCCTGATTACCCGTCTGACCATAAGAAGCCCAAAGCTTCAGCGAATTGATTACTCTTGAACCAGCCATAAAACCTTCATTTGACATTGTCCAGCCCACGGCAACGGAAGGGAACGAACTGTATTTATCGGTCAGGTGAGAAGATCCATCCGTGCGAAGGCTGGCCTTGACCGAATATTTATCTTTAAATATGTAACCAACCCTTCCCATATACGACACCAGCCCTTCGGCAGAATAATCAGAAGACGTATTCTGCGTAGAGCCCAGGCTCAGGTTATAATAACCCAGCGAATAGGTCGACTGTTTGGTGGATTTGGCCTGGACTGAATTGTTTAAGCCGCTCATCGATTCATACAACGCCGTCACTTCAAAAGCATGGTCCCCTACCGTTTTGTTATACGTAAGGAAGTTACTGGTCAGGAAGTTTCTGTTCCTGTTTGTATTGACCTGCGCATAATCAGACTTGTTGTCATAGTTGCCGGTGCCCGGGCCATAAACCTGCTGGCGATACCCAAAACCCAATGAATAAACATTGGTAGAGGTAAAGGTCAGACCATTCAGAACGCGCCAGGTGAACGTCATGTTTTCCTGGAGGTTGGTATCAATGTTATCGTTGGCCTGGTTGTTTGCCTGTGCAATTGGATTAAACTGGATGGAAGCATAAGAAGAATGACTTATATACTGACCGGTAACGGGGTCACGGACCGGCGAGGTAGGGTCCCATTCCGGTGCCTGGTTGAAAGGATCACCCAGTCCACCACCATAACTGTTATTATGACTTTGCGGAATAGTGGCTACGGTAATAAACCTCACCTTCATTTTATCATTGATCTTCGCTTCGATGTTGGACCTGAAGGAGGTCCTTTTATACCATTGGTTCAAAATGATGCCCGGCTGGTCGAGTTGGCCTAACGAAAACCGGTACTTGACCACATCATTACCGCCTGATATATCTATCTGGTAATTCTGGACAAACGCTTTCCTATGAAGTTCCCGCTGCCAGTCGGTGCCGGGATTGGTTTGAAAGGCCTGAAGGTCGGCCGGCTTGAAAGGAGGTGTCTGACCGGTAGAGCTGAATTGATTGTTCACCGACCGGGCAAAATCATAGGCATTCATGAGGTTCAGTTCCTTTGGGATCGTCGCCTGTTGGAACCACGATTCAACATTGACTTTCATTTTTCCTGCTTTTCCGGATTTGGTCGTGATCAGCACAACACCATTTGAACCGCGTGATCCGTAGATCGCGGCGGAGGCGGCGTCCTTCAATACTTCGATTGACTCTACGTCGTTCACGTTTACATCCGAGCCGGAGCCGATGCTTCCGTCAATTACGTACAGCGGCTCTGTGCTGCCGGTGATAGAATTCGCACCCCGGATCTTAACCCGGAGACCCTGGCCAGGTTGTCCGTTCTGACTGGTGACCACCACGCCGGCTGCAGTTCCCTGGAGGGCTTGTTCCAGGCGCACCAATGGCCGCTTCGCGATCTCATCGGATTTTACCGTACTGATAGCCCCTGTAACATCCTTTTTCAATTGCGTTCCATAACCGATAACGACAATTTCGTTCAGCGTAGCAAAATCAGGCTGAAGGGAAATGTCGATCGATGTCCTGTTGTTAACAGGAACTTGCTGGGAAGCATAGCCAATAAAGGAGAAAACCAGGGTGGCATTACCATCGGTTACGGTGATGGTATAGTTGCCATTCGCATCGGTGGAGGTACCCCTGGTAGTTCCCTTCTCGATGACGTTCACTGCAGGAAGCGGAGAACCGTCTTCTGCTTTTACTTTGCCCGATACAGTGACCTCCTCAACCGGACCGGAATTTTCGGTTGGACTTTTCGATGGCTCTTCCTTACCATTCACAGGCCACGCATGTGCATGGACCAGGGAGGTTGCGGCAAGGAAAAAGGCCAGAATCACGTAGATTTTTGTCATAATAAAACAGGGTTTGGGTTTAATAATGTGACGTTCGTAATCGTTTGAAATAAGTAAAACAATCGTTTACGATGAGTCAAATCTATCCCGGGGTACTTAATAATCTCTTAATAACCTATTAACAGGAATATTTCCCCGGAATTTCTCAAAAAAAGATTTTTGGAAAATGGGGAAAGAACCCCTCCCGGGGGGATATTCTGAAACAGGAGGGGGTGGAGTATGCCAGGGAGTCGGGCACACCCTTTAAATTTGTTCAGGAAATAACTTCTTCGAATGTCTTGACGTAGTTTTCGTCGTAAAGATTCTTGTACTCTTTTACGAAATGATCGTACCAGGTCTTTGCGAGGGAATACTTGCCTTTTTTGTTAAGGACCGAACACTTAATGACTAACGCTTCCTGGTTAATACTGTCATAATTGAATATGGAATCGGCAATTTCAAGCAGGACTTTGTCGTCCTTGTTGACATCCAGTTTTTGCGAATACTCCAGGAGCGTATCAATGATCTGGTTCGAGATATCCGATTTAAATCCATCCAGCCAGGCAAGCTGAAGATTGGGCAACAGGCTGCCGCGCTTCACGTTCGCCATCATGATCCCGATTTCATCCTGGCTCATGCTTTCGCCTGCCTTATGATGACTGAGCAACCTGAATACCCATTGGTAGTCACAAAATACAGAGGGCCCCAGGGTAAGGCGTAAGTACGAATTATTGTTCTCTATGGAGACACCGCTGATCTCCTCTAAAAGTGTTCTTAGTTTTTTAATGTTAACATTCCTGTTGTTCCTGGCGCTTATTTCATCCTTATCCGGCCACAGGTACTCCTGGAGAACGGTCGTCGATATCCCCTTTTCAAATTTTACAGAATGAAGAAGAACCAGCACAAACAGCTCTTTCAGTGTCATCGTGAATTTGCCGGTAATGTCAAGACCTTCTTTATCAAAAACCTGGAATCCGCCGAATAAATAAATGGTAGAAAAAACTTTCTCCTCTACCACCTCTGCCGGCAGATTTTTTATTGGCATTGTCACGACCGGATGTTGGTTAGCGATCTCAGCAGCCGCTTCAGGTTTTACCGCCAGTACTCCTTTTCGGACCCGGATCAGCCTGTACAGTATTAGTCCGCAACCCAACCCGCCGAGAATCAGGGCCAGGTAGTAAAATGCAGCCTGCATCGGTTTTGGAAAAGAACCTTGAATTACATCCGATGCATGCAAAGGCGGATAGTTGATGGAATAAACATCGACTTTGTACTGATCCTTTTCGCGGTGCGCCGTCACCGCAACCAGTTCATTTGTTGACTCCGACAGAAAAAGATCGCTGAAAGAATGCTCATCATGAAATAGGAACGGTATGGAGTCGGCCAGGGTCACGAATTCCGGTTTTCCTGTAGCATAGCGTCTCAGCATGACGTGGCTTTCATATTTATTTTTTGGGAAACCCAATACGTAAAAGCAACTGTCTTTTTCGTTAATTACCAGGGAATTGGAAAACACCATGTCTTCCTCGTTGTGGGACGGACCAAAGTCCCATAATTTTTTTATGGCATGGGTACGCAAATCAAAAGAATACAGATCATAAAAACTTTGAGGGAATAATTCCTGTTTGCCGCTGACACTGCCGAAGCCGCCAAAAATAAGCACGCGGTCTTTTTTAGCCGTCATGCCGCAGGCGCCGAGGTAGCGCGGAGGAATAGTGCCCGAGGTCTTCACGGTCAGCCACTTTTTCTGCGACACATCATACTTAAAGAAATCGTTTTTGTAGGTAAAATAGCCGTAGCCTCCAAAAGTATAGACCGAACTATCATGCGGGTTATAAAACTTATTATTGTGCCAGTAATTGGGCTGGAGGTAGAGTGTGTCTTTGTTGCTCCACGTACGCTGGGCTATGTTATAATAGGAGAGGGTGTTCGTGAAAACATCGTAATTGATCAATGCCCCGGTACTCCCTGAATACAGGAGTTGATTGGCATCGGTATAAACGGGGTTGCCTGCTTTATATTTCTTTTTTTCAAAGCTGCCCTTTTGCATGCTCACGGTATAAGCATTGTTCCGGTCAACGGCATACAATGTGCCCGATTTACTATCGAACGTTACGGAGGGATATCTTTCTGTGATAAATTCCTTCCGGTGGATCCACTGAATATGCTTGTCGATCAGCCAGGTCGGATTCAGGACCACGGCCCTGTATTCGAGTTTTGTATCGTACACTTCGTTTACATTGTGATTCTTCAGTTCCCATTTTATGGCGGGCTGATTCAGGCGAAGCAGCTCAACGTCCTTCAGGCTGATAGGAGGTGCATCTGACGTTCTGAATTTTCCGTAATCATGACTGCCAAAATAAAACCGGAGGGTACGCAGCGTGGACATTGAAAAGACTTCCGTTTTCCTGTTACCGTTCCAGGAGAAAGCGATCTCGTTGGTCCGGGCCGAGAATGCTATGGATATGCGTGTCCACTGCGCGGGTTTCAGATCCACATCGGTGTATTCGAAGTGGAGTTTAGTTGGTTTATTATTAATAATAAGATTGAGATCGCTGAAATCGCTGTGCTCAGGGCTCGATACCAGGTCAATATTTAAGGAATCATTTGCAATGATCCTGAGCACATATCCATAGGCATTGGTCAGGCGATGAAATGACAGGTCAAATTTTATTTCAACATCACCCTGGACAATAAAGGGCTTCCCGGGATTGAGGTTTAAGGAGGTCCGGAGATCTTTTGTTACCTCGTGGGAAGCAAAGGACAACCCATAGTCCGGATCGCTCTTAGCAGGTTGGGCATTCAGCCCGCTAACAGAAAAAAGGACGGCTAACTGAAAAACAGACCTTCGGATGAGCTCAACCATCTTCCTTATATTCCCCTATCAATTTTCTCAACGAACTTAACTAAAAAAGGCCAGATTTTGAATAAAAATCTATGGTTTAAGCCGAAATTAAGCCGTTTTTAAGAACCCACTGATAATTTGGTGTTTTTGACTACTGAATAAAACACCCGATGAGAATTGCATCATTTTTCCTGCTTCTGCTTCTTATTGGACCGGGTTGCAGCCGAGCCCCGGTCAGGGAAAAATCTTCCGCCCGAAAAGTCAATCTTGTTAATCCCTTTATCGGAACAGGGGGACACGGACATACATTTCCCGGCGCTGTTGTTCCCTTCGGAATGGTGCAACTCAGTCCGGATACCCGGTTAACGGGGTGGGATGCCTGCTCGGGATATCACTCTTCCGATCCTGTCATTCTCGGCTTTTCACACACTCACCTGAGCGGAACAGGGGTCGGTGATTATGGAGATATTCTGTTTATGCCCACGGCCGGCGCTCAGCAATTAAATCAAGGAACCGCCGAAGATCCCGATTCAGGTTATTGTTCGACGAAATCAGCCGGATCGGAAACTGCATCGCCCGGTTACTATACTGTTACCCTCGCCGACTACGACATTACCGTCGAACTCACCGCCACAACGCGGGCCGGCATGCATCGCTATCGGTTCCCTGAAGGCAAAAAGGCAGGAGTAATTATCGACGTCGGACATACGCTCCAAAATCATTTTAATCAGACCAACCGGATTGAGGTAGTAAATGATCACGAGATCAGGGGCTACAAGCTGACGCGCGGATGGGCCCGCGAACAACCCATCTATTTCCATGCCGTATTCTCAGCACCCTTCACGTACCGGTTTGGTATAAAAGAAACGCTGCTTGCTTCTACCGCGAATACGGTAGACCAGATAGGAGCAAAAGCGCTTCTCACATTCGACCGTCTCGCAGGGAAGGAACTGCTTGTCAAAGTTGGGATCTCTGCCGTCGACTTCGAGGGAGCACAGAATAATGTAATGACAGAAATTCCGGATTGGGATTTTAATGGTGTTAAGGAAGCTGCCGCCACCGCGTGGACGAAATGGCTCGATCGGATCGACATTGCCGGAGGCACTCCCGAACAGCAGAATATCTTTTACACTGCATTGTATCACACTGCTATCAGCCCCACCGTTTTTTCGGATGCAGATGGCCGGTACCGCGGCATGGATAAAAAAATCCATACGATTGCCGGCCCATCCAGGAACTATACGGTTTTTTCTCTTTGGGATACCTTCCGGGCATTTCATCCTTTGATGACCATTATTAATCCATCCATGAATGAAGAATGGATAAGGTCCTTTATAAAAAAATACGAAGAAGGAGGAGCCCTTCCGATGTGGGAGCTTTCTTCCAACGAGACAGGAACGATGATCGGCTATCACGCTGTATCCGTCATTGCCGATGCGTTTATGAAGGGTAACCGTAACTATGATGTTGAAAAAGCCTACAAGGCAATGATAGACGCAAGAACGTTTGATACGGTTTCTATTCAATTTCCCGACAAGGAAGTTCAGCATAACCTGATGCCCCTCGCGAAACAGTACAATGAGGCCACCGGATTTATTCCCTGCGACCTGGAGAATGAATCCGTAGCCAAAGCACTGGAATTTGCTTATGATGACTGGTGCATCGCACAAGTAGCAAAGGCGTTGAATAAAACCGGCGATTTTGAAAAATTAACCGAACGCTCCAGGCGATACACAAGGTACTTTGACAAGGGTACTGGCTTTATGCGCGGGGTAAATTCGGACGGATCATGGAAGACCCCCTTCCATCCGCGCTTTTCGAATCACAGGGCCGACGAATATGTGGAGGGCAATGCATGGCAATGGTCGTGGTTTGTTCCGCACGATGTGCAAGGACTGATCGCGCTGCACGGCGGTGAGAAGCAATTTGCATCGAAGCTCGATAGTCTTTTTTCAACCAGCCCTTCCATTGAGGGGGAGAATTCATCTATGGATATCTCCGGATTGATCGGCCAATATGCGCACGGAAATGAACCCAGTCATCACATTGCTTACCTCTACAATTTTGTCGGCCAGCCATGGAAGACACAGGAGCTGGTCGATGAGATCCTCACCACGTTGTATTTCAACCGGGAAAACGGATTGTCGGGCAATGAAGATTGCGGGCAAATGTCTGCCTGGTATTTACTCAGCAGCATGGGCATCTACCAGGTAAGTCCGGGTAACCCAACCTATACGTTGGGCAGGCCGCTTTTCGACGAAGCGACTGTCCATCTGGAAAACGGAAAAGGATTCACCTTCCGGGCGAAAAACAACTCTCCCGCGAACAAGTATATCAGTAAAGTCAGTCTAAATGGGGTAAGGTTAGCCTCACCTTTTATTTCCCATGAGGAAATCATGAAAGGTGGAACATTGGAATTTATCATGTCTCCGGAAGTGAACGAACATGCATTTCAATAAATTGCGCTTTACCGTTTTGCCGCAATCTTATCAAGCTCTTCCCATGTCCAGGGAGTTGTTCGTCCGTTGGACTGCTCCCGGATCTTCTTAACCTCTTCCGGCTTTACCAGGATCCGGTTAGCAAAGTCTTCACCGATACTTCCGGGGAACCGCCTTTCAGAAAGCCCGATATCATAACGCAAATAGCTAAGGACAGAGGCAATCCATTCGTCATCGTTCATGCCCATGGCCGTCATATTTTCCGGATAGGTTTTTCCATCGACAGGACCGGTTAAGCCATTCAGGAGAATCCGGACCATCGCATCTTTATTTCTCAGATAGCGCATGAAATTTCCGGCCAACGGAGGCGCCAGTCTGGTGGGTACACCCTTGCCATCCGGACCATGGCAGGTAGAGCACAACGACTTAAAAATGGCAGCGCCATCGATGACCCGCTTCCGGCTTTCCGGATTCAAGGATCCCATTTTAGCTCCGAACTTTTTGATATCCTCCGTTTTATTCAGGCTCTTCTGAGCTGCAGCAATCATTTCATTGCCCGGGCTTTTGTTCAGGATAAATTCCGCGATCTCTTTGGCCTTTGGCGATTTGCTTTTGGAAAGAGAGAGAATAAGCTGGATGCGCACATCGTCGTCCCGATCCTCTTTCAACTCTTCCAGTTCTTCTATTACTTCCTCGTCATCATTTTTTAAGTATACTTCACTGACCCACACGGCAGCCTTTCTTACCTGAGGATCCTTGTCTTCCAACGCCTCGGACAATACATCTTTGTCCATCGCATCCAATCCGCTTAAGGTCCACAAGGCATGAACCCGGGCCAGCGCAGAAGGCTTTTCTGGTAAGGGTCCTTTTTTACCGATCGCAATATGCTTCAGATCGTCAACAACGGATTTGTCGTTGCGCAAGACAATCTCTTTTTGCGCATTGTCGCGCCACCAACCATTGGGATGATCCAGGTGCGCGACCAGTTGACCCGGTGTTTCGTCCAGCATATGTGGCTTCGGTCCACGAGGCATGCCATCGTGTACCAGTCTCCAGATCCTTCCGTGCTGAATATTTTTTTGCAAGCCGAGCCGTAGAATTTGCTTGCGCAGATAGCTGCCTTCCCCGGTCCAGGTTCCCTCCTGAATAATACCCCTGTTCATGTCAACAATATAAAGACACCCATCCGGGCCGGTGTAGGTATTGACGGGTCTGAAATTCATGTCGGAAGACGCAATGAATTCCTCCTTTTCATAGGCATTCTTAAGGGTCCTTTTTCCAGCGGTGTTAATGATCTTTGCTCTTCTTATGATCCGGGCTACCGGTTCATTGATAAGATAATCGCCCACGAGGGTGGCGGGAAGGCGATCGCCCCGGAAAATGGATTGTCCGTTGGCGGCGGTAAAATGATTTAGGGTGGTGTCTTCCCGAATCCTTCTCAAACCACCTTGTATATCTGGTGTTTTTATAATCGGCCAGACGGCCCCAAAGGTTGAATCATTGTAAGCATCCGCAAATTCCAACTGGCCGTAAGCGGGATTGATATGAAATCCTGAGCCTGCATTTTCTGCGCCTGCTCTGCTGTAATAAAGCCTGCCGTAATTATCATGGGTCAATCCCCACTGACCGTTAGAGCCGCTGACGAGCGAGTCGGGATGGAGCATACCTCCTTTGTATTGAAAGCGCACCGGGTCGACCGTAATGTAAATCCAGTTGTCAAGGTTCCAATCCAGTCCGCTTCGCTGGTGCTCCAGGTTTCCAAAAGCTTTTTTATCGGTGTGATAGACTTTTCTTTTTTGATCGGCCACACCATCGTTGTTCGTATCTTTATAGGCATATATGTCGTAGGTATCCGTTTCATTGACGAGAAGTTCATTTCCGACGGCCAGGATCATACGAGGCAACATCAGGTCTTTACTATAAACAGAACTCTTGTCCATCTTGCCATCGTCATCCGTATCTTCCAGTAACATCACCCGGCTGCCGGGCTGATGTTCGCCCGTGGTATCTACCGTCTGCATGTACGTTTCCATTTGCGTCACAAACATTCTTCCATTTCCATCCCAGGAAATCGCTACAGGCTCACTTAGCATGGATTCGTCGGCAACGAGTTCAAGATGATAGCCTTTTGGCAGTCGAAACGAATTCAGACTTTCTTCCGGTGTCAGATAGCCCGGCTGGGGGTCCTTGTTCACGGTTCGGGGTGAATCAAAGCCCTCCTCTTCCTGCACAATACCTGTTTCCTTATTTATTTGTGTACACGTTGAGAGTAGCACCAAGGTGGTGATAAATGCTGTGACCAGCATGAGTTGTTTTTTCATTTACAATTTGGATTACCTATTTTAAATCATGGATAAAAACTCAAATTAAGAAAAAGCCATGGATATTTATAAAGGCCCGGTGTGGGCAAGTCATCAAAACTGCCGCACCCTGGTGCCGGGAGAAAGACAATTTTCGGATGAACAACTGAAACTGATGATTGAAAGAGATGGCGTGATGGGCGGTGCGTTGGATACGTGGATGTTGTATCCCGGATTTGAAATGGGAAAGGATAGTCCCGCAACGTTAGGTATCAACCTTGAAAAGGTAGTTGATCATTTTGATCACATCTGTCAGCTGGCAGGGGATTGTTTGCACGTCGGATTCGGTACGGATCTCGATGGGCTTTTTGGTACGGAACAAACTCCTTATGATATGGATACCATTGCGGACATCGTCAAGTTTGAGAGGATACTCGCCAGCCGGGGATATACCGTCGAGAACATAAGGAATATATTTTCCGGTAACTGGTTACGGGTTATAGAAAAAGCATGGACCTGATCGTAAAATGGACAATTCGATTAGCTTATTTTGCCACTCACATTCGTGTCCTTCCAACTTCGTGTCGCGGCCGATTCAATTACAGCAGCACATACTTTTTGTGTTTCCAGGGCGTCTTTAAAAGTGGGATGGCACGCTTCACCGAGTTCCAAACTTTTTAGGAAATCGGCAGCCTGATGAACAAACGAATGCTCGTAACCGATGATTAATCCGGGTACCCACCATCGCTTCATATATGGCTGATCACTATCAGTAACCAGAATGGAACGCCAGCCGCGAACAATGGAATCATCCCGGTGGTCAAAATATTCCAGACGGTTGAGATCGTGAAGATCCCAACGAATGGAAGCGTGCTCACCGTTTATTTCAAAAGTATAGAGGGCTTTGTGCCCACGGGCATATCGTGTGGACTCAAAGACACCGAGAGATCCGTTTTCGAAATGACAATGGAAGATACAGGCATCATCGATGCCAACCTTCTGAACCTTGCCGGTGGCCTGATGAACCCTTTCTTTGATGAAGGTTTCCGTCACGGCAGATACGTCCTTAATGCCTCCGTTCAACCACATTGCGGTATCAATACAATGAGCTAGTAGGTCACCCGTTACACCTGAGCCCGCTACATCCACATCCAGGCGCCAAAGTCCCTCACCCCCCTGCGGCAGCTCTGGACTAATTGTCCAATCCTGGAGAAAGTTGGCCCTGTAATGAAAAATTTTTCCAAGTTTTCCAGCGTCAATAATCTGCTTCGCCAACGTAACGGCCGGTAAGCGCCGATAGTTATACCAAACCGTGCTTGGGACACCGGCCTTTTCAATTGCGGCCACCATTTGTTGTCCTTCTGCCAATGTTCTGGAAAGAGGTTTCTCACACAAAACCATTTTTCCCTTTGCCGCCGCGGCAATAGCAATTTCAGCATGATTGCTATTGGGTGTGCAGACATCAACAGCATCAATATCATCCCGTGCAATCAACGCTTTCCAATCGGTTTCTGTCGACTCATATCCCCATTGCTCCGCGAATGCACGAACTTTGTCAGCATTGCGTGAACAAACTGCTTTTAATAGCGGCTGATAAGCCAATTCAGGAAAGAAATTTTTTATGCGATTGTAGGCATTGGAGTGCGTTCTGCCCATGAAGCCACACCCGATCAATCCAATTCGTAATACTTTATTTTTTGCCATTCTGATTTCAATAATAATAAATTGTTGAAAATGTACGCGTCGATTAAATACCTAAGCTTCATACCATCCGTGCTTCTGCCGAACCTTTATCATGGTGGCCAGGACATCGTTCCAGGTTTGTTGCTTCATCATCACGTCATTCGAAAACATACATCCATCCCAGCAGACGTGCTTGAACGCTTTCGTAAGCTTTCCGCTTTCATCGCGCAACCAGTGCCCCGCATCGGTTGCAATGTCAAGCTTTCCATTGGGATCGGTCGCCAGGCAATGGCGGCCCGTTTTATCATGCGACCCTGTGCCGTGAACTGTACCATCGTTTTGAGCTACGTGGAAGTCTATTGTCCAGGGACGTAAAGCTTTTGTTAAAGTTTTAAGTCCTTCGGTAAGTGTATTACGATCTTTCCAATCGAAATTGGTTGGCAGGATGCGGTCTTCTGGCCGGTTGTATCCCAGGAGGTATAACAATGTATGTGACATGTCTGCCTGAAACCCGATGTTCGGACGATCCACCGCTTCCAGGGTTTCAACCATGGTCTTCCAGCTGTGCATTCCGCCCCAGCATATCTCCCCCTCTGCAGCAAGTCTTTCGCCGTAATCCAAGGCTACATCACAGGCCTCGTGGAACGTCCGGGCTATCAGTTTTGTGTTGTTCACGGGATCAACAGCCCATTGCTGTGGTGAACTTGCAGAATCGATGCGAACAACTCCATAGGGACGAACACCCGCTCCGCGCAATACCTTTCCAATATGGCAAGACTTGCGAACCATCTCTATAAATTGTTTGCGCTCTTCTTTATTGCCCATCGAAGGGCCACCCCAGACGGGAGCAACCAAGCTTCCAATTTTTAAATTCAGGCCGCTGACCTTGTCGGCCAGTTTTTTAATTCCATCGTCGGTTAGGTCAATATTGATGTGGGGATCGAGAAGGCCGAGATCGACACCGTCAAATTTAACTCCGTCTACATGAGCTGCAGCAGTCATTTTCAGCATGGTGTCAAAATCAATAGGAGGCTCAGAATCGGGTCCTTTACCCACGACACCTGGCCAGGTAGCATTGTGCAGTTTGGGAAAATTGTTTTCCGGCATAAGTAGTTTTGTCTAAAATTTCAGGATACTATTCTATTTGATTGGAAGTTTATATTTCATTTACAACTTCAGATCAGGGTTGTCCGGACCGAAATGTTTCAGTATTACGATCGGATCCGTATCCGATGGATTCTCAATTTTAACACCTTGAACCGCCGCTTTCTCGCTGATAAAGAACTCGTCATTGGTCAACTGACCATAGCGTATAAGCGAAGGTGTTTCAATGCGCCAGGCACCCATTTTACCGTGTCCCTGCATGACGATGATGCCATACGCGGCATTATCCTTGATGGTAACTGTCGCGCCAGGCGCCACAGTTAGTTCTTTAGCACTGAAGTCATGAGACTTGTAACAAATCCAATTTTCGATATATCCCTCCGATTTCATTTCTGTCGCCGGCCTAACATGAACGGGTTGCATAAACCGGTTTGCCCGCATGTTGGGATCCACGTTTAGTTCCCAATCAAGAACTTCCAATAATAGATCGAAATCACCGATACGATCTTTGGGTGTACCATTCCACAACAGTTCTTCCGGGACAATAGCTTCATTAACCAGTGACTGATACATCGCAAAAACATCGGAAGCTTTTTGAGGCTCGTACGTACACATACTTCCGGGAGCATGAAGCAAGCCAGGCGGAACATCCCACCTTGTTCCGGGGTCAAGACGATAAGCAGAGGAGTAGTTTGTTATTTTATTATCGCCTTTTGTAAAATTAACAAGGCACTCACGAATCTGCGATTTGGTAGTACCAGGTGCAATTCCAAAAAAAGTATACGGAAAATCTCCTCCGTGATTATTCAGTTGGGGCGGGAAATAGTAAGCTTCAGGCTTTCCTAATTGGCCCACCATTTTGGCGTACTTATCATTGTGGTGCGTATGGTGCGGAAGAGGCCCCATATTGTCAAAAAATTTAGAATACATTGGCCAGCTTTCATACTTTTTCCACAAGCGTTCTCCAATGAGGCCACCTTTGAGATGATCGATGGCATCTTTTAATAGTAGACTGTTTTGCTTTGCCCCATCATCAAAGACCACAGCACTCAGTCCTTCATTTTCACCTGTTAGCGGACCATTCTTTGCAGGCGTTGTAGAAGAAAGCCAGCGTTCATCAATGCCTCCGCGCTGCCCCCCCAACACATAATAATCATCCGGATGAAGTTTAATTCTTCTGCCGGGTACGCAAAAGGACCGTGGAACCCAGGTAGGAGCAAGGCGTAATACGCCATTTCCCTGTTCGAATGCTTTTTCTGCCAAGCTTGATTTTCCTGTGGTTGCCATTATTATTTGCTTTTCTTTAAAAATTCGTGAATACTACTTTCATTGTCAACTATTTCAAGTTCAATATCGTAGGATTTGATTGCGCCAGGGGCAAGGAAAATAAGTTGACTCTCCTTCTTTGCCCGGGCCTGGCCTATCGGTGGGTTTGTTCCTGGCTCAAGTCCTGTAACGTATTCCCCCATTCCCCAATGCTGCCAGTTTGTTAACCATGGCAACTGTTGTTTTTGGAACCACAACGCAACAGCGATGCCTAACTTAGGATTATACAAACCGCACATACATTTCCCGGCGCTGTCTGGCGTGGGATTTATAAAAGCAACCTCTTCGCCTCTACCGTTATGTTGTTCCAATGGCTTAGGACATTGACGAAAATTATTTCCTTCTCTGAAGATCTTGGTTTTCGGATCTCCCCCGGTTGACTGCCATGAGCCTTTCCAAAGAATATCGGTGCCCTCATCCACCAGCGGCCATCCAAAATTGAAATGATATAGAAGCATGAGTGGCGCCGGTGTATTGGCAACGTTCAGTACTTCATCATGGATTCTTAAGGAGGCTTTCCCCAGGGTTCCGGAAATCGTACGTTTGAGTTCAAGGCTCGGACCAAATACCTGCGTTTGTTTAATCCTGCCGGTAATGCTCATTTCCATTCTGCCGCGTACCGGATCCGGCTGCATAATCGATTCAAGTTCTGCCGGCAGGTTGCTGATGCCGCCGTGCAGTCCACGCTCACCCTGTTCATCGGTCTCGGGCCCTCCTACATGAGACAGCCCACACGTTGTAAGCAGCCCTCCACCAAATGTTTTGATCCAATCCATTCCGCGATGGGAGAAGGGCTGGGGTGAGGTAATCCCTACGTGGCTTAACCATGCCAGGCTGTGCTGATTGTAAAAAGCGTCCGCAATATCCATTGCCCGGTCGATAACCACTTTATATCGCAACCCTGTTCCTGTATTGATCCATGCAACACGCGTTCCGCGTCCTGCACCGTTATCGAGCACAGCGGCCTCAATCCCACCTAATTGGGCTGGATTGGATATTTTATTGTGCCAGGAATGCTCTTTCAAATCGGTTTGAATTTCTGACGCTATTTCCTTGTGTTGAAAAAATTACAATTGCTTCAACAGGATGTTACGGTATTCAACTGTCATGGGTGGACCAACATGAACTTGTACGCCAAGTAGACCCTCCATTTTTCTATTTACCGTGTCGCTATCCGTTACATCACTCATGAGTACCCCGTTTATATAGTGCCGAAGTCTGTTTCCTTTTGCTATGATGCGGCACGTATTCCACCCTCCGGCCTTAATCACTGATTTTAATGAATCAATATTCCCCAGCGATCCCGTGATCTCTCTTTTACTCCAGGCATTGTCCTTAATGCTTGCCCGTAATGATCCTGGTTCTGCGGGGTTATCCTGAGAGAATATCGTGGCTACTTCTCCTCTATAGGCCAGGGTTGTTCTTCCGCGCTCTTCGTAGTTTTGTCCAGTATAACTATTTTTTCCATCAATATCAGCCTGATACCCTTTCAATGCATGCGGTATATCTGTTAATGCTTCACTGCGATAATTGATACCGCTGTTACCAGCGTTGGTAATGCGGAATTCTGTTTTCAATTCAAAATCTCCCGGCGTTCCACCTTTCCAGATAATGAATGTATTCGTCTTGAGCAGTGTGGCCGGAGTAACTTCTCCTATCAAACTACCATTCTCTACACGCCAATAGGTTGTATCCCCTTCCCAATCGGCTAAGGTTTTTCCATCAAATATTTGCACAAACCCGTCATCTCCTACTGAATCTGCCGCAACGGAGTGATTATTCTCTCCGGGCTTTTTGCAACCCCCAGCTATCAAAAAGAGAATAGTAAGACAGGCAAGTAACGGATCGTTAAGGCATTTTTGAATAGGCAATTTCATAATTCAATAATTTTCTGTCCAGGTACACTTTACAAAAGTCGTTATCAAATTCTTTCCTTTGAATAATTTCAAGCTGTTTACTGCATTAATGGTTCACTTATTGTTTTTTGTATTGCTCCTTTTGCTTGTCACCTCCCGCCATTAAATAAGCAACAAGATCTTTCAATTCTTCTTCATTCATGTTGTTGATCAGGCCTGGGTACATCGTGGAAATATAGGAGTATTTGGTACTGGCAACATCCTTCTTCGGTATTTCACGAAGTGTTTCAGGTGCAAAGGGATTTTGTGATATAAAATAAGACCTGTCATTTTCATTTGTAAGTCTTCCTAAAATGGAAGAACCATCTTTCATCGTGAATACCGTTGCGGCGTATTGATCTGAAACTACACTGTTAGGTTCAATAATGGATTGGAGCATGTCTCTTGGACTAAAGCGCGTTCCAAGTTGCGTTAGGTCCGGTCCGATATTTCCACCCTCGCCTCGCATGGTATGGCAGGAGCTGCATCGCCCGGCAGCATACATCATTTTTCCCTTTTCAAAATCCCTGTTTGCCAGTCCTGCTTCAACGAGTGGCAAGGCTTCCGCAACAGTCCAACTTTTTCCAGGTCCTTCAGGTTGAGGCCCACCTGCCAGGTCATTACCGGATTTCGATAATAGTGCTTCCCCTGAAAGTTCTCGATAATGTTCAAGCTGACTTTCCGGAACATGGGTTAGTGCAGCAAGGCGTGCTTTATTGATAAACCCAATGTAACTAGCACCCCCTTTATACCCAAAAGCATTCTTAAACCATGAAAAGTATTTTTCATGAAGTACGGGTGTCCATCCGGCTTTTGCGTTCATGAGTACTGTTGCATAGTATGTTTGCTGTGCAGGAGGAACTTTTGCAAGCATGCCTGCGATGTCCATTCCATACTGTGGATTTCTCAGGATCAGATCAGAAGACTGGCTTGCCGTTTTTTCGGCAGGATCATCTTTTGCTGTTTCCAGGAGGGCGAGGGTTTTTTCAATTACACCAGGGGCCTCAAGATACACCAACACCTTGCTTAAATTCCTGTTCAGCGAGTTGGTCTTGGCTGGATAATGCGGATTTAAATAATCGACAAGGCGTGCTTTCATAGGGGCCTCAGGGATCCCCATCCGCAAAACAATAAGCTCAAACACGCGCAGTAGGTCGATTTGCTGCGATTCAGACAGGGACTCGTATGGGATAGCAGTTAGTGATTTCAGCATGGCATGGCGTAAACCAGGCTTACCGTGTCGTGCCAGTGCAATCATGGACTGCATTAAGGTCTGCGGATCTTTTTCCTTCAGGGCACGTGCTTCCCATTGACTTACCGGCTGATGTTCCACGGCTATTCTGGCAGCATAGCGGATAAACCGGTCTTCATGTTTTAAGTAAGGCCAGCTAAAATCGACTGCGCTTTTTTGCGGTTCGCCATGGAATGCTTCCAATTTTTTTCTGAGAATACGCGCTACCTGGCCTTCATCGGGCGAACTCGTTGGCGCACTTTCCACATTTTGATTTCCGTCTCCTTTATAGTATACTCTGTAAAGGTCTGATTCCAGCCGACGACCTCCGGTCAGGAAATAGAGTGCACCATCCGGACCAATGATGCCATCTGTTAAAGGAAGCGGAGCTCCGGAAAGGAATTCTTCCGCCTCTGCGGAATACGTTGATCCACTGGGTTTAAGATAGATCGCATAAATAATTCCGAAGCTCCAGTCAGAAGCGAATAATGCGTGTTTATATTTTTCCGGAAACCTGGCATTCATTCCATGAATAAGGTTGGTTGGCGAACCTTGACCAATGTTTATTACGGGAGGAAGATTATCCGGAAAATCAGGAGACCATTTACTATTCCCTGTCCGCCATCCAAATTCACTTCCACTGGTGACATGACAAATGCGTGTGGGGCGGTACCAGGGCATTCCAAAGTCCCATTCCATATCAGAATCATAGGCAAACATTTCTCCGGCTTCATTAAATGTAATATCAAAGGCATTGCGATAGCCAGCACTGATTAATTCCCAACGACTGCCCAGCGAATCGATGCGTGCAATCCATCCCCCCGGAGCCATTCGGTCATTCGCGTGACCCCTTGGATCTTTTATTAATGGGAACATATTGTCTTCCTGCCAAACCTTAGGTAGCCTGTAAGCATCCATCGGCGGCACATTAGTATGGTTTCCAGCGATCACATAGATTGATTTCTTATCAGGACCCAAAATGACACTATGAGGTCCGTGCTCACCTTCACCTTCCAACTCTTTAAGCAAGGTGATTTTATCAAATTGGTCATCGCCGTCTGTGTCCTGAAGCCGGTAAAGTCCGCTGGTTTTTTCAAACTCCTCACTTTCCCGGTTGTTTACCATTACATAAAGACTGTTAAAAGCATATAACAGACCTTGCGCATATCCCATCTGAATTTTGGGCTTCGTAGAATCTGCCAATTCAATATTGGATTTACCAATTTCGAGCTTTTCTATTTTAAGAACTGAGTCTTCGCCAATGGGAGCTAGTTCCAACCTGTATAAAGCGCCATACTGATCGGATGTTATCAGTCTGCCCTTGGGATCGAAGGTCATCGCTACCCATGATCCCTGGTCGTTTTCCGAGGGACTGTACAAATGCTCCACCTGAAAACCAGGTTGAATTTTGAGTTTTTCAATTTTTGAATTCACCGGACTGGTTTTTCCCGTAGACTTGTCGGTTCTACAGGATGCCCACAGCAAAGCACAGACACAAAGTGTGAAGGCTAATTTTATGGGTTGAGGGTTTATGGTCATGTTGATTAAAGTCAAATATACTTTAGTTAAGAGTGAAGTTGCGATAGATCCTGCACAAAATCGAGTGTGGTCACAACTATTTTTTTGTCCATACTGCCCAATCAAGAACAGATAGAATGGATCTGACAAACGGTAAGCATCCCTGGCAAATACGGATAGAACTCTCGCAGAACAGAACGGGCAATTTTAGACTTCCGAATCTCTAAAAATGGGTATATTGAACTTGCATATTTTGAAAGGTTTAAAAATGGGTTGCCGATCATTCACTTAACAAAACGATGTTAATATGAAAGGGAAAAAAGGATTATTTGGCACCGCTCTCCTTCCAAACCAGGAAGGATCCATTTCAACAAGGATTCTGTACGTCGTTTTTCTGGCCGTCCTGGCGGGGTTGAGCTCCTGCAATCCTAAACCTGAATCAATCCAGGTTGGGGAAAATGATATTGGAGGTGTAATCACCGGCCAAAATGGGCCTGAAGCAGGAGTTTGGGTGATCGCTGAAACACATGATCTGCCCACCCGGTTTGCCAAGATCGTGGTAACCGATGACAATGGCCGCTATTTGATTCCCGGGCTTCCAACTGCAAATTACTCCGTTTGGGTACGGGGCTATGGACTGGTGGATTCCCCAAAAAAGGAATCCAAACCGGGCAGCACACTAAACATGGATGCCGTCGTCGCGCCAAACCCGCACGCTGCGGCCGAATACTATCCGGCGGGGTACTGGTTTTCCCTTCTCCATGCGCCGGACAAAAGCAAGTTTCCGGGGACAGGTCCGGCAGGAAATGGCATCTCTCCAAACATTAAAACGCAAGCGGACTTTTTGAGGAGTATAAAATCAGGCACCTGTCTGGCCTGTCATCAATTGGGTAGCAAAGGAACGAGGGAGTTTCAATCTTCCCTTGGAAAATTCAATTCCTCGGCAGACGCCTGGGAACGCCGTTTACAATCGGGACAAGCCGGTGGGAATATGATTTCCGCATTGCATGAGATCGGACGTGAGGAAGTATTAAAGATGTTCGCCGACTGGACCGATCGGATTAAAGAGGGTGAAGTGCCACAGGCACCGCCCCGGCCGCAGGGTTTGGAGAGAAACGTTGTCATCACGCAATGGGACTGGGCCGACCCTAAAGCCTATCTCCACGATCTCGTTTCCACAGACCGGAGGAATCCCACGGTAAACGCCAACGGTTCTCTCTATGGTGCGTTGGAAGTCAGTGCCGATTACCTGGCTGTTCTGGATCCGGTGAAGAATGTCACGAGCCAGGTAGCGTTGACCGTGCGGGATCCCAAGACGAAATCTGCCTCAGGGGAAATACTACAACCTTCGCCGTATTGGGGCGATGAGGCTCCGTGGAATAGTAAGACCAATGTTCACAATCCGATGTTCGATGCCAAGGGAAGGGTTTGGATTACCGCCACGGTGCGTCCGCCCGATAATCCGGCCTTCTGTAAAGAAGGATCGGACCTAACGTCGGCGAAGTTGTTCCCGTTGGAAAAGTCCTATCGTCAGCTTGGGTATTATAATCCGGACACGAAGAAGTATACACACATCAGCACCTGCTTTAGTACACACCACCTGATGTTTGCCGAAGATGAAAACAATACACTATGGACAAGCGGTGGTGGCGATGTCATCGGATGGTTGAACACCAAAAAGTATGAGGAGACCGGAGACGAGAAAGCTTCGCAAGGCTGGACGGCGCTCATCCTGGATACCAATGGAAATGGCAAGAGGGACAACTATGTAGAGCCCGATGCGCCGCTTGATCCGAAGTTGGACAAGCGGATTGCGAAAGGGCTTTATGCTGTTTCGCCCGCGGCCGACAGTTCGGTATGGGGATCTTCATTGGGATATCCCGGTGCGCTTATCCGTCTCGATCCAGGACCCAATCCCCCCGCAACAGCGCTGACGGAATATTTCGAACTGCCGTTGAATGATAAAGGTGAACCGGTGGAAGGATTTTCGCCCCGCGGTATGGATGTTGACAGGCACGGTGTGGCCTGGGTTGCATTGGCAAGCGGGCACATGGCAAGCTTCGACCGCCGGAAGTGCAAATCGCCACTCAATGGTCCGAAAGCAACAGGCCAGCATTGTCCCGAAGGCTGGACGTTCTATACCGAACCCTTGCCCCAGCTTCAGGGATTAAAAGAATCCGGAAGTGCTGAAGCAAGTTATTATACCTGGGTGGATCAGTTTAACACATTTGGATTAGGAGAGAATATCCCCATCAATACGGGAAATGAATCGGAAGGGCTGCTGGCACTTAAAGATGGAAAATGGGTTGTTCTCCGGGTTCCCTATCCTATGGGATTTTATACCAAATGGATGGATGGCAGAATCGATGACCCGACGGCAGGCTGGAAGGGAAGGGGGCTGTGGGCAACCGTGAGTACCCGCGCGCCTTTTCACATGGAAGGCGGGAAAGGGACGACGAGCAAGGTGTTCAAGTTCCAGCTTCGGCCTGATCCGTTGGCGAGGTAGTGTCTGAACTGTGATTCTTGGGATTATAATGATTTGTATGATCAGAGCATTGTTGTCTGAACTGTGATTCTTGTGATTATAATGATTTGTATGATCAGAGCATCAAGTACAAATAACGGCCGCCATTTTATTTGGGTCTCCAATTGTGTCCTTTGTCCTTTACTACCGATCACCGATTACAATGGTATCGAAGCTAACTAATAATGAAAAACTCCTTAATAGCAATACTTATTCTCCTGTCAACCTCCTGCACGATATCGCCTGTTGGGAGTGACACCGTCGCGTGGCCCCTGAAACAGAGTGCCAATGGCAGATACCTGGTGGATCAGAATAACAAGCCGTTCCTCATCAACGGGGACTCTCCACAAAGGCTGATGGGATCCCTTTCCGAGGCCGACGCGGAGAGCTATTTTGTCAATCGTGAGAAGTATGGAATTAATGCCGTCTGGGTTCACCTCTACACGTCATGGGGACCTAAAGTGAACGGTGATCCGTTTACGAATGGGTCCGACATCTCGACCCCCAATGGAGCATACTTCGCACATGTTGATCGGTTTCTCAATTTAGCGAAGCGGCATGGTATCGTGGTTTTTTTGGGTATACCCGGAATAAATGGCCTTTACAATCCGAATGTTGACGGCTATGCAAACCAAGGTGCAAAAAAATCATACCATTTCGGTCGTTATCTCGGCAACAGGTATAAGAACCAGGGTAACATTGTCTGGACGATCGGCAATGACTATAAGCAATACGTCAATGACTCGATCGACTCTGTTGTGAGACGCGCGGCCGATGGCATCAAAGAGACTGATACCGGCAATCATCCGATAACAATCGAACTCTACCCAACGCCAAATACCTCAGCGGATGGGACGAAATGGATTCCTTATATCGATATCAATCTTGCCTACAGCTATGGGCCAACGTACAATGTTGTGAAAAGGGCTTACAACCAGAACAAAGGTCCTGTAGTATTTTTTGAGGGCGTATATGAGTCGGATGGCACGCCTTTCTCTTGCCGTCATGTCTATTGCGGCACGCAACGCATTCTTCGCAGCGTAGAGCACTGGGCGGTTTTATCCGGGGCATTGGGAGGCCAATTTTACGGCTATGAAAGCGACCTTAACAGCGCTGAAAACAATCAAAGCGGAATTTCTAATCTGGATACAGATCCACAGAAACAATTACTGTACGTCAGGAACCTCTATTCAACGCGCCGATGGTACGACCTCGTTCCCGACTCCAATCACACCATCGTGACGAATGGGTATGGAGATTGTCCGGCGGGAGCGGAATGGAAATATGATTTTGGCAGCGCCACATGCACTACTACTGGAAGCACACCGGACGGGAAACTTGTCATCTCTTATATGGAACGACCCCGGGCTACGACGGTTGACATGTCAAAGCTTGCCGGACCAGCAAAAGCGCAGTGGCTTAATCTGACGAACGGAGAATATACCACGATTGCAGATTCTCCTGTTCCCAATTCAGGTCTGAAAGTGTTTACACCTCCGGAAGGTGGTGACGGAGACTGGGTCCTGTTGCTTGAAGCGCCGTAAGCTTTTTCTCTGCGCATTTTTTCTGTCGTATTTATGTGCCCAAAGTTTTAAATGCATTTGAACGCAGAGAACACGCCTATTTGGCTATTTTATTTCGATTTCAAAAAAATTCGGTATACTCACGTTTATGTAAAAAAATGAAAATTCAGTCCCTCCTGCAATGCTCACTCTCGTTACTATTACTCCAACTGCCTCCGGTAGCGCCAGCGCGCGCCCAGGAACCACGCTTCAAAGTGGCCGCCTTTTATTCCACCACTGGAGAAATGGACCACATCAATTTCGCCAGGGACGCCCTGTACTTTTTTAACCTGATCTCAGAGCAGCAACAGTTTACCTTTGATGCAACTCGGGACTGGACCAACCTCAACGACGACTACCTAGCCAACTATGACCTCATCATCTGGCTCAACGATTTTCCGCACAGTGATGAACAGCGTGAAGCCTTCGAGCGATACGTTAATCATGGAGGCGGCTGGTTTGGCTGCCATGTTTCGGCCTTCAACCTTCCCGATTCGAAATGGAAATGGTTTAATACGTTCCTCGGAGGAGCTTTTTTTCATAGTAACAACTGGCCTCCCCTCCCTGCTAAAGTCATCGTTGAAGACCGCAACCATCCGGTCACGAAAAGGCTGCCGGAAACCTATGTATCTCCCACCGGCGAGTGGTATCAATGGAAACCCAGCCCGCGCGAAAGCAAGGACGTCAAAGTGTTGATGTCCCTTGCCCCTGAGAATTACCCCCTTGGCGTTAAGAGCCGTATTCAGAATGGCGACACACCCGTAGTGTGGACCAACACGAAATACAAAATGTTGTACATGAACATGGGGCACAGCAATAAGATCTTTTCCAACTCCGATCAGAACAACATGATCACCGATGCCGTGCTATGGCTTGTCGGTGCAACCAGAAAGGAGGTCACAAAATGAAAAAGGCATACTTCTTTAGCCTTTTTGTTGTTGAAATACTCGTGGGAGGTCATCCCTCGGCTGCGCAAAAACCTGACTTTAAGGTGCTGGCTTTCCACAGCAATCGTGTGGAAAGGGACCATGTAGATTTTTCCAAACAGGTCCGCGCTTTCTTTACGCAACTGAGTGATGAAAAGAATTTTACATTCGATGTTACAACCGACTGGACTAACCTGAACGACACCTTGCTGAGAAATTACCAGGTCGTGATGTGGGTCAATGACTTTCCCCATACCGAACAACAAAAAAAAACCTTTGAGCGATACATGGAAAATGGCGGTGGGTGGCTGGGTTTTCATGTAGCAGGATACAATGATAAGACAACGAAATGGCCATGGTTTGTCGATTTTCTTGGCGGAGCGATATTTTATACAAATAGCTGGCCTCCTGTCGCCGCACGTCTTGTCGTAAGCGACACTTCGCATCCTGTCACCTTACGCGTACCACCCGCCTATGCCTCGCCGGTCAACGAATGGTACCAATGGAAACCAAGTCCGAGGGAAAACAAGAATGTAAAAGTGCTCGTTACCCTTGATCCCATGAACTATCCTCTGGGTATTAAGGACATCCTCACGGGAGGCGACACGCCGGTTGTATGGACCAACACGAAATATGATATGATCTACCTGAATATGGGACATGGAGATCAGGTTATGACTGATTACATTCAGAATAATATGATTACCGACGCCTTGATTTGGGTGGGACGGAATGCCAGCCAAAAGAAAAAATGAAATATCAACTCTACAAGGGCTGTTCAATCCAGGGAAGAATCAAAACGAGGGGCCTTGCAATGTTCCTGTTTCTTGTTTGTTCAACCCTTTACGCCCAGAATTATCCTGAAATGATCACTGTACAAGGCGGATCATTTATAATGGGCGACGAATCAGGCGATCAGGATGAAAAACCGACGCACCAGGTCGTGGTCATAACATACAGCCTCGCAAAAACGGAGACGACGGTTGGACAATGGAAGGTATTTTGCCAAAGCACAGGGCGGCGGATGCCTGAAGCGCCCTGGTTTGGACAAAAAAGTGAACATCCTGTGGTGAATATCAGTTGGGACGATGCTGTAGCGTTTTGCTTTTGGCTAAGTGGTAAAACAGGCAAACACTATAGACTGCCTACGGAAGCTGAATGGGAATTTGCCGCCCATGGTGGAGTGAAAAGTAAAGGATATTCATTCAGTGGAGGCAAGACAGCCGATAGCGTGGGATGGTTGTCCGGTAAAACCGGCGGTACAATGCCGGTTGCCCAAAAATTTCCAAACGAGCTGGGTTTGTATGACATGACCGGCAACGTGTGGGAGTGGTGCAGCGACTGGTACGATGAGGGGTATTACGCAATAAGCGCGAAGGAAAATCCCAAGGGCCCAATTAAGGGAATGTACTATACGTTGAGAGGTGGAGCCTGGGACATCGGACTACGCAACAGCAGAATTACCTATCGCAATCCGTTGTCGCCTTCGTCGCGCAATCACAATAAAGGGTTCAGGGTTGCTTGTAGCGAGTGAGTACTAACCTCACCCCCGGCCCCTCTCCGAGGCGGAGAGGGGGGCGTAGGGTCTGTAGCAATTGTTCCGGGGGCCTAATTTTTTTACCTTCGTCAGTCTTATGTCTCTTTTCATCTCCTCTCGCAATTCAGGCAGTAACGGGAACTGTTACTACGTCGGTACCCAGGAGGAAGCGGTATTGATTGACGGAGGCATCTCGTGCCGGGAAACCGAAAGGCGGCTGAAGCGACTTGAATTATCCATCAAGAAAATCAAAGCCATTTTTGTAACCCATGAGCATTCCGACCATGTGTATGGCGTCTTTCAACTTTTAAAAAAGTATCAACTTCCCGTTTATATCACCGCCGGCACGCGGCACGATGGAAGAGTAAAGCTCAAAGAAAATTTAACGCTGCCCTTCCGGAGTCGACGTAAACATGAATTGCAAATCGTTAATCAATTCTTCCCGGCTCTCTCCGATTCGGGCCTGTCCGATTTGTTATTTCATCACCCAGATCTGCTCTCGCCTTTTCTGCCAATTGAAGTAACTTTTCCATGATGTCCGGATATTGTTTTTGAACATCGTAGCGCTCTCCGGCATCTCGCCGGAGATCATATAGCGCCTGGGGAACCTGAATTGTTTCACTCACCGGTCCGGGTAAACCATCCTTTCCCACGTCAAAATTTTCGTACGACCGGCTCGGATGCGGTAAAATTAATTTCCAATCATGCCAACGAACGGCTTCAAGACTATTACTTTTATAATAATAATAAAACTCTTCACGCGGGGTCGCGCTTACTTCACCTTTTAAAATGGGCAGGAGACTTACCCCATCAATCTTATGACGTACATTCACTCCGGCGTATTCCGCTAATGTTGGAAAGATATCCATTGTTGTAGCCAGGCTATTGGTAATGAGTCCCTCCTTAATGACTCCACTCCATCTCATGATACAAGGCACTCTCAGCCCTCCTTCAAATGAAGTTCCCTTGCCTTCGCGAAGTCCTCCCGTTGAACCCGCGTGATTTCCAAAATTTAACCACGGGCCATTATCGCTTGTGAAGATGACCAAGGTGTTCTTGTCCAGGTTTGTTTCTCTAAGAGTTTTCATAATTTCGGAAACAGACCAATCCACCTCCATCATTACATCTCCATACAAGCCTTGTTTGCTTTTTCCTTTAAACTTAGGAGAGGCATTGATGGGCACGTGCGGCATGGAGTGAGCCAGGTATAAGAAAAAGGGTTTCGCCCGGTTGCCTTTAATAAATGAAATGGCCCTCTCGGTATACAGTCTGGTCAGTTGTGCCTGATCATCCAAGGTGGTCACGGGTATTTTCTTTTCATTTCCTTCAAAAATATATAGGGCAGGGAAGCGGACTTTTCGGTCATCGGTAGCGGGTTGGCCATGAAAATCAACCGGCCACATGTCATTAGAATAGGGCAAACCAAAATATTCATCGAATCCCTGCTGAAGGGGCAGAAATGGCTTACTGTCTCCCTGGTGCCATTTACCGACAATGGCTGTAGAATATCCTTTCGTCTTCAGCATTTCGGCGATGGTTATTTCATTGCTGTTTAGGCCCACTTTGCTATTCGGAAATAACGCGCCGGTTATACCAATGCGGTTGGGGTAGCATCCTGTAAGCAAACCTGCCCGTGATGCTGAGCAAACTGCCTGAGCGTCAAGGAAATTGGTAAACCTTATCCCCTCGCGTGCCAACTGATCAATGGCAGGGGTTTCGTATTCTAATGCGCCTGTACAACTTAAGTCACCATTCCCCATGTCATCCATGAAGATGACGATCACATTCGGAAGTCCGCGGGAAGTGTTCTGACTTTTCGCTGCGGAAAAGACAAGGCTAAGCAATGACACAATGACGGCTGCAATACAATTCTTATTCATAATAAGGAATTTTATCTTTTCATTATGGAATAGGAGAGGGATAACGATCATAGCAACAAGGATTTCCGCCATCAATTGTCACTCAAATCCTGAACTACAGGAAGCAGAATGTGACTCAAACGAGACCCTCCATGATGGATGCTTTGCTGGGCAACCCTTATCGTTGCGCTATTTCCCAACGGCTCGCCTGTATTTGGATTTCTATCAAATTGAGGGAAGTTACTCGAAGTGATGTCAACACGAATGCGATGTCCGGGCTTGAATACGTTGGCGGTGGCCGTTAATTCTATCGTATACTCAACTACCTGATTCGGAGTCAGCAACCTGACCTTATCCAGTCCCTCCCGAAACTTAGCCCTCAAAATACCTTCGGACACCGGCATGGCAGTATCATCCGGGTAAACGTCTACTAATTTGATCATCCAATCTGTATCAGGCCCATCGGTAGAGGCAAACAATTTTACTTTGACGGGACCGGCAATAGTCAGCGCATTTTGGAGGAACTCGCTTGTATAAACTACGATATCCTCTCGCCGCTCAAGTTGTCGTTGATCTCTCGGTCCGGCAAGCGTTGGCGTTCCGCAGCAATTATTACCACCTGTTGTCGGCACCGGGTTTTGCGGATCGTACCGGTAGGTGTCAACGCCGCTTGCAGCAGGTTTCTTAAAACTGAGTTCGCCATCTCCCCGCACCGAATTTGCCGCTCCCTTGCTGGTCAGGTACAATTCCTTGTACTGGGTACCGGGGATGGGCCAGTCTTTTTCGCTTCGCCACTTGTTTACGCCCATGTAAAATAATTTCACCGGAGCTTCCGCCTCCAGGCCATTTTTGATTCCTTTTAAAGGATAATCAAAAAAACGCAATTCTGTTTCGAGCTGATTGATATTCGCCGCGGGCGTAAAGTCGACCCCGCCAAAAGATTGTGTAGGACCATGACCCCAGGGGCCGATGACCATGCGTGCACCGGCACGGGCTTCGGGGGTTGCACCTTTATTCTTCATGCCGACATAGCCGTTAATGGTGCCGCCTAAAAAGATATCAAACCATCCTCCCGAAGTATGAACCGGCACGGTTATTTTGTCAAAATGTTCTTCATCGCTGATCGACTTCCAGTAGTCATCATAACTTTCGTGTTTTATCCAGTCGCGGTAATGTTGAACGGCCGTACCGGCGCTCATCAAGTCGCCGTCTTTTAATGGTAAATGCATCAGGATGTTCTCGTATTTCAGTTCTTCGGGCGCATACGCTTCAGTGTGCCAGTACTGAGGCAGCATAATTCGATTTGGCATTCGCACGACGCCCCATCCATAATTAAAACTCAATCTAAACGCCCCACCCATTGTTAGCCAGTTAGCATAGATATTGGTAGATGCCAGGGCTGGGAATGCGGCCACCAAATGAGGTGGATTCAGGCTGGCGGCTTGCCATTGATTATGGCCGTTATAACTCCCACCTTCCGTGGCTACTTTGCCATTTGAAAAAGATTGGACGGCGGCCCACTCAATGGTATCAAAGCCATCTTTGCCTTCGTTCCGGAAAGGTTCCCAGCTCCCTTCACTTTCATAACGCCCGCGGACATCCTGAGCTACTACCGCATAGCCGTTCATGGCAAACCTGATCAATGCTTCATGCGATCCATCCCGTTGTACCCCATACGGTGTGCGCCATATAATTGTTGGATACCGGCCGGGAGCAGCCGGAAGGTAAAGGTCAACGTACAGTTTTACTCCATCCCGCATGGTTACTGCAACATGACGCTGGATCCTGATCTCATTCGCTGGACGAGCAGTGACTGTTTGGTGAATAGCGGAGGATAGAACAATCAGCGTGACAAAGCCAACCTGCATTGCGTTGCCAAACTTATGCCAGATGGTCAACATGGTTGGGTTTTTTGAGCTTTTCATAATCATGGGATTAAGGAAGGATTTCAAGACAGGAGACTGGTGAAATAAATGTAGTCAGTTCATTGTCATGGTTTGGGATTACTTTATTTCTGGCGCCGTCTGGGCTGCCGCGGTTACTCCGGGCGGTAACGCTATTATTGTAAGGTTACGAAAATGGATCTCCGCGCCCTCCGATTCCAAACACAAATATCCTTTCTTCTGCGATGACTTGCTAAGGCCATTAACAAACTTGCCATTCACGGATAGTTTGATCATACCGTCAACGCAAATCACCTCGTAGGTATTCCATTCTCCTTTTCCTTTGCACCGATTCTCAATCGATTTGCTCCGGGTTCCCCTGGGATTGTCGGGAACCGTTTGCACGCCGCCGACGCCAAAGAGTTCGCCATGCACGTACGCGAGGGGCGGTGTTTCACCGTCGCGCTTGTTCAGGTTCACCCAGTCCAGCTCCAGCATCTGAACTTCTACTCCATCCGGCAACCGTGATTCGGCATTCGGGATGGCAGCACTCCATACAAATACACCGGAGTTTCCTCCGGGCTCGATATGCTTCCATTCTATGTATAAGATAAAATTTTCATACTGCTTTTCCGAACGCATCACCCCGATGGGATGGCCTGTACAAATCAGCTCATCTCCGTTCTTCTTCCATGTTTCAGGCGATGTATTAACATCGATCCACGATAAAGGAATTTCATTCTTACCGGACGGTGATGTCAGATTTTCCAGGGGAACCAGGTTTCCAAATTCAACAGGAGAGGGTTGGGAAAAAGATTCCGTTGTCCGCAAAAGCAGGAAGCAAAGGATGAGACAGTATAGGGAAGTTCTCATCGGATCTTATTTTAAAGGAGATGCTTTAGAACATCTTAGTAATGCCCGGTTTTGCGATCTCGGGACCGGCCCATTTTAATTTCCAGCTATACTGATCCACCGCAGGTCCCAGGACCTGGTTCGACTGAAGTGCCTCATCCCAGGTGATGGTTTGCCCGGTATAGGCTGCCATTCTGCCTAAAATTGCAATCATCGAACTCCGGGCCATCGACTCTCCGTCATGGATAGGATGGCCGTGACGAATAGAAGCGAATAATTCATCATGCTCCGTCTGATACATGTCCTTCTTCGGGCCATCATATTGCCAGTTGACCTTACCCATGATCTCATGCCTGTTGCCGCTGATCAACGCATTACCTTGTGTGCCGGCAATCTCCACCCGGCTGGTCGTACTGCAACCTTCCTGCTGGCGGCTCAGATGTATTCCCTTCACGCCCTGATCATACTCATACTCGATAGCACAATGATCGTACACGTTGCCATAAATTTCGTCCACCCTGGACTGCCTCCCGCCGGTGCCCGTGGCTTTGACAGGGTTCTTGTCGCCCATAGCCCACGACATCATGTCCAGGCTATGCACCATTTGCTCAGTCATAAAGTCTCCGGACAGCCAATTGTAATAAAGCCAGTTTCTTAATTGATACTCCATGTCGCTCCAGTCGGCCTGCCGGGGGAATGACCATAGCTGGCCGCCGTTGCGGATGGTGTAAACATTCTTGATTTCACCTATCTCACCCTTCAACACCTTTTCGAAGAGCGCTCTTTTTGGAACGTCATACCGGAAGCAAAATCCCGAAACAACGGATAATTTTTTCTCCATCGCCATTTTTGCTGCTGCCAGTACATTTCGGACGCCGGGGGCATCTACGGCAACGGGCTTCTCACAAAAAACATGTTTCCCAGCCTGAATGGCGGCCATCAGATGATCGGGCCTGAATGCAGGCGGGGTTGCCAGCAAGACCACGTCGACATCAGACTCAATGACTTTTTTATAAGCATCAAACCCGATGAACCTGTACGCATTGTCCACCTTCACTTTTTCCGGAAACTTTGCAACCAGTGCCTTGTACGATTCATCCAGCCGGTCGGGAAAAACATCGGCCATGGCCGTGAGCGCGACATGAGGATCGGCCTGCAAAGCTTGTCCCGCTGCATCCGACCCCCTGCCTCCGCAGCCAATTAAGCCTACCTTTAAGGTGTTACTGATTCCCGTTGAAGTTGGTTGTTTGGCAAAGCCAATATGGTGCGCTAATGTCCCCCCAATCACTGCCGCACCTGTTGATTTTAGAAATCCCCTGCGGCCGGCGGCAAAAATGTTTTGCTTATTCTCGTTCATTTTTTAATTAGTTATGGGTTAAAACATTCGGATTGTGCCAAGACGAGGGTAAAGGCGAGAGAGGAGGAAGGGGCATAGGATTCGTGGCATATTAAACAACGGAGACCGGGGAAATAAATGTAGTTGTTTTCCCTGAAATCGCCACAGTACTATGGCCACAGATTAGCGGAGAAGAGTTGGCTTTATCTGTGCAAACCACGGCTGAACCTACAGGCAACTATGATCTTTGGCAGGTATTGAAAAAGGATAAGGCAGTTGGCAGGGTCAACGTGCTGGTGTACGAGGCAAACTACTCCACCTTCAGTGACTTCGCTGGATTTGGCTCGTGACCTTGGTTATGCCCATCTTCTACTTTTCAGCGCCGCTAGGACTTACTCGTAGATTGGTTTCTGCTTTTCTGTTTCAACGCTGCTGCTCGCTTTACAAGGTCTTCCTTTGACACCCGATTCTTTCCTTCGTCCAGACGTTGCCACAGCTCATCGGCCATTTCTGTTAAGAATGGATTCTTGCTTTTCAGGTCAGTTTTGTTATTTGTTTTTTGCATAGTAGTCATCAAATTCATGCGGGAGAGACAAAGGTACAATAGGCCCAGGCATGGGGCAAGTAATTTTGCAAAAGTATGTACGTCAGCAATACCTGCAAAAATGACTTATGATTTCTTGGACAGAAGCGATCCGGGCGTCTATTGTTGCCAGCCGCCAATCATCCGTAAACCTGCACGCTATTTTCAGTGCTCTTGACCTATTTGTAAAACCAACAAAACGAATCACATTGTATTCCCATTTTTCAAGAAACTCCTCGTTGGCGAAAGAATACCCTTCGATAACCTCTTCAAGCTCCCGGGTGCTTCTGATGCCTATTTTATGCAATTCAATTAAACTTAGCAAGCTGTGATCGTACTCAAACATTTTTTGATCAGAAATCGTCCACAGTGGATTAGAGAATCTCGGGAAGAAGTAATTTTCTACTAAGGATGGGAAAATTAAATACAAAACCTTCATTCAAGTCAACGGAAAACCTGACATTTTTTCGAAAAGTATTTGGAGCATGGTGAGTCTTGAAAACTCAACAATGCCGGCCGATAAACAGAAATTTAATACTTGAAATCAGGTCACGGAAGTGACGCATTGACTTATCGCAAAACGGAAGTTTGTGAAGGCGACGAATTATAGAAGCCCCAAACTCATTGCTTAACTACAAAAACAAAATCACTTCCCTTTTCATCGTCGCCAAAGGACCCCGACCGGGGCTCGTTCAGTTTGATCTTTTCGAGGTAGGGGATAATCTCACTCATGGTGAGAATACCATCATCACCTCCCCGGGATTTGAATGCCTCGATCAACCGGGAAGCAAAGGGTGAATGTTTGCCGACAATACCATCCGAAACATATTCTTTCCCTCCGGAAGTGATATACCTTCTCGTTTTTTTAGAAAGCTTTCTCGCCAGGAATTCATTGTTGGTCAACTCATCTTTGCTGTCGGAGGCACGTGCCCTTGCAATGACGGGATCCAGCGTTCCGCCAAAGCAGACATCCATCGTAAGAAGGATGTGGCTGCACGAAATGTTATTGATATAGGATCGCAAGTTGGAGTGTGAAATGTAGGTGGTCTTTGCCCTGTCGGTCTCCAATGAATTTTTAGCCACTACATATCCTTCACTGAACCCTTCGTCGAACTGGCCGTGCCCGGCAAAAAAGATGAATAGCTGGTCCTGCGGTTTGTAATTTCTTTTCGAATAGTCCTTGATCTTGACCAATACCTCTTCCTGGTTAGCATTCTCAATCACTTCTGTCTCAAAACCGTATTTTTCTTTCAACTCATTGGCAATGGTATTGGCATCGTATACCGGGTTGACCAGGTCGGTCCAATAATCGTAATTGTCCGTGGCAAAAAATAAGGCATAATCTTTTCGGTTGGTACTCACTGCCGAAAGCACATCTTCGCCCACCAACACGTTGCGCACCGCCGACACCGTTCCCCCATTACTATTCTCAGCCACGATTTCAATGTAATTCGATCCTTCCATCAGCGAAACCTTTTGCCTGACCGTTTGTGAAACTGAATTTTCAACAACATGCACAGCCTTTTCACCCCGCGAAGCGCCGGATGAAACGTCGCCGAGAACGATTTTTATACTCTTTATTGGTACATCCGATTGAACGGTGGCCTCGATCTCGATCTGGCGTTCAGCGCTGTTGCTAAATTCCATTCGCGGCGATACCCAGGAAATGACAGGCACGGACGTTCTGCTCCGGGGCTCCTTCATGGAGACATGAACCTCGTTGGTGCGCGTGCGGAGTTCCTGGGATGCGACGGGATAATAGCCTACCAGAATCACAAATGTAACGGCATAAATCGTTTTCATATGCGCTTTTCAGTTTTGTATAACGAGCCGATGACTGGATTGAAGCTGATCATTGATGTTCGATCGTATCAGGTAGATTCCGGAAGGTAGCTTTTCTCCGTAGGAATCGATTCCATCAGAAGCGATCGTGTGAATACCTGAATTTGTTTCGCCATTGAATATTTTCTTTACGGGCTTACCCAGCATATCCAATAGTGTGATATCCACCTGGTGAAGCCGGTTGCGTTCGGGAAGCAGGAGCGACAGATTGAATGCCGATGAGGCAGGATTGGGATAGGGCCGGCCGACGGACACTATATCGGGAATAATTTCTTTGCCATTCCGGCTGTAATAAATCCTGAATTCCTTGTTTCCGGAATTCGCAAAGGAATAACGGCCCACCGATTTCATATCCACCAGGCGGACTTCGCTGACATCCAGTAACCACACGGTTACGGCGTTATTTCCAAACCTGGAATTATCCCATTCCAGATTTGCATTGGCGTCTGCCGAATTGCACCCCACATAAAACTTCCAGGTTCCTTCTTCTGCAGCCGGAATAACGTCTTGTGTGAAATAATGGAAACGACTTTCCGGATGATCGAATGTGATATCCAGGTAGTCGTCGAGACGCGGCAAGCGGATCTCATCGAATGGGTCTTTGGAAAGGCTGGCGGAAGGATCCATACCAATGGACCCTAAGTCATAAACTGAATTATTTTGCTTTACCGTCAGCGGAAGCTTCCACGAATCCCGGGCCAAATCAAAACCGGGACCGGCGTTGGCCTGGCGGCCGCCATTCGCTCTGCCCTTCAAGGAAACAGTCACGTTGAGCGTTACATTGTTATCAGCGTGCACAAAGCCGCCGGTGTAGGGCTCTATCTTGACACCATTTTCATAATTTACTTTTGTGCCGTTATAGACTTTTAGGGTGCCCACACCCGAAACGGTAGAATTGTCCGCCAGCACATCACTCCAATCAATGGCGAAAGGATAGGGGTTGCCTATTTGGTTCCATCCCGTAGCAAGTGAAAGTGTAAACGGGTTGGTTTGGTTATAGGTGCCCACCGTACCTTCTCCTGCTGTCACATTAACGGATCCCGATTTAGCATTGAACCAGTAACCTTGCCCGCGTTCAATTCTATTCACACCCTCTTTATACTCTACATTGCCCTGGCCTTCCTGGAAGTGAGCCAGCCGCCACCCTTTTTTATCGTAAACCCCCAGCGAAGAGAAGATGGATTCGATCAGATTGTCTTTAAGATCATAGGGAATTGAAATGATCTTAATCGAAGCCCGCGTCCCCGCAAAACTGGTGTTGATGATGGAAGGGCTGCCGGCGGAAGGAAAGGCTCTGTAGATCCGTTCTGTGGTGGTCACTATCTCCGCATCTGTCTCATCGCGGACTTTCACAAAGAATTCGATTCCCAATTCGTCGAGCATGGTCTCGTCCACGGAAACGGAATACGATCCATTGGTGACGGTAATGGGTTTTTCTTTTGTTACCGTCTCCGTAATACCCTTATACTCCAGCGTGCCGGTGATCACGCCTACTCCATTGGCAACTTGTCCCTGCACAGCAACCGTGCTTCCGGAGAATTGACCATTGTTAAAACTGCTTAGTGTAACGGTAAATACTTGTTGTGTACCACCCCCTGAAGCATCCGTAATCATGGTCTTTATATTGGAGTTGCCCGATTTGCCACCTGCATTCACAGCCCGGACGCGAAATGAGTAGGCAGTTTGAGGCTGAAGTCCAACGACCAAATCTTCAAAATTTCCACCGGTAACTGACTTGGCATTGTACCCTGCAACAAAGATTGAAAAAGGGCTCACAGAGTTGTACGGGCTTACATCCAGTTCGTAAGAATCCGCGCCGTCCACTGCATTCCAATTGGCCAGGAAACTATTGCTGCTTTTCGTCGCTACGGTATTGGCCGCCGGGTTGGCAGGAATTGTTATTTGGGAAATAAAATTGGAATTTGGACTCTCGCCGGAACTGTTCATCGCTCTTACTCTATAATAATAGGTTGTTCCGTTCGTCAGACCGGAAACGGCCTCGCTTGAATTACCCGGGAGGAGCGATTTAGCTTTATACCCGGTGAAAAAGGCAGAGAAATCGGATAAGGGTGAAATATCCAGTAAATAATTATCAGAGCCTGTCACCAAATTCCAATTGGCAGTAAATCCGGTTTGTGAGACAACGGTTGCTGTATTGGCCACGGGCGTTGCGGGTACCGTTATGATACCAATAATGTTGGAATTGGAAGAGGTGCCGGTGGAACTCACTGCCCGCAGGCGGTATTTGTAGGTGATGCCGGAGTTCAGGCCTGTAACAGCTTTGCTTGTTCCGGTTACGGCCAGGTTATCGAAGCCGGCAACCCGTGTGACGAAGTCATCCGATGAAACATCTAATCTGAAATCCGTGATGCCGGTAATGGCATTCCAATTGGCAGTGAATCCAGTTTGACCGGGTGAGGTGGCAGCGGATGCAACGGGGGATGCAGGGGCTGTAGTGAGTGAAATAGTAGAAGAACTTACCGATGTTCCATTTGTGTTGGTCGCCCTCACCCGATAATAGTAAGTCGTGTTTGCGCTCAGGTTGGTATTTACCGCATAGGAAGTAACATTGCCGACGGAGAGATTGTTGTAGCCCGTGACGAATGAAGCAAACGTACCGGAGGCAGATACATCCAGGGAGTAGCCGGTTGCGGCCGTGCTCGCGGCCCAGTTGGCATTGAACGAATTATCATTTACCGATGTAGCCGAGGAAGCAACAGGCGGAACAGCCACAGTGGTAACAGTAATGGTAGAGGAATTGCCTGAGGTACCGTTTGTGTTGGTTGACCTTACCCGATAATAGTATGTCGTGTTTGCACTCAGGTTCGTGTTGACAGCAAAGGAAGTAACATTGCCAACAGAAAGGTTGTTATAGCCCGCGACAAAAGAAGCAAACGTGTTCAAAACGGATACATCTAAAAAATAACCCGTAGCCGCCGTGCTGGCCGCCCAATTCGCGTTGAACGAATTGTCTGTTACGGCCGTGGCGGCGGATACTACCGGGGCCGGGGGAGCCGTAGTTCCGGTAGCCGAGGCAGAGGTGGTCATGTTATAATCTATATTGTCACTGCTGTTATTGGAGGAGAGGGTGTAGGGATATAAAGTTAAATAGTAAGTTGTGGCCGGTGTCAGCCCTGAAAACGTAAATGTTCCAGTCGGCAAACTGCTTTCGTATGAAACGTTGCTGACTAGCAAGCCGTCAGTAGGATCGTTGTCATTATTGAAGAAATTGCCATCCTTGATGATGAACGCCAGTTCAGTTGCCACAGAAAGAATTACGAGGTAATGCGTTGCCTGTGTAGCAGGGGCAACGGCATCATTCCATTGTACAGAAATGGTTGTACTTTGTTGGTTGGTGACGGTAAGGGAGCTGATACCGCTGGAGGGTTCCGGAAGAACGATGCTATAGGATGGGCCGGTACTAAACGCACCGTTTCCGACCCCTAAACCCCCCGTTGGATTCCCGGCAGCATCGATCACGGTATTGTCTGAGTCAAGAAAGTTGAGGCGCACCGTACCTGTGCCGGAATAAGAACCCACGGTCACCGTCCAGGCAGCACCGCTTCCGCTGACATTCGTTATAGCAGCACCCGAAACCGATCCGGCAGAGGTTATTGAGAAATCAGATGCATCCACACCCGTCACGCTTTCTGAAAAGTTAACCGTAAACTGGACGCTGGAGGCCGAAGTGCCATTGGTAACAGACCAGGAGTTAGTTGCAGTAGTTTTTGCTATTGAACTTACGGTTGGAGCCGTTGTATCGAGCGTTAGCGACAGTGCTGCTGACGAAGCGCTCACATTACCTGCCGCATTCGTGACCGAGGCGGTGATCGATTTTGTCCCGTCTCCCCCCGTTAATGTCACATTTGTAAATGCATAGCTGGATGTTGTCTCCGGACCAGTGAGCCCATGGGTCACTAAGGAAACTCCATTTTGATAGAGCGTAAGGATATCGCCTGCAACAGCGCCGGTAGTGCTTAAGCCAGGCACTACAATACTGAATATTCCATTTTCTTGTGCATTGATATTAGGGCCGGCCGCCGCCGTTGGAGTTCCAGGCGCACTGGGTTGGGTATAAGTTACTTTGACCTGCCCATTTCCACCATTACCGCCGAAACTGGGCCCGGACCCTGCACCACCGCCGGCGCCACCAGGAGCAACCCCGGAAAATCCACTACCGCCGCCTATGGGGGCAATACCCCCAATACCAGGCAAAGCGGCCCCGGCACTCCCCCCCGGTGATCCATTACCTGCCGTACCGGCGGACGACCCGCCGCCGCCACCTGCAGCATTAGAACTGCCTCCTCCTGCTCCCCCATTGTAACCATTGCCTCCGGGAGCGCCGCTAAAAAATACCTGGCCAGTGCCGGCGCCGCCAATTCCGTTAAAACCACCGGTTTGAGCGTCGATTCCCCCCTGACCTCCAATTGCCATGACAGTTCCGGTATTGTTAAACCAGGAGTTTTGTCCACTTGTCCCCGGTCCATTGCTGCCGAATCCACCCGTTCCAACGGTAACAGTAACACTTAAATTAGGTGTAACGTTTAATACGGATCTGGCATAGCCGCCACCACCGCCGCCGCCACCACCCTTGGTATTCGAATTATTTCCTCCCCCGGCCCCTCCGCCGCCCCAGCATTCCACTGTTACGGAATTGATTCCTGCCGGTACATTAAAAGTACTGTTGGTGGTATACGTGGTGGTTACTGTATTGGCCTGTGAAAATAATTCCGTTAGACTTCCCAGCATGAGTCCCCCCATCAACGCATATTTCACCAGACTGAAATGAAATTCATTTAAGCGAGTAAAGAGAACAGCGTCTTTTATCGGGGTCACCTGGCTGGCCAAAATAGGATATCGAATAGGTACCATTTGATATTTAAATTATTCGGGTGCGCCCAGAAAATCAGGTAAACAACCTTCGCATTGAGGCTTGGGTTTCGTGACAACGTATATCGCTCCACCCACTGCGATGACCGGCAAGGCCTTCAGCAGCAATGGAAACTTGCGCGCAATGGTGAACGCTCCCGTGTTTACCACCTCATCCCTGTTCTTGCTGTCGCTGATGCGGAAGCGATAATTACTTCCGGGCTTGGTATCGGGTGGGAATACCAGGTTGTACTTCCCTGCATTGGCAATGTTGGTGAACGCCGTAATTTTATTTTCTCCCCGGTATAATTCGAAGTTCAGGACGTTCTGCGGGCGTCCTCCACTCCAATGGATCTCGTACGGTTTGCCCCGCTTAAACTTTTTATAATCATTAAATCCATCGAGCCGGATGAAGGGAATGTAAACTTTGGCCCTGAGTTCGAATGCGAGCTTGCCTTCAAACGCGGCGCCGAATTCTTCTTTCACGTTCACCTCAATTTTGCGGTCGTTGCCGGGTACAACTTCCAGGCCAACATCTCCCTGGAGCTTTTGAAGCGGGTTGATGAAATTGTCGCGCGAGCTGTACAGATTAATTGTATAATTCCGTCCGCGGGTAGTGTCGATCAGATTATAATAGAGATAGACTTTTTCATTTTCAAGTTCGGCCCGTTTAATGATAATGTCCTGGCCGTGTACAACACCACTGAATGCCATGGCAGAAGCCAGTATGAAAAGGCTGTTAAATCTTCGTATAACAAGGGCAGCCATGCACATAGACCAATCGTTTAAGAATCTAACCGAAAAGCAAACGGCCAATAACTCTGGTAATCAAATCTAATAAATATATATTAAATATGGATTGTTACGACTCGACGTTGGGGTATTTTAAAAGGCCTCTCCGGCGTGTGAAAATGGACAATTTTGTCCGGGATTGGACGTTTTCATTTTCTGAGTCGCCTGAAAATGTCCAAATTGAGAAGATTATTGAGGTATTGAGGGTTGGTTAGTTATTTGATTGAAAATCCAACAAGGGCTTAAATAGGGAGGAGGCCTCCAGCCCTATAGAAACCGTTGACCCTAATAAATATAAAGTATGAGAAACCTATGTTCGACAGCCTTGTGTTCAGGCGGACTTTTGATCCTCCTTGCCACCTCCTCTTTTTCGCAAACAAAAGATATCCTCACTCCGGACCTTCGGAGCATGATGGATCGAAAGCATATTGAAGCAGTAAATCGCAACATCAGTCTGATCCAGGATGGTTCACGCGTGGGAGTACACCTCGATGAAAAGGAAGGCGACGGGCTGGCCTGGTTGAAGAATATTTTGTTTTCAAATGGAACAATTGAATTTGATGTTAAGGGAAAGGATGTGCAGGGACAAAGTTTTGTCGGACTTGCCTTTCATGGTTTGGACAACAGTACTTATGATGCAATTTATTTGCGGCCTTTCAACTTTAGGACGGAGGATAAAGTCAGAAAGAGTCATGCCGTTCAATACATATCGCATCCGGTCTACACCTGGAACAAGCTTCGGGAGGAGTTCCCTGGTAAGTATGAACAACCTATCGAACCCGCCCCCGATCCTAACTCCTGGGTTCATGTTCGCGTGGTAGTGGCAAGCCCGAAAGTATCCGTGTATATCAACGGTAATAGTCAACCCAGTCTGGCTGTTGAGAAATTGTCTCAGCGAACCAGTGGATCGTTGGGTTTTTGGGTTGGCAACGGATCGGCGGGGGACTTTTCTAATATTAAGGTCATTCCGGCTAAATAAGCGATAGCCTTTCCAGGTACCCGCGGGGCTGACGAAAAATACGGAGTAAAAAAATTGGCCAACTATTCTTTAGATCTCTGCGCCTACTTTGCGCCCCCGCGCCTCTGCGGTGAAAGATTAAGTTAGCAGTGAGTAGCCACTTAAAGTATCTTTTGTTGATTCATCCCCGATTTCTTCTTTCCGCAAACAGTTCCGCGATCGGTTTGTTATCTTGGTCTTGTCAGCGATTCTTTCTCAGGGAAGATGGCGTAAAAAAAAGAGCGTGACGAAAACAGTCGGACTCTGTCTGGTTGGTTTTGCTTTATTAACCGGATGTCGGCATCCGAAACCAATGCCACAACCTCAGGATAAGGTAGTGGCACTTGGACGTGATCTCTTTTTCAACGAAACCTTTAGTGGAAACGGCCGCACATGCGGAACATGCCATCGCGCTGAAAATAATTTTACAATCGATCCGACGTTCATCGCCACACTGCCCGACAACGACCCGCTCTTTGTGGTGGAGTTTACTCCGGCACTGAAGAAAAATTTTGAAAACCCGAGACTGCTCAGAGAGTTTGGCCTGATCACGGAAAACCTGAACGGCTTTAACGACCTGGACAGCAACTTCACCTTGCGGGGTGTGCCCCACACCCTGGGTCTGAGCAATTCAGTGAACAGTCCGGCAGGCCCGCATACAGGTTGGAGCGGTGATGGCGCACCGGGCGATGCCACGCTCCGGTCCTTTGCAACGGGTGCCGTGATCCAGCACTTCACGAAAACATTAAACCGCATGGCAGGCATAGATTTTCGCCTGCCCACCGACAAGGAGTTGGATGCCCTGGAAGCGTTTCAACTGTCCCTCGGCCTGCACAAGGATTTGCAACTGCCGCTTCAGCTGAAAAGTCCAGTTGCATTCCGGGGCCAGGCCATCTTCAACGATCCTGCCACCGGCAAATGCGGTATCTGTCATTTCAACGCCGGCGCCAATGCCGACCCTGCCTTTTTTAAGGACGGCGGCAATCTCAATTTTAACACGGGAGTGGAAGACCTTCCGGATCAACCGGCCCATTTGACATCTGAATTTGATCCACCCGATGACGGATTTGGATTTCCGGGGGATGGCACTTTCAATGTGCCTCCATTAGTGGAAGCGGCAGACACCGGTCCGTTTTTTCACAATAACTCCGTATCCACCATTGAAGGGGCAGTAGCGTTTTATGATGGAGAAGCGTTCAACAACTCCTCTGCCGCAAAAACGCTGGCAAAGCTGACCGGCAGTCAAATAGAATTGGATGCAACACAAATTGTAGCGATAGCGGCCTTTTTGCGAGTGATCAACGCCCTGGAGAATATCAGGCAGAGCCAGCAGCTTTTGAATTCCTTTATATCACGCGAAATTTTAGGAAACACAGAGTTTGAAAAATTAGTGCAGCAGGCTGTTGAGGAAATACACGACGCGATAAATGACCTTCGTTCAGGAGGATTGCATCCTAAAGCGGTGGATCATTTGCAAAAAGCCCTGAGGCATATTGAAAAAAGGGGCGGAGAAAAGTCCGCCCGTGACGCGTTGCTTGAATTGGATAATGCGAGAGAAGATATGATTGAGTTTAACAGAACCAAATGAATGCCATGAAAAAAATGGAGGTCAAACTAAAATTATTTCACCTGATCCTTTCACTCCTTCTGCTGGTGCTATGCTTCGAAGCCAGGTCGCAAAAAATGACGGAAGTATTTATCCCTATCGGAAAGTCTCCCGGGGCCTCAGGTAAAACGACAAAAATGGGGAAAGTGGAAAGTGTTAAGAAACAGGATTACTCCGTTACGATGACGCTCGACGATCAGACCAAGGCGACTATAAAAATTGAGAAGAGTACGGCGATCTACCTCGACAAAAGTATCCAGAAGCAACCGAACGCACGCGG
>Ga0193718_1000002_pt1 | contig 55664 bp, 82 predicted proteins | sample U2a1metaG_FD_144918 | JGI IMG/M metagenome (GOLD analysis project Ga0193718, IMG submission 144918) | Soil microbial communities from a riparian zone of the East river system, Colorado, United States - U2a1 | ecosystem: Environmental > Terrestrial > Soil > Riparian zone | place: USA: East River... | reverse complement strand
AGATGGCGTTGGTTCCAGGCATCCCCGAAGCTGTAGCGTACTGTGCGTTGTAATCCTGTAATTGTCTGAGTGTTCCGGGAGATAGTTGGCCGTTTAGGCCCGCGAGAATATCGCCAGACACCGCTGAGTTTGTACCGCTGAGATTGGGATAGGCTGCGGAAAGGTCGCCGGAAGGGTTTGGCAAACCCACAGGGCCAGGAACCGCGCCGAATGGCCCATTTCCGCCGCGTGGAGCGGGATTGGGATTATAGTTCCCACCACCAGAAGGCATTGCTGCACCTGATCCAAACGAAAATCTAGGAAGGGTTGCCATAGGTCAGAACATTTTTTGCGAATAGGAAACCCCACCACCAAAGGTTTCATTTTCCGAGCTGAATTGGTCATCTGGAGATTCATCCTCGAGTTGGCGATTCAGAGTGTTCACAGCGAAAATCATGTTCTCTTTGTAGCCCTCTCTGTCTCCTGCATCCTGACATTTTATAGCCTGAACCGCCAACTTGATTGCATCGGCGTTGTCCACGAGAATCAAATCCGTGTCGAATTTGGCAGGTATAAATCGTAGCTTCACCAGCGCAACCACGCTTAACGAAGTGCCACAACAGCCTTGTGGCTGATTTCCGCACCGATTGGATGGTTCTCCCAACTGATACCGGGCGTAGCTTGGGGTCGTCTCGCCTGGATCGTATATCGCCAAATCCTCCAAAATGTCGTTAACCACGTCGTAAGCATAAAGAAGCACTTGGCCTTGGGTAACTTCCTTTACGACTCGATCAATGCGCCGAACATAAACTGACGTGCTGCCGTACGGCCGGCCCAAAGTGATAACAATACCCTCGCTCCAGGTGCCGTCTCCGTTGTTGGTCTTGAGCGGCTGATTACCATTGTCCACTCCGAAGATGCGAATGGTTTTCCCCAGGTCATCCAAAGTACGAGGGTAGGCACGAATCAATCTTCCATCGCCATAGACGCTGGAATATGTCGGTGCGTGGCCATTGGCGAACAAGGCGCATTCGCCGTGCCCCCATTTTCTCCAGCCTGTGCCGCACACATCACGAGGCAGAAATTGATACCAAAGATTGTGAACGGGAAGAGCGTTGCTGCAGAGACTTATTTTTCTGACATTCAAAACGTAGCGAGGCCAAACGATGCAGCCTCTTTTTACACAGACCTGAATCGGCACAACGGTTCCAGACCAATCTCCACGCCGCAAAAGGTTGCTGGTGGCCTGATTTATCAGGCTGCTGAACTTGAAGGTATCAGTACAACACCCAGCAATATCAGCGATGCCCGTCATCGGGTCGCGGCAGTCAGCAAGCGTCAGCACGGTTCCTCCTTATTCATTTTGTGGTTCGCGGTCAAGTTATCTCCTTTAACGAAACCAGCCCTTGCTGCACGGCCCAAGCCTTTGCAGGCGTGAAAACCATGTCGAAGGGAGAGTCGAAGCCGGTTTTGGTGGCAACCTCCGAGTTGGTGCCCGGGTTCCAGACGATTACTTTGTTACTACGGAAAGTGGGGATATAAACCAGCCCGTCGTAAGGGCTAAGTCGGCACCAATAAGGTGTAGCCAAAGCATCCGATAAGGTGAAGTGAGCGGCGGATTGAAGGTCGGCGGCTACCCGGTATAGGTTGGGAGTTTTGGATACAACCACTAATTCGTTGGTGGGCAGCAGTGCGAAACCACCGACTGGCGGAGCAATCGGATCAAATATGGAAGGAAATGGCCCTTGTGCGTTTATAGTTCCATCCATTAAAAGACCCAGGTTGAACGGCACGAAAGTATTACTCCATGATACAAAAAAATAACCGCTGGCATTAACAGCAATGGGACAATGCCCATCATCGTTCCAGTTCCCGTTAAACCCTTCCAGTGCCCCGGTAGTTACGTTTAATCGGAACGGAGAAAACACACTATGGGCACCAGCATACGAGGCCACCCCGTAAATGTAACCATTGAACTGAACTAGGTTTCGTATCCCTCCTCCAAAGTATCCGCCGCCGGAGTTGCAAAGAGTAAATCCTCCTTGCACCAGAAGATTTGTTCCAAGGTCGTAGGTCGTTTCGACTGCCAGAGTTGCGGGGTTTATTTTGTAGATGCACAAAGCGGGCTTGGTTGTAAGAGAGCAATCCCACCCACCCACATCTGCGGCGAATGAAACAAAAATTCGGTCGGTAATTGGTTCGTAGCATACGAAAGACCGGAATCCATTACTGGCAAACCGGCTTCGGTTCGCGGTTGGCAATCCCGTGCTGGCATCGAACTCAAAGATATAGCCCCCTCGCACGCCGAAGATCACGTCTCTCACCGGGTCGTAAACAGCTTGGTCGAGTGGCATATCAAATCCTAGTTGTTGGCAATTGAGTAATATCCGGGCTTTGTTGCAGGCATCTTCATGCGCGATTCTGTTTGCCTGAGATTGAGTCGGAGCAATGTATTGCGCAGCAGGAACGGTAAAAGATGCCCCCTGACCATTTGGACATGAAGCTGAACACGTCTGAGGTTCATTGAAAAACCACACTTGAGGCACAATGGGATCAGGATTGGTTGGCGGATTTGGGCACTCAGCCGCGTATTGCCGGCATTCTTCGATAATGCCGGCGATGAGATCGGAAACCTGTTGCTCGGTGAGAATTCCGGTTCCTTTCCGTTCAATGTGGTGGCCGCAGCAATCTGCCGTGACTGTCCATCCATCCGCAGATCCAGAGCCGCCGGCGCCACCGCTGCAAGAAAAACCAGCAGGACAGTTGACCACGAATGGAAACAAAGGGGGGCCGGTGAGGGATGATTCAAAATCTGTGTCATCAGGACAATCAATCTCCGCTCCGCAGCCAAGGCAGTCGCTCATGTTTGTTCACAGATGGTAGCACATTGTTGGGGAGCAAATTCTGGCTGAGGGATAGTTGAAGCCTTGAATCGGGCACCAAGAAATCGGCAATGGCCTCGCACAACCAGACGAAACTGCATCGTGTAACACTCGCGCAATGGCCGGTTCACATTTTCATCACATGGATAACCGCTGGGTTCTCCCAAGCCCATGCGCGGCCTAAATCCAGGCTTTGAATCACTTGCGTCCGATGTTTGGCATTCGGTCCACGAGAACCAAGACACCCAGCAGGGATATTGATCGGGCTTGTAAAAAGCTTCAAACCGAACTGTTCCGACCAATTTATCCACATAGATTTCCCCGTCTTGCAGTCGAAGCAAATCGCGTTGTCTCGGGTCGTCTTGACCGAACTTTAACGATGCAGAAGCGAAATCCCAGACAATCGGGGTGTTTGTCTCGTCATGGTTTCCATCCTTGAGAATCTCCCAAATCTCAATTTCATTGGACGTATTCAGGACGATGGCAAAGGCACGCTCCACACCATCAAAATCGCCCACAATCAATTGGAGCACGTTTAGCCCCGTCCAGATACCCGCATCATAAACGCTCGGAAGTTTGCCGCGCAGTGAAGATACCGGGTCAAAATTGAGCGGTATAATTCCGGTGTGATAAACACCAAAAGCAACTTTGACAGGATGAGTCGTCATCAATAGCCGGTTGTCGAACACGATGGCGCTGCCAAATCGCAGCAGTCCCGGATCATCAGCCCTGAGAATCGGATCAACCTCAATTGAAATTGGAGTGTTCCCCCAAGTGTCAAACTCTCGTCGGGCCAATATCAGCGAACGTATCCCATCAATCGAACGAAAAATAATATCTCCGTTGGCGAGCACGGTTGAGTTCTGCCCTTTGGCCCCATTAGAAATCAGGGATTCAGTAAGAATGGGGTTGTTAATGTCCTGCCATTTCGTTCGTTCAACTGGGGCATTGCAGGAAAAAACGTGCGTATCAGTAAACACCTGCAACGGGCCTTGCCCCAATGATGAGTCGAGAGTCGCGGAAAACGCCATTGACTGAATTGATCCTATACTTCCGGGAACGGTAAAATTTCCCCCACCAGACAAATAAAGGTTCTCGGTAACTTTTAATACTGCATCACGATAATTCTCAGCAACGCTTCCACTGCTGCCGCCAACAATATCCGAGGCGATGAACTGTTTTCCATCTGGCAGGCACACCCAATTCCTACCCATCCCGTAAGCGCCCATTCTTCCTGGAGGCAAAACACGAGTAATGTGAGTCCAAGAAATCACCGTTGCAGACACAACGTTAAAACCCTCTGGAGTGGCGGCAATGTTCAACAGGGTGACATTCAATCCGGTTATATCCAGCACCTGCATGGTTCCTTGATTCTTTATAGAAACCACGTCTCCAATATTCAAACTGGCAACAGCGGCGAACACGGCCACGACGGAAGCCCCGACCGCAGGAATTAGAAAGTCGGCTGTGTTGGTAGTTGAAAAGCTGGCAGGAGGAACTACGGCATCCCTAAAAACCAAGGTGTTATTGAAAAAAACAGGAGAATTTATTCCATCATTCCAAATCACCCATTTCTCAGATTGCCACATCCAATGTTGATCGGCGTTTGCATCCTGACTGGTTCCAAAGAATAAATTGAAAGTAGGAACTCCGGCATTGAAGTAAAACTTTACGAAATTTCCAGCCAAGGAGAAGCAAAGTGATCCGCCAGCATTATCTGGCTTGTAGTAACATCCCCCCTGATACTTTCCTTGTATGGTTGAAGCGGGGAGAGTGGCTACTTTTTTAACTGGGGGCCGGTGTGTGGCAAAGTCGCCGCGTACGGTGACGTTGGTTGCCCGCGCCATTACATTACGCGGCAGTTTTAGCGGCGAGCGATTCTCATTTACGCCACCATCGAAATCTTCAAGTGCGTCGTAAAGCTCCCGACTCTTAAAATCAGTGGCCACTAGGAGATTTGTTGAGCGAGCAATTCAGCCTCTTGCGCGTTGACTGCGCCGGCGCCAGGGGCGGTTTCCAGACTTCCATAAATCTGCAAAATATCGCCAGCGGTGGCGGAATAGAGCACGGTTGGAATCGGTTGCATTGGAACCGTATATGTCTCGGTCGTGATGACCTGCATCTTTGCCGTAGTTGCCGCATTGGAAATGTCCGCTGCCGTGTTATTGGTCCGGCGGACTTTGAACGTAAGCGTCTTTACCGCTGCAAATGTGGCTGCGGCATAGTTGCACAGGACTCTGGCAAACAAAAGATACTTTCCCGTTCGGGGAATCACCACGCTTACGCTAAGAATTTGAGATGATGTTATCGTCATCGCCTGAGGCCCTCCCGTGCCGTAGCTCACTGTTGAATCAAACAGGGCCGGGTACGGTCCGGAAGGTGACACTGTAGCGCCCGAAGTAATTGCCGCGCCGGCGGCAACATCCGATGGAGCTTGCAGCCACGTTAAAGTAACGCTAGTTGGTCCAACAATAGTTGTGACCGAGAAAGTGGCGGGGCCATCTGCCACTACAGTTTGCCCGGTTGCCATCTGAGATGTGTCCACCACGGATATTGTGACCGTTCCGCCCTTAGCCGCAGGAACATTGAAATCGGCTGTGGTAGTTGTGAAGGCGGCTGCTCCGGCTGCTCCGGCTGCTCCAGGTGACCCATTAGATCCATCTTCCCCATCCATGCCAGGAATATCGGTAATCTGAGGGGACGAACAACAGGGAACACAAGGAGTAGGGGACATAGATTTTAATTGCTAACGGACACGCACAATGCCTAATCATGGAACACTGCTAATGTCAACTGCCAAAAGAATCAAATACGGGCTCAGCATACCCTATGATCAGGATGATCTCGAAATCGAACTGGCATTCATAGCCAACGGAGGCTATTTCACCGCTCCAAACGGCGCACGGGTCGGGCTCGGTATGTTCGAGCATTTGATGAATGCCCGAAAGCTTGCATGGCCGAACCGTTATCGTCATCGCTGGACCGACCTGATGTACCGCAATTTCGTAGAGAATGACGTAACCGTTTTGCTTGGGGCCGCCAGCACTCAGAAAACTTCTCACGCCTGTGAGTACGTTCTGCTCAATTATTTTGCGCGCCCCGATAACACGCTCGTTGTGCTTTCCACGGTGAACATGGACAAGCTGGACATCGGAGTTTGGGGCGAAGTCAAAATGCTCTGGAAGCAGGCAAAAGAGCTATACCCATGGATTCCAGGGAACTTAATTGACCACAAAAGGGCGCTCTCAACGGATAATCTATTGGACGATGGGGTTCGGGATATGAGGAAAGGTGTAATAGGGCGCCCTTGTTATGTTGGCGGGCGCTGGGTCGGGCTTGGCATTCTAGCCGGTTTGAAGCAGGAATATATCTTCTACGTCGCCGACGAACTCCAGTTCATGCAAGAAGCTTTCTCTGCCTCGTGGCCGCATCTGTTCTCAAACGGCAATGTTAAAGTCATCGGGAGCGGCAATCCAAAACACGATCCCGATGATGAACTGGGCAAAACCGCCGAACCTGGGGATGGTTGGAATTCGCATCCTGAACCACAAAAGACTGAGGTTTGGAAAACGAAATTCATGGGGGCCAAGTGCATCAATCTCGTGGGTACGGATTCTCCTAATTTTGATGTCCCCGATGGTTCTCCAGAACCATATCCAAAGCTCGTTGGCCGGAAGTTTGCCGCCCGAATAGCGCACGATCACGGCCCTGAATCTTTCGAGTATTATCGGCTCGTTAAAGGCGTGATGCGCGTTGCCTTCGCTCATTCAAGAGTTATTACCCGGCAACTTTGCCGGGAACATCATGCTTTGGAGAAAGCTGTTTGGAAGGGAACACCATTGAAGCGTGTTTACTCACTGGACCCGACTTATGGCGGAGATGACCGTTGCGTTGGCATGTGTCTCGAATGGGGCGAGTCTGTCGAAGGAGAAATCCTGATTCGAATTGTCGGCTACCGAGTTTACAAATTTGACCTTTCTACAGACCGAGACGTTGAGCTTCAAATCGCAGATATTCTGGCTGAAGAACTCAACAATTACGGCGTAGCGTCAGAGGACTGCTTTTATGACTCCGTCGGCAAGGGAACGCTCGGCGGTCCATTCGCAATCAAGTTTGGAAATAAGCCACCTGTTGCCGTGGATAGCGGAGATCAGCCAACAAAGAGACCTGTCCGGCAAGACCTTTTTGTTGAGGAAGAAAATGGGACCAAACGGCTAAAAATGTGTTATGAGCACTACTCTAAATTCGTTTCGGAAATGTGGTTCTCAGTCCGCTACTGTGTCGAAGCAAACCAGCTTCGAGAATTGCCAGAGGAAGTGATGGCGGAAGGCTGCGCCCGTATCTATGAGATGGTGGCTGGCAACAAAATTCAGGTCGAGCCGAAGTCTGACCCGAAAAAGAAGGAGGATTTGAAGCGGAGACTGGGCAAAAGTCCTGATTTGTTCGATACCCTAGCGATAGGCATTGAGGGGGCCAGGCAAAGAGGATTTCTGATTGCGAGGCTTGGAGATGCTGTTGCCGGCCAAGACAGCGGCGAAGATTCCTTTGACGCGGACGCCGAAGCATGGGATAAAGCCATCAAAGATAATTTGCTCGTTCATTCTTAATGCCCACTCGTTACAAATTGAGAAGCTTTGAAATCACTCCACCAGGCGGTTACGTGTATATTCAGCAGAAGGGGATTACGCGAAAATTTGCCAGCGTGCCGCTCATCGAGGATCAGGCACAGGCTGTCTATCAGTTTCGCAAAGCCAACGGGCTTCCGCGTGCCAGTCTTGATGAGTCCTTGGCCGACATCGAAAACTTCACCTGCTACCGGCTTGGCGGAATGATCGAATGGTGCTATGACACGGATGGGAGCAATGCCGGTGCACCAAACCCAGTGCTGCAAGGCAAGAAGCCGTGTAAAGGCTGTGGCGTGGCCCTGTTCACATGAATGTTTTTGAGGAAATCCTGGCTGATGCAAACGGGGCGCTCCTTTTGGCCGATTGGCTCGGAGACGGCGGTGCTCCGGTGGAACCTTTTAAGGCAGAGTTTCGAGCACAGCATTGTTTGAGCGGCGATAATGGCAAGCCATGTCCGCACAATCGAGAACCAGGTTGGTGGGATCGTCACACCAAAGACCCGGTTGCTCAATGGATGCGGAAACAGTTGGAGTTGAAAAATCGAATGAGTCTGCGGTTGAGCGGCGAGAACGAACTTGGGATTTGCGATGTTTGCGGATGTTGCTTGAAGCTTTTGGTGTGGTCGCCTATTGAACGAATCCGAGAGCACACCGACGCCAAAGAGATTGAAAAGCTCCCCAACTGGTGCTGGAAACGTGCGGAGTTGGAGGATAGGACGCGATGAATTTTAGCACGCCTGAACGAATTCTTAGCACTATCCGAATGGGCGACAGTGTTGCGCGATCCCGCGCGGAAAACCGCTTGAAGGTGAATAACGCCATCAACTGTTATCCTCCGCTCAAAGAGGAAGAAGCCAAAAAACAGGGATTAAAGATCAATGTCAACTGGGGAGAACTGTTGACCCTCATTTCCCAAGCTCGCCGCCAATACATGACCGCGTTTTGGGGGAACAATAATTTCTTCCGAGTTAAACTCCCATTCGCTCCTGCAGAGCATCAAAGTGAGTGGGAGACGTTCATCACGGAGAATATCAATCGGTTCATGCGGGAATCACTCGAATACTACGATTTGCATAACTCGAAATGGGCGAGTGTAGTCAGCCATGGGATTGGCCCTACTCTTTATCGAAATGAAGATGATTGGTGTGGGGATTATTTGGCTGTAGAAGATTTCCGAGTGCCGACTAATACGCTTACCAGCTTCAAGCAGATGGACTGGTTTTGCGCTCGACACGCCTATACGCCAGGAGAGCTTTTGAAAGAAGCATTTAGCGACAAACCGAATAACCATTGGAGCAAAAAGAAGGTAGCCGAAATCCTAAAGAACTATAAGGAGCTGAATTTTGATTCCAATGGGAGGACTTACAATCTCGAAACCGATGTCGAAAAGATTGCCGAGATCGTGAGGGAGGACGGAGGATTTTTTACCGGAGATTCGATGCCAAGCATCCCGCTCTATCACTTCTACTTCAAGGATGATACGAAGAAGGATAATGAAGGTTTTTTCATGCGGATTCTCCCTGAGACGGGCGCGGTTCATGGGGGTGATCCGGATGAGTTTCTTTGGACTTCCGAAAAGCCGATTGCCAAAAAGCGAGAACATATCCTGCAATGTCAGTTCGGCGATTTGAGCGCCAAAGCTCCTTTCCACGTCTATTCGATTCGCTCGCTGGGCTACGCGCTATTGGAGCCGTGTTTCTACACAAATCTGGCACGGTGCAAACTTTTGCAGCACATCTTCGACAATTTCAATCCCTGGTTGCGCATCACTGATCCGATAGACAAGGCTCGGGCGCAACTCCAGGAGTTCGCAAATTTCAGCGTGCTCAAAACCGGCGTGTCGGTGATACCCCAAACCGAGAGGCATCAGATTGACGGGCGCTTGGTCGAAACCGCAATGGCGCAGCTAAAACAGTTGCAACAGGAAGCTTCGAGTAGCTACACCCAAAGCATTGATAACGGCACCAGCCGGGAACAGACGGCTTTCGAGACTTCAGTGAAGTTGCAACAGGTCAATGCGATGATGACGGGCCTTTTGAGTAGGGCGTTTATTTACGAGAATCAGGATTACATAGAGAAATGCCGAAGATTTTGCCGCCCAAATTCTCAGAACGAGGACGTGAAAGAATTTCAGAAATTGTGCAAGGATGCCGGTATTCCAGTAAGCCAAATGAACCCCAAATTTTGGAGGGTGGAAGCCGTGACTCCACTTGGCATGGGAAATCCGACAATGGCGACAGCGGAGGCACAACAACTTGGAGAAATTTCTCCCGAATGTGACCCGACCGCGCAACGCGAGATTCTGCATGAACGATTACTCGTTATCACCAAAGACCCCCGCAAAGCCGCTCGCTGGGCTCCGTTGGGCAAGGATCGCGGCGTGACCGATGGCCAGCGCGATTCGCAGTACGTCTTTGGAACGCTCATTCAGGGCGTGCCGGTGCCAATAAAGGAAGGTTTGTCGGTGATAGATCAGATTGAGGCGATGCTGCCGCTATTTGCTGGGAAGATCGTGCTGCTCGAAAATCGGGACAACATGGCAACTCCAGATGAGGCTTCGGGATTGGTCGAGGTCAACAATTACCTTGAACAACTCGTGCAACGGCTGGCTCAGAACCCCCAGGAGAAACAACGGGTGAAGCAGTATTCAGATTCTCTCGGGAAGCTGATGAATCAGGTCAAAGGGCTCTCCCAACGCGGCCAGGAACACGCGCAGCAACAGAACATGAACGGGGAAGGCCAACCGGACCCGAACGCGATAGCGAAAGCCTCGACAACTCACATGATGGGCAAGATGAAAATGGATTTGGCTGCGGAGAAGGCAAAGCAAACTCAGGCGGAGAAGGAAAAGGGTTTCGTCTTGGACCAGCGCAGGAAGGATGCCGCCACTCACGCGCAAATTCAGCGAGACAATCTGAACCAGCATTCTCCAAGCGAAAGCATTTCCTATAAGGACGCGCCACCGTCTATCAAACGTCAGATGGAGGCACAGGCCGGAATGGTTCCCGCCACGGAGGAAGAAACCAAGCTGGAGATGGAAGAACGAAAATCAGCCGCCAAGCCGAAGCCAGAGCCCGATCCAGTCGGAAAGTAATCCTCCCGCCGCGCCACGTCAGTCATCCATTATAGACGACGCGGCCATTCATAGTTGCGGCGGGAGAAAGTGTTATTTCAAATCCTTGATCGCCCGCTGTTCCCAATCCAGACCATCATCCGCAGGTGGATCTCCGCCACCAGGGCGTTTCGGTGAAGGGGTCTTTTCTTTATAGCCGTCGAGTTCACCCATTGCATCAGCAAGCTTCTTCTCAAGACGCAGCACTTTCATCTTCAGAGGGGCATGAGCACCGACGATCTGCCGAATGTGAGCATCCTTTGTGATGCGTTGGTCCAAACTCTCGGGACGCCAATCCCAAAGCTTGTAGCCCTCGTTTCGTAAGTTGGCCAATTCCTTTTCATCGGGCGCATCACGATAATCTTCCACCGATTCAACGAGGTCTTGATTGACCTTTCGAAACAACTCCCCGGCTTGCTGCCGGCGAGTCTTTTCCTGTTCCTGCTGCTTTAACGCCTCCGCCCGCTCTTGCTCGCGGACTTTCCCGACATTCTCCTTTGCCTCGTTCAATGCGTTGGCGCGGATATTGTCCAATCGCTGCATCGAGCGGATGTGTTCCATGACAGCGCCGGAGGCGTCTCCGAACATTTCCTTGGACTCTTTGAATGCCTGGTTCAGCGGCATCCGATAGAGCTTGACGAAATCCGCCCATGTCGCCGGATGCTGTCCGGTAACGACCTTGTTCCCACCCTCATCCTCGCCGTAGTCGAGAATGGTCAGGTGCGCCAAGTCCTGCTTGGCATAGGCCATCGCTTCCTCGAACGGTTTGATGTGCGCTTTCTTGAAATCCTCGGTCTCCTCGACATTGAGCATCCGAATCTTGGCTTCGCGTTCTTCGAGCGCCTTTTCCATGTCCTCAAGCCGTTTGGTCAGGACTGATGTATCCACGCCCTTGCGCTCGTACTCCGCGATTTTGGTTTCGAGATCGGTGTAAGCCTTGGTCTTGCCGGCCAGTTCCGTTTCCAGAGTTTCAAGGCGCTGGCGCAATTCCTTGGGCGGTTTGCCGGCGTAGGGATCGGATGCGGCAGGCTTCGGAGGTATCACCGCGCCTTTAACCGGATCCTTAGAAGGTTCCTTGCCTGGCTCTTTGGCCGGCTCCTTCGGTGGCGCATCAGGGAGCTTAACCTTGCCCTGCAACTCGCGGAATGGGTCTGAGGCTGGCTGTGATGGTGCTGGGGACGGTGCTGGCCGCGGCACAGATGGCGCAGGGGCCGGTGAAGGGGCTGGCGGTGCGGGCGGTGCTGGTGCAATGGCTGTTTCTGGCATAATTATGGGTGGTTAAAGTTTACCGATGTCGTCAAGGTCGTGGTGAAGTCCTGGCGTTGGGAATGACGCTGGCTGTTCTTCGGCTTCGGCCAAAGAGTGCAGCATGGCGAGCATTCCGTGAGCACCGTGAAGTTCGGCAGAAGAAGGCTCCATTACAGCGAACTCGCTTCGAGCATGAAGTGTCACGTCATCAAAGCGCGGATCGCTCACAATCGAAACCCACCATTTGACGAGTTCTTTCTGGCGCAGGAAATGTTCTCGGGGTGTGGTCATCGTCCGTTCTTCGGCAGTGCAATCAGGTTCTCGGATTTGAGGATAGTCGCGTGGGCCATCTGGTGCGAGATTTGGTCCAGGCACGCGGATAGCGATTCGTTCTCTGCCTGATGCTTGCAGAGCATTGAATTGCCATCGGGGCCGGTCGGCACCCATTGCTCGACCTGAACGAATGGCAGATTGGACTTGGGCGACCGGCCAATGATAAGAGGTCCGGCGCTTTGAGTGAGGATTTCAGCTACTCGATCTGTTATTTTCATAATTAGGGGTGTGTTAACAGGGCGGCACCCGTTTTTCCTCGATGCAGCCTGCTATAGATTGTGCTTTGGTTGATGCCGTACATCTCCGCCCATTCTGGAGCGGTCTTGAAAATTCCGCTTATACAAACCTGCCGATTGTTGTTCTTGTTTCTTTGTTGTTGTGTCCACGTTGCCCAGCGAACGTTCAGTGGCCAGTTATGTTCCAAACATTCCGAACATTTCCCACAACAATAATTTAAGGAGTTGTCAATTCTGTCCAGCGTGTTACCGGGCGGCCTATCTCCGAGCAACGCCTTTAGGTTTAGTGGCGACGATCTTAAAGAGGCACAAATGGAAATTCCCCTTCCTCCATAGCGGTTATAATGGTCGTGCTTTGGATTGTAGCATCTTTCACGCATGTTGTTCCAACTTGAAAACACAGGCTCTTTAGAAATGCCGTGTGTCGTTTTTCTTTTCCCATTCCTGGAGGAAATCTCGCGGCTATAGCATCCGCATGAAGTGGTGTTTTTGCTAATGAGGCTTGCGGCACGAACAACTTTTTCTTGCCCGCAATCACATTTGCAAAGCCATAAACGTTTTTGAGACTGTACACCAGCATCTTTCAGCGCAACAAGCCTTACGAATCTATCTCCGGGTTTAATATTCATGGAGGAATTATAGTATTACTCTGATCGCAACATCTAGGGAGCATAGTGTAAATTTTAAGATGAGGAAATGCACAAACCGCCAAACTGATATCGGCAGGCGCATAAATCTTGCGCTGGGTCCGCAGGAGGGTCGGCATGGCTTTCTTGGCGATGATCTGAGAATGATTGCACATCGGATATTTTACCTCGAACACTTCGCCTTTGATGTGCTTTGTCGGCTTATCTTTGGTGCAACACGATCCCAGAAACAAGAAATCGAAATCGGGCGGAACGTCCTTTAGTGCCTGCTCGGTTCGCTTTCGCCAATCGGGATGAAATAATGCATCCCATTCAATGAACCAGAAATACTCCTCCGCCATGAACATTGCTGCTGTCCAGAACATCAGGAAGCTCACGCAAAGGGCTGTTCCCTTTGGCCCGATCCTATAACCGCTTCCCGGAGCGTCCACTTCGTAAGTATTGAGAGTGGTCAGGCCCGACACTAACTCGGCAGGAGCAACCAGTTTGTCGTAAGCGCAGATGCATGGGAATTCCTCAGCCTCGATGCCGACGCTGCGAAGATGCTTCTGGATGGCCTCGGTTTTCTCCGGGAACTCCGGGACGATCATCACGAAGGCACGGATTTTGTATTTGCCAATTTGGATCATGGTTTCCGCACCCATCGGAAGTTGTTGGCTGGCTGATCCTTTCCAAAAATACCGTGCCTATGCAGGAAGAAGTCCCAAGCACCATGAGAAAGCGATCCAACTCCAGGAATTGTTATTCCCCATTTGGTGTCATCGCTGGCAATAATTCCACCTGAACGGACGTTAGCCCATGCCCAATGATATTCCCAGGTCTGTGTCTCCCAATCGTGATTACTGTCATGTAAGAAAATATCAATCGGCCCCGTCCGACGGAATATATCGTCCAGCGCATCCTGACTGCGCTTCCTGATGAACGTGAATCGCGGATGAACGATGGGGTAAGCTTCGTAGAATCCACTGGGAGTTGGGTCGCACGAAAAGAGATGTCCATTTGCCACGCTATCCATCGCCACCAAGTAATGCTCGCTACTATACCCGCTCTCGACTCCAGTTTCGATCATTACTCTTGGGCGTTCTCGGCGAATGACCTCGGCAATAATTGATTGCCCGTGATCGGGATGGTCCAGCATCCGTTTCAATGGCGAGTTTCCTCCCGCGCCTACGCGGACTGGGTCCGGACCAATCTTTGCGTAGTCAACGCCGTTTACGATATTGTTCATAAATTAACCGAGTTTGGTTGCATAAATTATCGCCCGCCACGCCTCCGGGTTTGGGTCGGTGGTCTCAACCTTGAATCCGTGACGTTTCAAAGCGTCCATGTATCTAGGCCCGTCTTTGTAGTGGAACTCAAGCATAACGATGCTCGTTTTGTCGAGCCAGGATTCGTCATCGAATATCTCTTGCTCTCCGCCTTCGCAGTCCAGCTTCACGCACACAGGAAGATGGTTTCCAAAGACGCTTTGCATTCCTGAAATTTGAGTTCCGAGAGTAAAGCACTCCACTTTCGATAATACCGTGTGAAGTGAGTCAAAGCAGGTTGTGCTCTCCCTAACTACGTCCAAACTTGAATTTACCGGGCTGGTGGGGACATGTCTGAAATCTCGCGTCCCTTCGTTTTTAGCAATGGCAACGTGATGGATTCCAATTTTAGCGTTATTCAATTCAGCGTTGAACCGGGCTATGATCCAAACAGGAGACGGCTCAAACATCCTGACCCTGCAACCTTTGTTTACGGCGCACCAGATTCCAAACTCGCCGTAGTAGCCGCCGACATCAATGACGATTGAGCCTTGGGGAATCCTGTCTTTGTGGTAGCAGTCCTCAACCAGCACTTCATCGTAAACCCCTTTTCCGCCAGGCAGATTCAGCAGCCGAAGATTCCCATAGTTGAGGAATTGTTCGATCACAAATTCAAATCATTTTCCCATGCTCGAATAAGATGACATGCCGCATCGTTAATCCCAACAGACACAATCCATCCTCGCGCATCGTTCAGTGCTCCAGTTGGAAACACAACTCCAGGCTTGAAATGGAAGCAGTCGTATTTCGGAAGTTCCGAGCCGTAGATGATTGGTCTCTGACTGACTTTAAGAACGGAGAAGGGCGGTACGCGTTCCATCAAGGCCGCGCCGACATAGTAACGGGTCTCGCGCTTGGTCGATCCGAATTCTGTTCGCGAATGGAAAAACCGCAGCAACTTATCTCCATACCCAACGATGTTACCGCCTCGGATAGGGCCGTAAGGCCAGCGCCTCGAAAGCGTTTTGTATTCGTTGATGACGGTATCTCCCTGAATCTGGAACACGCAGTAATCGGGTTCCGAGCGATAGACACAAAAAAGATTCTCGTCGGACTCGAAGAAGCACCAGTTTTTCTGCATTCCCGAGAAATCGTTGTCCCCGGCTTTCACTTGATAAATGCGGCCGAGTTTGAAGCCATGCTCAAGCTGGGCATATTTGACGATTGATTTCGGAGAAGCCTGGCCTTCAAAGTTAGATTCAACCCACGAAATCCATGTCTCTCCGTGAAAGGTGAACAGCCGCGCATCTTCAAGGCTGTAGCCGGTCATCGGCAGGTCTTGCGGCGATTGCGCTATGCCGTCAACGATCTGAGACATGGCAATTCGGGTCCGGTAATCGGCGCCGAAGTGGTAGCGGAAACTCATCCATGTTTTGCCATTGATGCGGGCGATGGATGGATTGTAGGCAAAGGGGGGAAGCTTGGAAGTGTCCAGCGGGATGCGTTCGACCTGATCTGCCGCCTGGGGATAGCGAGATTCCATCGGCTTCATCGCGGCAAGCAATTCCCGGTTATGACGCAGGCGCGGCGGTTCTGCGGGGATGTCAATCATTTCAGCAAAAGATAAACAGGCATTAACCGAGGAAGATGGTCGGGGATCATCGTTTATCAATATCAACAATGGAGATTTTTGAATATCCGTAACTAACGAGGGGTTGGCCGTTGTTCCAACTTACTTTCACAAGTTGATATTCTCCAGTAAGGGTTTGTCTTTGCGATTCTGAGATTGCGTCTAATGAATCAAATATAGCGAACGATCCATCCTTTTTTTTATAGCAGACTGCATCTCTAAACTCGTTAGTAGAATTCATTTCGCTTCCCTCGTGACGATGCCGGTTATATCCGATGCCCCGCGCCCATGAAAGATATTCCAGAGCGCCTGCGGCCAGTAGATGTCTGTGCCTAAAAGTAAATCGGGAATTTGGTCCAGCACAGACTTCCAAAATGATTTTCTGGCGCAAAAAAAGTCACAGACCGGCAAGAACATTCCATCCTTTATGGCATAAGCATAGGAAGCGTGATGGGCCTTGGATCGTTGAACTGCTCCCTCAGAGAAAACCACGTCACTTCGGCAAATGGCGACATGAGTTGAATCCTTTGCCCGCTGCATCCCCAATCGGATAGAATCTTTGAGATAGGGAATGCGCTTTTCGTCGCGCAGCACGGTCACGCTGTCCTTGCCCATCATCCCCGGATAAACCGGCGTGGCCACAAACAGATTGCCCAACAATTTTGGGAATCCTCCGTCGTAGGCGTTCCAGACTAAAACAGCGTCTCCATTCAATGCCTGAGTCGGCCAGTGTTTATAGCTCTGAATCACAGCCAGCATTTCATCAATGCGATTCGGGAAGTCGGAATAGCGGCAATAAAAAATGTGGTTCGGCTGCGGGCTGCTGCCATTCCAGAGCATTGGTTTGTCATTTGTGAGCGCGATCACGGGCAGCGAGGGACACGCCCTGGCGAGATGCAGTGGGGCGCTGTCAACTGCGATTAGCACCGACGCGAGTTCGTAAAGGCCCAGGAGATCATATATGCGTTCAGCCTTCGGCAGTTCCAGTACGGTGAATTTATGGCCAAAGGCCAATTGCAAAACTTTGCGAAGTATTTTTGCGTAAGAAAATGGGCTGGTATGGCCTTCAATCGAAACCAGCATGAGCGGCTTTTTCCATTTGCCTTCTCGGCCAAGTTCGACCGATTGAATCAGCTTGGATTCACGTTCTTTATCTCGCCTGTCAAATACCAGTGGCAGCACGTCATCCCACAACGGCATTTTACCAGCCAGCTTCCAAATCTCCTTTACAAAGGAAGTCATCCGCGCCGAAGTTTGGCCGGCGGGGCGATAAGTGATTTCCTCAACGTCCTTCGTGTTACCGATGACTTGCAGGGATTTTACTGCGGAGAATTTAGACTTCGCAAACTCGAAGCCTTCGCGCAGCATGTGAACACCCCCGTCGAACGGCACGGCATTGACGTAACTCACGCCATCAAAAAGCTGGCTGTGCTGATTGGAGCAAACGAGGTTCGGCTTCGTGTCGGCATCGGCTTCTGCTTTGAGAAAGGGTAGAGCGGAAATCAGATCACCGTTGCGGCCAAGCAGAAGGTAGTCGCTCATGGTAGTCGTTTAATAACTCGAACCACTGGCCATGTTGCATGGTGTGGATGTTCCCCTCGCTGCTTGCGAATTCTAAGATTCTCTTTTCTAATAATCCGCACCCATCGCTTGGGCCGTTCTCGCAGGAATCTGCTGAACTCATCCTCCAGAATCTTCTCAAATTTACGCCGCATGGATTTCGGAGCAGTGGGAATTTTGACTTTTACGAGCGGCGGTTTCATTGCCCGTTCTGGTGTTGAGACATGCGGCGTTCGAGTTCGGCGGCGGCAAGTTTACAAGGATTCCGTTTCCCGCTCGCGTACTTCCTCAGTGTTGGATAATCAATGTCCAATTTTGATGCTGCCTCTTTCAACGAGAGTTTTCCTTTCCATACTCTGATTCGTTCAGCCAGCAACATTTTGTGATTGTTCCCATTCGTCACAAAACAAAGCAAGCATAAATTACGCATAAAGCGTAGTTGTCCATTGTTGGTCATCAAGCGCCCCACAAGCGCAGCGGACGTAAAGCGGTTCGTCCCCCGCCAGAGAATAGCAGCGTAGCGAGATTCGCCCCTCGAATTGTTCCCGACGAAACACACAACCACTTTTAATTTATGGCCCTAAGTTCAGCAGACTGCGGAAAGTTCAACGATTACCTTGGTCGTCGCCCCTATGACTGGGACAAGCGCATCGCCAAGGATCGCAAGCCCCATTCGTACATTTACACGGCGATGTACAAGACCTCGCCATTCCCGACATTCGAAGGCACGACCCACCTGCATGAGCGCGTGTATGTCAGTCGGCCCAATGATCCGAGCTTGTGGAACCAATTTACCGCCGATCCTTGTATCGGCGCTCCATGCACCCAGGTCCGGCAATACGTCTGTCATGGCGTGGACCAGCTTCGATATGACCGTTACAGCCGGGAATATCAAACACCCGTTTTCTGTTTGGACCAACTGAACACCATCGAGGAAGGCATTGCCAAGATGGCTGCGATTGCTCAAGGCTACCAAGATATGCCCGAGGACATTTCCTCGGACTTCCTGAGGCTGCTCACGCTCCGCAAAGCTGGCACGCAGGCGCAGGGCGCCGGCCTATGGCTCTCGGGCGTGGCCGACAGTTCGGGCAACCCCGTCGCAATTGACGTGACGGAAAACATGTTTCTCGTTGCGCCTTCGACTGCCACGCCTGGCACCACGGCGAATTCGCTCTACATCAACCTGAATGCCAACAACGGTCTCGGCCTGCTTGGTTACGGTACGACCGCCTTGCTGGCTGCCGCGCTCGGCCAGTTGACGATGGAATATCTCCAGAATCAGCAGGAGGACCTGGCCGCGAACGGTTATCACGACCGCGACTGGCTGGTTGAAGGCAAGTTTTCAATGACGGTGGATGCGACGACTCGCCGGCGATTGCTCGTCGCCAACCCGGCGCTCACGCACATGTACACCAGCGCGGACTTCGCCAAAGGCGGCAGCTTCTTCGGCTACGGTTTCAATGGTGGCTGCGGTGATTGGCTGTTCAAAGAGGACAAGCAGCAAATGCGATTCCGCTTTCGCGGCGATCTCGACGGCAAAACCCCGACCGGGGGCACTTTGGCTGGCGCAGTCTGGATTCAGCAAGTGTGGCCGTACGAAAACGTGGCCGCAACGTTCGGTATCAAACCCATTTATTCCCAAGCGTGGAAGAAGGCCCCGATTCGCCTTTATCACGTTTACAACCGCGATGCCCGCGAAGTGTTCGTCGGCGACATCCAGAGCGTGAACGATGAAATGAAGTTCGGCATGGCCCGAAGTTTCATGGGCAAATGGGGATGGAAATCGCCCGATGTTATTATCACCACCGACCCCAACACCGGCCAGCAATGCACGCTGAACAACGACAAGAAAAACATGGGCTATTGGCTCGGCGAATATAACTTCGCTGAAAAGACTGTCTATCCCGAAATCGAACGTCTCATCCTCGGCCTGGGCGAACCGCAGCCTTATGTGCGCACACCCCTGACCAACACCGCGCCGAACGCGCCGATCTCGGCAAGTGACTACCAATCCCTGCTTGCCTACTGCCAGGAATGCGGGGAGTACAACGGCCCGGGAGCCTTCCAACTCCCCCCCGAAGATTAAGCAATCTTGTTTGGGTGAGCGGAGCAAACTCCGCTCACCCCTTCCAAGTAACATTATTAACGATATACCAAATAGTTCCTTGTCGAACTCGGTATTCTCGGGCGAGTTTACTCTGTTGGCCGCGCTCACCTGTGTATTTATCGCGTATTTCCTTTACCTGAAATCGAGTCAGTTTGTGAAGTGGTCCATTTTCTCCCGTCATGGGAAACGGACGCCGAATTCGAGAATGATCTCGCGCTATTCTTTCGCGTCTCGCAATGAGTCCGGGAGCGGCCCCTCCCATGTGCTTCCAGTTTTTCCCAACGAGAATGTTTTCAATCGTTGGCTGTGCCACTCCGTACTGTTTTGCCAGTTCGCTTTGTTGTCCGGTACGACCGGAATAAATTTTTCGAATCTCCAAAACCTGAGCCTCAGTAAGCTTGGAAACTGTAGATCGTTCTCCGCGAGAGTTGTGCTTATGGCCTTTTATCAGATACATCGTGCCTTGGGCAAGTTGGTCTCGGCTATTGTCTTTTGCAGAGCCAAGATAAAGATGCTCTGGATTGACGCACCAAGGAATGTGCTTCCCAGGACATTTATGCAAAATCCATTTTCCTTCTGGAATTGGCCCTCGGTTCAAAAGCCAAGACGCGACGTGGGCATAAATCATCCATTGCCACTTTCCTGTTCTTGGATTCCTTACGCCCCGCCACAGGCTTCCGTGATTCATCGGGGCTCGCCGCATTCCATCCCAAAGCCAGTGTGTAGGCGTGATAAAGACTCGTTTCCAAAATCGTTCTGGAAAGGTTTTCGACAATCCTTGCTCGGCAAGGTATTCGGGAGTAATCTCGGGACGTGCGGTATTTTCATTCATAAGTTTTTACTGTGCCGGGTCCGGGAAGTGATATTCGCCGGACCACCTTTGAATTTTGCCAAAATGCCGGTGTGACGCAACAAAATTATGCCTCCTGAAATGCAAGCGCCGACCGAAGCCCCACCCGAATACGGCTCCGACATGGGCAGCGAATCGGACATTCACATTCCGTCTGCGAACTTGCCCAAAGGCATCAAGGAAGGCGACATGCTGCGATGCACAGGGATGGATTCGAGCGGCTGCACCTTTGCCTTGGAATCGGCGGAAGGAGAGGAACAGGGCGAAGGCGATGGTTCCTCGGATAACCCACCTGACAAATCATGGGAAAGCGATTTCAGGGATAGCATGTCTCCGCGCAACCCCGACGAAACAGCACAATAAACGATCATGGCACAAACTTTGGCGGCATTACCGGCGCTTACGTCACCTGTGACGTTGGCGCAGAGCAAAACTTTCGTGGGCGACATGGCCGCAATCAACAATGTTGGCACGGCTGGAATCAAGACCATTGGCATCCTGGGCAAGATTTACAAGTTGGCGGCGGCTGGTGGAACCAACTACAAGACGAATCATCCTCAGTTGATTCAGGACGCGGCATCCTTGTTCGGCGGCGTTCAGATGCTCACTGATCTCGGCCTTTCGGAGAACGTGTATCTGGCTCAGGCGGTACAGGACTGGAGCAATGGCCGCGCAGCAGACGCCACACTGTCAGCCGATGTGCCAACGCTGCTCAAAGAGGGTCGGGACTTTCTTGCGTTGCCGGTCGAGACGTTGAACCGGCTTCGACTGCTGCTGAACTACAAGATAGCGTGATGCCTTGGCTTGTGACGCTGCAACTCTGTTAAACGCTGCAACCGCCAATAAATACGGCGAGTTGAGCGACCGGGATTTGCTTCTGTGTTTGGCGGCGGTGTATTGCGTAGGGCTCGGGTGGAACGCGCAGACTGCAACCGACAACTCCAAGGATTACCACAAACTGAGCGACCGCGATCTGGACAATTGTTTCCTGGCTGCGATATGCTGATGTCATGCATTTTGCAAGATTAAATCAAGTGAAGGGGGTTCCAGTTGGCCTGTGACGCTGCAACACTAATCGCGCTCGCTCAGGCGAACGGCTACAGCAAGTTATCCAAACGCGGATTGATGGAATGTCTAGTTGCGGCGGCTTGCGCTGGCGGGGGAGGGGGAGGTTCCTATCCGTCAGGAACAAAAGTCTATCGGGCGCTGCTCACACAAACCGGAACCAATGCTCCAGTAGCTACAGTCTTGCAAAATACGCTAGGAGGAACTGTGGCGTGGACTAGAAACGCCGTTGGAGATTATAGTAGTACGCTTATTGGAGCATTCCCCGCTTCCAAAACATTTTTAATGGCAAATGCAGGTTCAACCGTGAATGGTTGGGGTGGTATTGGTGTGTTAGTTGTGTCGAAAAGAATTTCTGACAATGTCATTTCTGTGATTGTGGCAGATGCGGCACTATCCGGCCAAGATAACGAAATGATTGGAGCCTCAATCGAGATAATCGTGTTCCCATGACTTATGCCCGCCTGCGATTCCCAAACTCTCCTTGATCTCGCTTATGCCAATGGCTACGCGAGGTTGAGCGACCGGCAATTGCGCGAATGCCTTTTGGCAGCGGCGTGCGCTGGTGGTGGCGGTGGCGGCGGTTCGGGCAATGTGCTATTTGGCGATCCGACTGGCGCGACGATTTCGGGAGGGGCAGCCTACGACAACGCTGGCAATCTTTGGGTTGATCTTGACCCGTCTGGTGCCCATGATTGGCAGAAGGTGATAACCGCCAATGCACCTGATCCCGTGATGGCCGTTGCCAATCGCACGCTGCCAGCCGCACCGATGGTCGTTCCCATCCTGGAACCGCCGCAATCTCCGGAGATAGCGCAACCAATTTTAACCGAGGCCAAGTCCTCGCGCTGGTCACGAATGACTAAAGTTCTAAACAAGGTTACGCTATGGTTCGCTACACTCTTGCATATCTCCTGATTCTGTTGGTTTTGCCGTCGCTGTGGGCTGGGATGCCGCCGCCCCTGGAGCGCAACGTGTGGGACACCAACGCCAACCCTACGATCACAGGGGACGGAACCACGGCGAGCGGCACTAGAGTTTTAACTCTCAAGAACACCGGCACGGCAGGCGAGTACACCAAAGTTACTTTCGACGCGCAGGGGCGCGAGACGAGCGGGACGACACTCTCGTTTAGTGACATTCCAGATTTAAGCGGGACATATCTTTCTCTTAACGCGGGTGGCATTCTTTTTGGAAACCTATCGTTTGGGAATCCGACCACAGCAGAAATCTTTGTAGGCGGATCGGCGGTATTTGGAGGTGCTGGACAATTTCAAATTGACTCCTCTGGCAATCTAATTGCGCCCAGCATTCGCGGGTCCAATCTTAGCGCTTCTACTGCTCTGGTTTCAGACAGCGAATCCCCTCCTAAAATTGTTTCGAGCACCACGACCGCAACCGAGCTTGGCTACGTTCACAACGTCACGAACGCGATTCAGACTCAGATAGATGCCAAAGGCAGCGGCACAGTCACGAGCGTCAGCGCATCCGGTCCTGCTGGAGTTACATGGGTATCTTCGGGAAGCGGGGCGGTGACGCTGACAGGTACGACTCCTGGCTTCATAGAAACCAACAAAAACGTGAACGCGATTTGCCTCTTCACAAACAACGGCGTTTCAATTGACATAAATTCAAGCGGGATAGTTACGCTCACCAATTATGCCGCTGCTGGACTAGGATTTGTTTGGAGCACGAATGGAAGTGGGACCAATACAGGCAACCTGAAAATGGCGACTGCGCATGTAACAGGAGCCTCTACTTTCGGCGGCGCGGTAAATGTTTCTGGAAGGGTCACAGCGACACAGTTTCTTAATAACGGTGCGAACGGAGAATCCACCTGGTTTGCGTTTGCGAATGGTCCTACGCTCGTTTCTTCAAGCGCGACAACGCTGAAAGTAGAGGACGTGAATGGAAATCTAGGAGGGGTTGTGTCATGCAGCAATGTGACTACCACAATAGGGGGAGTATCTTGGGCGGCAGCAACTCTCGTGACACTCACCAACGTAGTCGTCACAAATGTCACGCTCGACTTTCCAAGCACGGCGGCGGGGACAACCTCTGACCTGCTTGTAAATGTTGCCAACGTGAACGTCGGGGATTTTGCTTTTGCCTCCCCGCCAGCCGGATCAATGCAGGCCAACTCAATGTATTCAGCTTGGGTGTCGAATACTTTCGTTTACGTTCGTTTCCACAACGACCAACTTGTAAGCGCGATTGACCCGGCGAGCGGAACGTTTCGGGTGAAATTGGAGCAATGGAAATGACCGAAGCCGAACAACTGAAAAAGCATATCGAGTTCCTGCAAGGACTCATATTCAAGTTCTCGCCGTTGCCGAAGGTGCTCGTGGTCGAAGATGACGCGGTTGACTGGGATCTGTTCAAGCGGCTGCTCGACAAGTTTCAATGCGTGATTGAGTTGGTGCAAGACGGAGCTATTGCCGTGGAGAAAATCAAAGCCAACAACTACGACGTAATTTTTCTCGATCAAATGCTGCCGAAATTGACCGGGGGAGAAATTCTGGACAAGACCGTTGGAATGCACGAGGGCGCTCGCGTCATCATGGTGACTGGTTATCCAGGCAACCCGTGCGTGAGCAGGGCGCTCGACAAAGGGGCCGTCGTCATCGTGCCAAAACCAATTACTTTCGAGACACTAAAGCTGTTTCTTGTGCCGCGATATGATTGAGCGAATGGAAGCCATTGAGGAACGCATCGCCGTCGTCGAATCTCAATATAAAGAGATGGAAGTGGCGATGCGCGGCGACATGCGGGGCACTCCTGGGATGCTGCAAAATCTCGTTCGCATTATGAACGACATCTATACTCCACCCGATGGTTTGCGTCCGCAAATGACCGCTATCAGGGAAAATATCCGCAGCAAAGAGGATCAAGCCAAGGGGGCCATTTGGGTTTTGCGCGGCGCGTGGGCGGTGATTTTCTTTTCGCTGGGGATGGCAATCAAACACTTTTGGAAATGATAAAAAACCTACTCGCTAACTGGAAAACTTCGAGCGCCGGCGTGATGATGATCTGCACTGGCATCGTTAAGCTGGTGTTTGCCATCAAACACGGAACCGCTGATGAAATGCTATGGGGCAGTTTCATCGCAACGGTCCTTGGTGGAATCGGCCTGCTCGCTGCGGGCGATGCGAATAAGAGCCAGAGCAAAGAGGACGCCGCGCAGACCGCTGCCGATCTGGCCAATGTCACGGCAATGACCGCCGAGCAGGTCAAGGCGGAGATCAAGACGGCGTTCGTGAAGAAAACCGATGTCGCCCCAGACGGGACGGTAAAAAAGGATGCGTGAACAACCCGCCGCAAACGCAAGCCGACGCTGAGTATCAGTTAATGGGGATTATCACAGAGGCGTTCTCGAATGCCGACAGGCGAGATTCTCCCCCTCGTATTGCAGCCCGCGAACTCATAGCCTACCTTTGGAACCGCCCCCTTGACAAAAAGGCCACAAAATCTAAGCTTCCTCAATGCCGAGATTGATTTTCCTGATTCCCCTCCTGTTCGCTGGCTGTGTAGCCGTTTATCACGAGGCTCCGAAGGCCGTTGCCCCTCCTGCACAACCCGCGCTCAAACTCTCGACTCATTGCCCCTACTGCCACGACAACTCTGAGCAGGTCGTGGTGCGGCTAGAGCCAACAGGAACCAACTACATGCTGGCCGGCATCGTCGTGAATGCCACGGCGCACTTTCACTGTAAATGCTGCAAGCAGGAGTTTTTCGGCGCAGCACAACTCATCGAATCTCAAGGCGGATGGGTCTGCGGCCAGGGGACGGCTGGCACCTACGGCATGGACGCGATGAAATGGCAGACGAATCACTTGCCTGGGCCGAAGATGAGGCACATCCTTTCCACCATTCAAGCTCCTATGCCGCCAATGCCTGTTGAAAGGACCAAATGATTGATAAGCTTGTTGAAGCGATTTTCGCCCTCGTCCACGAGATGAGGGAGGACCGGAAGCAGCGCCCACTCGCAACCAAGCAGGACGTGGCTGATAGTGAGGCGAGGATTATCAAAGCGTTTGGAACTGCTGGCTCGGTCCAGAAGGAAGCGGCCGCCATCACGGCTGACCTTAAAGCTTCTGCGGAGCCGCTAAAGGCTGCGGTTGAGGCGAACAAATAATTTCGGGTAGAACTGTTATCTGCCCGTCTTGCAAGACGAAACAAAAGAAACGAAAGGTCAAAATCATGCCCGCTAAAGTACTGGAGGATCTCGCTGCCCAAGCGAAGGTGAACGAGGATGCGGAAGCGTCTGCCGTCATCGTTCTGAACGGCATTGCCGCGAGAATCCAAACCGCCGTTGACGCGGCTATTGCCGGTGGCGCGACCGCCGCCGAACTCGCCCCGGTGCAGGACGAAGTGAACGCCCTCAAGGCCAGCTCTGACGCCCTGTCTGCCGCGATTGTCGCGAACACATAATGCACTTGGCTTGGGCGGGGGCTTCGGCCCTCGCTCGGGCCAACAACGAAAGGAAATCTATGACGTTAGCGATGTTATTTTGGGTGATAATGATTCTCTCCCTCTTATTCAATCTCTGGTCCGCGTGGCCGTTGAATAAACAGAACAGCCCCGCTCTGCTCGTGTGGATATTGCTGGCGCTGCTTGGCTGGGCTGTGTTCGGCGCGGCGATTCATCGGTGAAGAAGCGCAAGCCCTCCTGCCCGCACCGTCATTTTATGATGACGAACGGCGTCGGCTTGGTCTGCGGAAAGTGCGGCGCGGTCTATGACGAATTCAAACAGCGGTGGACCAGGCGCAAGGTGAAATGACCCGCCCGCTAAAACCCACATGCTGCCTCTGCCTCTCAACCAAACCAAAGCCGCGATGGATAAGCACTCACTCTCGCGGGCGCTTCGTTTGCTCCGAACCCTGCATGATCTCTTTCGTCGTGGGGATTGACTTGCTGCCGGAGCCTGATACCAAAGAGCCGAAGAAAGTGGATATTTATGGCCATATCACCAATTCGTATGTTTTTCGGTTCAACAACCTATCGTTTCTTCCTTGATTATGACCTTTGCGTGCTTCGAGCGGAAAACAGCAGAACCTTTCAACGCTTCCTCAATCTGATTTTCCCTCGCTGTCTGAACCCAAACCCGCTTCCGATTCTTATGCGGGCGGTGAACACGCTCAAACTTCACGGCATCATCCATCAGCCGTGTTGGCGGGCTGCACGATGGAAAAGCAAAACGTAACCCATGAACGACTTTGACTCGGGTGTTACTCCGATGGCCAGGAACTGTCTGTGCGCTACAAAATTAGTCCGAAAGGGAGAATGGACAGTCGAGGACATGGAGCGTTGGCTAAACGCGGTAATCGACAGCGATGCGGAGTATATTGACGTGGCCAAAGAGCAAATCGAAAGGAAGATGAATGAGACACTGGCTTAAAGTCTATCAGACTTATCCGTTCGCCAAGGCGGCTTACGAGGAAACCAATCGGCTGATTCCGTTCTCAGCCCTGCCTCGTGCCACTCGAATGAAATGGGTTGAAAGGTTTTTGCCGAAGGAGTAAAACAACACCAATATGAAAATTATCTACTGTCTATTCGCCGCTGTAGTTCTCGCCTTCACTGGCTGCAAAAACATCACACCCGCCACTCAGCGAATTATAGAAACCCAAGCCGTCGCCACAGGTGTTGAGTTGGGCGTGCTGAAAGCGCCAACCGCCAGGCCATATCTCGAAGCCGTGACACCCATTGTCTGCGCCGAAGCTGCCGGGACTAATCCGTCGCCAGCGATGATTGTCGCCGCCATTGAAGCCTCTGGGGCCGCGAATCTCAAGACCCCCGAGGCCGTGATTATTGTCAATGGTGCCCTCGGAATCTACGCAGCGGTCGTCAGTCAGTTTGGAACCAACTCCGCCACGATGCAGAACTACGCTGGCGGATTGTGTGACGGTCTGACTCAGGGACTTGCCTTCTCGACTCCGACTGCCGCACGACGGGCGGAGAGAAATCCAAAGACGTTAAGTCCGCACGTCCAGTGAAATTCCTTCAAATTCTCTGCGCCTCCGCGGGCCACACTTGGGAATGCTGGCGCACTCGTGATGGAAAAGTAATTGGATGGCAATGCGCCCATTGTTGTAAGTTCTCATCAAAACGTCCCGGTGGATTATTTTCTCGATTCTTTGAATGAAACTTCTCCCGCTCTTGCTGTTTAATGCCAGCGAGATGGTTTGAGTGGTGTGCTTAATGCTTTTCCAGCAGCCCATCCGCGAGCAAGTCGCCTTCCGATTGTGCCCGCTATAAATCCGAGTTCTCTGCTCCATTGAGAGACGGTCTGAGTCTTGCCGTTAAATGTTAAAATGAGCGAGTTCCTTCGGTTGTTCGCTTGTTCTATTGCTGTTGCCCATTTGCAATTACTCGGCTCATAATTCCCATTCACGTCCTTGCGCTCGATGCTCATTTTTGGAGGGCATCTTCCCATATCATCAAGGAAGTTCTGGAAACGCTGCCACCTTTCACAAACTGTTATTCCACGACCGCCATAGTCTTTGAAGTGATGATATGCCGGAGATTCGCACCGTCCTTTCATGCGGCTCCAAATCCTAAATTCTTTGGATCTGGATTCTCCGTGAATGCGCCTTCTGGCGATTAGAAGCTCTTTTTGTAAGCAGCCGCAGGAATTTGTATGTCCTGCAAAAATAGAAGCGGTAGTGAGTGTTAGCTTCTGCCCACAGACACACTGGCAAACCCACTCCCTCTGCGCCTTTTTGTTTTTCCCCAAGTAGGATATTACAGTGAGCCGGCCAAATATTTTCCCTATCAAATCAACGAATGTGCGCGAGCACACACAACCTTTTTGAAGCATGACGATCCCTTTGAAGCTCCAAAACTGCCAGTGACACCATTTGTGAAGATAGCCGATGGAGTGAACCATTCGTTGCCACTAGCAGTTTTGGAATTTCCGGCAATCTTCACGTCCCGATTATGAGGTGAATATTTATGTTGTCAACAGACTTCTACGGGTATAGTAAATCGAATGTGAAGATGCTCTCGTTACTTCTCCTCCCGCTCTGCGGTTGCGCCGGAATCATCCATGAATTGAAAGCTCCAAACACCGGCTACGGCCTGATCCATCATTCTCGCGGCGTTGGTTTCCGGGTGCATGTTCCGAATCAGGCTGGCGGAAGCATGGCTGAAATGTGGTTTGGATGGCTCTCGGAGACGACCGAATTGATTCCTTATTGCACAAACGCCCAAGGGAACGTGAGCACGGCGGCGATAAATGACGATTTCCATTTGGATAATTCCCTGTCCTTGTCCCCCTCTACAAAAATTACGGAGAGTCTTACGACCGGCTGGACGGGTTCTCCACCACCGCCGCGATTCCCCCGCCTGTTCGACCCCACTGTGAAACTCAAACCAGCTTCGACCAACGCGCCATGAGTGAGAAGGCTCTAAGAGAGGGTTACTGGCCATGCGCCTGCGTGAAGCGCGACAAGGCAGGAAAAATGACGCATATAAAACTGCAACCACCTGAGCGCCGACGCTGCCCAACATGCAAATCGGTTCGCCCGGGCCATCGAGGCACAAAGAGTGAACGCACCATATCGTTCCCGTAAAAACTTTGCAGCGAGAGAGTTTATTGCAAACTCACTTGGAGAAATGCAGCATCCACAAAAGGCACCGTGGCTAAAACACTTTTGCAAGATCAGACATATCTGGGTAAACTCGAAATTCAATAGGCGCTGCTCTCGTTGCGGCATAGAAGAAACCAAACCATGAACCCGCTCGACACAGCCCTGGCCGATCTCAAAACCGAAATTGACGACACAGTGCGGATTGAGGCGGCGGCGGGCGCGAAAATTGTCGAGTTGGAGAACCGGCACAGCGGGCCGACAATCGCTATCATCAACGCTTCTACGGTCGTCACGGATGACGAAGCACGAAAGGCAGTCGCAGCGCTGCAAATCCAAGTAAGCCGGGACTTCGCCGCCGCGTGGGGAATTGATGCGACACTTTTCTTTGTTCCGAAAGGAGATGGCAGTGCCGGGTCTGGATTAGGCCCTCAGCCAACCACTGGTGCTTGGCAGCTTGTGATTCTGGACAATTCCGATCAAGCTGACGCCCTTGGCTATCACGACATCACCGCCGATGGATTGCCCATTGGAAAGATATTTGCGAAGTCTGACATCGAAGCTGGCACAAGTTGGACCGTGACAGCGAGCCACGAACTGCTCGAAATTCTAGCCGATCCCGACATTAACCTGACGTGCTTTCGCGAGGACATCGGGCAGCTATGGGCGTACGAAGTCGGAGATGCGGTCGAGGCAGATTCTCTTGGCTACCTCATTGACGGAGTGCTGGTAAGTGACTTCGTTTTTCCAAGCTGGTTTGAGGGGTTCCGAAAGAGCGGCACGCGATTTGACCAGCAGAACAAAGTGACTGCGCCGTTCCAGTTATTGCCTGGGGGTTATATCGGTTACTACCAGATCAAAAGTGGGGCGGGTTGGCAGCAATTGACGGCAGATAAATCTCCGGCGACTGCTAGAAAAGCGCGTGCTCCAATCGGTTCCCGTCGCGACCGCCGCAGAACTCCCCGCAGTCAATGGATGGTTTCGACGCGATGAAGCGCAAACCCAAGCTCGCCACTGAAAAGAGCCTCAAGGAAGCGCTCAAGATTCTGCGATATATTTGCTGGCAGAACGAGCGAGCGAGGCAACGGCACATTCGAGAGAACCGCAAGTATCCAAACGGCTGACGGTGAAAGCCTTCCTCCTCGCCTCCCTCATCCTGACAGTCGCCGCCTCGCCTATTCGCTCACCTAAACACGCGGCCAGCATCTCAGGCAAGCCTCTGGCGCGTAAGGCCATTGTAGCCCAGCCTGCCCCGGTGAAGCGTTTAGCGCCCAGGGCTATGTTTGTGCTTCCGACTCCTCCTGCGCCCGCCCCAAGGCTGCCCAGCAGCTTCCACATCACCGTCCAATGGGATGCCGCGCCGGGGATAGCCGGTTACAACCTTTGGATGGGGGCCAATGGGAACGTCGGCCCGCCTGCACGCTTCACCACAAACAACTGGCTTACCGTCTCAAACCTCTGGCCGGGTGTGCGCTACGAGTTCTGCGTCACTCAGGTAGGGACGAATGGTCTTAACAGCCTGCAAGCATCGCCAGGGCTATTCTGGCCCGTGCCCCAGACGAATTACCTCGCGCTCGGGATTAGCAGCCCCTCGAGTACGGCATGGTCAACCAACTGGATTGTGACTAACCCGACTTCACCATCGTTCTACCGGATCAAACGCGATCCCGACAGCTACGCTTTCCAGCAATCGCCCGATCTCAAAAGCTGGAAGGCGATCCATACCGTGCCGACGCTGAACCTGATTCAGCCTCCTTATGTGCTACGATGGTCGAAGTGGAGCAATCTTGAGATGCAGAAGCCGGATTGACCATTTCTGTCGTGACAGAAACAGTCCCGGGGAAACACCGGGGCTACAACGCGGGTTCGCCCCGGGTTGTAAGAGTTTTGCTCCTCTGTCATGGTTTCGGCGAAATGACAACACCAAAGCAAATTCTGGAAATTCAAGGGACTGACATTCGCTGGCTCACGCCTTCTGCCCTCATAGCCGCAGGCTGGACGCTTTCTGCCCTCAAGGCCGCAGGCTGGACGCTTTCTGCCCTCATAGCCGCAGGCTGGACGCCTTCTGACCTCATGGCCGCAGGCTGGACGCCTTCTGACCTCATGGCCGATGTCCCTCTATTAAAAACACCTTACACAAAAATCCTTGAGTCCGTTCTCCGTGGTGGTCTGGAAATGGGAACATGGCACACCTGCGAAACGACTCATTGCGTAGGCGGCTGGACGGTGTTTCTGACTCCGGGAGGTAAAGAGTTGGAAAAGAAATTCGATACACGCCTCGCCGCCGAATTGATTCTTCGAGCGAGCAGGCCGGATGCGCCTCTGCCGAATTTCACCGCAAGTAACGAGGCCGCGATGGCTTTCATCGAGGCGCGGGCCGCTGAGGAAGTCAAATAAAAATGAACTATTCCAAACATGCGGAATGCAAAGGCTTCACTAAATGGTCAACCGCTGAAAGACCGATCCGATGCTGGAACCCACCAGTCTGTGACGGTTTCTGTCGTCACCACCATCCCCGTGGTCGTCTCGCCGTGCTTCGCGCTCGATACGACAAGCTGGGTCGTGAATTGCAATGGCTCGCCGAGAAAATACTCAGGCTGTCCGAGCAATCTTCCACCGCAGCAAAACAAAACCAACGAAAAGAAATCAACCAAAAACCAGTAACAGAAAGCTAAAACATGAACATATCAGGACTCAAACAATCCAACTTCTTGACCAGGGCCGATGTCGGTGCCGGTGTGTTGGTAACGATCAAGGAAGTGCATCAGGAAAACGTGGCCAAGCAAGGCGCACCGGAAGAATTACGCTGGTGCCTGTCCTTCGCGGAATATGAAAAGCCGATGGTGCTCAATTCCACCAATGGCCAGTTAATAGCCCAGATAGTGAAGTCAGAGGAAACTGACAATTGGACCGGGGCAAAGATTGTGCTATACGACGATCCGAGTGTGAGCTTTGGCGGGAAACTCGTGGGCGGTATCAGGGTGCGGGCACCAAGAGGCAGGGCTGCGGCAAGCCCGCAAGCAGCGCGTGGCCTTGCGCCAGTTCAGCCGAAGCCTGCGCCAGCGCCAGCGCCGGTGCAAGTTGTGGACACGGCTTTTGATGCGCCACTGGAAGAAGACGATGTTCCATTCTGACCTGTGCCAAAAGCTCTCACTACCAGCGCAATCCTGACTGGATTTTCCAGTCGGGCAGATGGCTCGCTTGGGTTCCGGGGAGTAACCCCGGAACTCAGCGCAGCCGAGAAGGTTGCCTTAATTGAGCTTCACAACCTCAATGTAAGGCTCCTGATTCAGCCTACTGACACCCCGGCTGAGGCTTTGATTGAGGTTAAGGGTGATTTAGATGCTAAGACCCCTTCGGTTCGTCTCAGAGCGGTTCTGTTCGTGTGGTGGAAACAACAGACTGAGGCGAAGAAAATGGACGGCAAGGGGTTTGATTTGTTCTACGTGGAACAAATGAACCGGATGATAGATGACATAAAAGGACAGTTAGAACCCGAACACGCATGAATATCGAGAAATTGAAGGATAAAACTTTGATGGTGCGCAACGACACCAAGTTAACCATCACATTCACAGCCGAGGCCAAGACCATGAAGGCCGACGCATTGGCCCTGGCCGATGCTGTCGAACAAGTGACCACGCCAGAGGAAAACCAAATTGCGGTCCAGGCACAGACCGCGCTCCAGACGGCTATCAGCCTAACCGAGAAATCGCGCAAGGCTTGCAAGGAGCCCGTGCTGGAGTACGGTCGGAAAATTGATGAGGCAGCTAAGATATTCATCGAGCATCTCAAGACCGCGATAACGAGGGTGTCGCAGATGACTGGGGATTTTGCTGCTTTGGAGCAAGCCAAGGTCCGCGCTGCCGAACAGGCTCGCAATCAGGAATTGCTACAAATAGAACGGGACAGGGCCACAGCAATGGCCCAGGCCCAAACCCACGAACAGCTCGATGAGGTTGCGGAACATTTCAGCGCCATTGCTGCTGCGGTTGCGCCACCGCCCGAGCCGGTCCGAGCCGAAGGCCAGAGGATCACGAACGACTGGGATGTGGTCGTCCAAGATGTTCACCTGCTCTATCGGTGCCATTCCAATTGTGTGAAGCTTGAACCTTTGATGGGCGAGATTAAGAACCTGCTTAAAATGGGCGTCACGCCAAAAGGGGTTATAGCCACGCCGATCGTCAAGGCCGGGGTCAGGGCCGGTCGTTATCCAACTGCGATTGATGTCTAACCCCCTCACACAAACCACAACTCAAACGAAAGGAAAACAGTGATAGTCAAAACGCAGTCATTCCAGAGCAGCAACGGTAAAATCTTCGGCAGCATCGCCGAGGCGCAGAAAGAGGAAGTCGCGCTCATCCTGCAAGAGCCACTGTCCAGCATCACGCCTGCCAGTGTGGCTGCAATCCTCGACGCAATCCTCTCTAACTCAGAGAAGATCGTTGACGTGCTGACGACCAAAGGCAGCAGCCGGCCAAAGGCTCGCACAGCAAACGGAGCCACGAGAAAGAAAAAGTCCAAAGAAGTGCTGCTGGCTCCAACGGCGGGTTAATCACGCAGTAAACCAATCAAACGAAAATGAGCGACCCGACCCGACTCCCGCCCCCGGCTGGTTACAATTTACCACCTGGCGTAACCTTGGACCAAGTGAACGGGCCAGAGGAAGCCCGTTGCGAGCGTTGCGACAAGCTGCTGCGCGGTTCGGAGATTCGCATGGGACTATGCCGTGCGTGTGACAGCGATGACAACGAGGGGCCAGAGCGATGATCCTCGGGTCCATCATCCTCCTGCTTCTCCGCGTGATGCTGGCCGCAATCTGCATCGCTGCGGTGTGGTTCATCGCTCGCTGGTCACTTGGCTCGGGGAAAGGATGCGCGTGAAAAATCCCCGCTACGACGTTTGGAAGATCGCCCGCGAGGAAGTCAACGCATGGAATAAACGGGGTAGCGTGATGCCTCGCGGGTTGGTGATGGCGATTCTTTACTGCTTCGCATTGAAGATCACTACCGGAAAAAGTTTTGAGCAAACCTTTCCAAATAAGGAGCCGAAATGAGTGCCGCCAAAGCGTTCGAGAAGTGGATTGATAGCCCGGTCGGATGTGTGTGCTCGAATTACCTCGCGCTGAGAGATGTTCCAGACCCGTCATGGGCATTGAGTGAAGTCCGACTCAAACAAGCCTTTCTCGCCGGTCGCGCGTCGGTGAGAACCAAGGCCAGAAGGAAGAAGGGCGAACGGTGAATGAATTTTGCGCAGATGATCCAAGGGTAGGGTGTCCGCTTTTCCAAGCGGAATATGGCGGTTCAACTCCGACCTCTGCGCTCCAACTTCGATTCTCAGCGTGCAATGAGTCCGTGTTCAGGGCGCTGAACACCCGATGGCATTCGCGGCTTCCTAAAATCGGAAACAGCCACTTCCGAGTGTGCTATCTGGCCGAGTGCGGCAACCTCATCTACGCGGTTGCTACATGGTCAAATCCGGTTGCGCGGCTTCTGCCGCAAAGGGAGTGGCTAGAGTTGCGTCGGTTCGCAATTTGTGATGATTCTCCCAAGTTCACCGCGAGCCGAATGCTTGGATGGATGCGCCGGGACATTCTCAAACGATTCTCGGAAGTAAATCGGCTGATTTCCTATCAGGATTTATCCGCGCACTCAGGAACAATTTACAAGGCGGCTGGATGGAAACATGCTGAAAATTTCAAACCCCGAGCCCGTGGATGGACTGGATGGGGAAACCGACCGCGCAAAGGCAGAACCAATCAAGCCGTAGCCCCAAGGATGCGATGGGAGCAATCAATCCGCGCCGCGATAGAAAGTAAAAGCCTATGACCGAAGCCCAAAAGAAAACGCTGTGCGCCGAATGGCACCGGCTACAAGCCGAGATGGGCAAGGCACGGAACCGGGACCAGGTGAGGCTGGCCAACAGCTACGAGCGGACCATCGCTCGAATCGAGGACCAATTGCAAAAAGAGGACGTTGACCCAGTGGATTACAAACCATGAAAACGACTGAAACCGATAACTGCTGTGCGCCTGACCAGCCTTGTACTTGGACTTGGCGAGACCGATTGAGATCCAAACTCTTTCCATTCGTCATCTGCCACGTACCCGAAGCGCCGCCGTCATTCCAGGATTGCATCGTAACCAAGAGCAAGAGCGTTCTATCCTTCACCGACCGCCTGCGGATTCTTCTGACCGGCAAGGTGGAAGTTGAGGTTCGCATCGTGACCGAACACGTTGTCGGCTCGATACGGACAAACTCTGTTCTGCGGGCAGGCCGATTCTGGAGCTGACAATGGACATCAAACCCGAAGACGGCAAAGACGCATGGACCCGCGACCAAATGCAGAAGCTTGGCCGCCTCGTGGACGAGGAACTGCCGCAGGGCTGGGGCTTCTTCATTATGGCTTTTCCTTTCAACGATGCTCCGGGGCGCATGAACTACGTCGCCAACGGCCAGCAGGCGGACATTTTGAAATTGATGCGGGAGTTCATAGAGAAGAAAGAGCGCATTGGAAAACTGGAAGGACACCATCCGATATGAACGATTCAGACCCCGAATCCGAGGCCAACCGGGGCGAGTTGGAAGGCGCGGGCATGTTCATGCTCGGCCTCGTGGCGTTGCTGCTATTCGCTGGCACGGCCTGGGGCGCGATTTGCAGCGCGGTTAGGAGGGTGTTTAAAACAAAATGACAAGAGGCCGCGAAATACTTCTCTGGAACCTGTTTTCAACGGGCAATTTGTCCTGCGATGATCTCATCTCTAAAGGCTATCCATCGCTATGCGCTGACTGCGGAAATCCGATAAGCCCGTTCTCTGGAAAGCGGTGTAACCCTTGCTATCGCCAAAAGGATAATGTCCAAACCGTCATGGACCCGATTGAAGCATTTGGGAAAATGGTTTTTCGCCAGCGAGTTGCCTCAATACTTCACAGGTTTGTAAAAAAAGGCGAGATTACACGAGTTAGCAGAGGGATTTACCAGAAAAAATAAATTACGAAAGTGTTTGCATGAAAGCGGCCCGAGGGTGTAAAAGTGTTGGTGTAGTCGGCCAGTTTGAAAGCTGGACGCTGCGAGATCGCTATGGTAAGTTAATTTCCGTGCTCGGTGCTCCGTTTGGAGCAGGCTTCTACAGCGATCTCCAGCCTCTTTCAAACCGAGCACCTTCTTTTTTTGAGGGTATGGCTACCGTGGTTCCCCGGCTTCTTCGGAAGCTCCGCAAAGGCGGATACAGGAAACGGGAATATCAAACATGGACGGCTGAGAATGACCCGACCGTCTTAAAGAAGTTGAGCTGGCTCTTATTGCATCACGCTCAACAGGCTCTTAGTGACAGCGCGTTAAGCTGTGCGGCTTCCGATGGGAAAGATGTGCCAAAGACTAAGAAAAAGCGAAGCGACCGACCGACCGGCGTTAATCCTTGCCCCTTTACGGGGGCTTTGGCTCGCTCACTCCCTCCCAACGTCATCTTGATTAACAACGAAGATCAATTCAATGGACACAATTAAAATCTGGTTCGATGGCGGATCGGTTGGAAACGGATACCAGCTTCAAGGCTATGGCTCCTACGAGATCGAATCCGAATCTTGGAAGCATCGGGTTGAGAGGATGGACTTTGAGCCACCTTCGACCTGCAACCAGGCTGAGTATCTTTCGCTCATAGCCGCTCTCAAATGGCTTTCTCACCATATCAAAGAGCCGACTGCCTTTAGACTGCATATCTGGACTGACTCGAAGCTTGTAAAGGAGCAGGTCCATGGCAAATGGAAATGCCGGGTGTTGCACCTTCGAGAGCTTCGAGATCAGACATTGGAGTTACTGCGATCGTATGCAGAGTTTCAAATTCAATGGCACGGCAGAGAGAACAATGTTAAACGATTTGGACACTGATGAAAAAGAAAAGCTGGCACGTCTCACCCTCATTACTCCCCTGCCCGTTCTGCGGAGCGTCAGAGCAAAAGCGAAAAGGCGGTAGGGTTTATGGGGTTCAGGTTCGCTGCGACTACTGCGGAGCCAGAGGACCAACGGCGGGAAACACTTTCGATGCGCGGGTTTATTGGAATGAGCGGGCTGGAAAGCGTGTGGCGACTAAGCCCACTGGCGTCAGGTTCGACTCGGTTCGAACGGGGACTGGATTATGATCGCAAAATTCACACAGCTTTCCGAAGTCCTTGGATTCATCGAAGCGGCCCTTCAATGCCTGGACCGAGGCGCATCAGGAAAGGAATATGATCCGTCCTGGATTAGACCGCGTTTGATGAAAGTGGATGAGGTAAAGGCGGCGTGTGAAAGCGCATATCATTTGCTGTTCAAAGCCAAGGCCGCATGTATTCAGGACTATGCTCACGCTGGACGTTGGGAATTGACTTACTACCGGGATCACTGGACGCAGGCACACTTTAGGACGTTTCAGACTTTCGATGAGATGATGCAGGGATTGCGCGGCCTTGATGACGACGGGTGCCTCACGATCACAATCAACCGATACGGCAAACCATGCCCGAAACCTGATGAAACCAAAGCAACTTAAACGCCATCGCGGGAAAGTCCTTTCGGCAATGCGCCTGGCAGAGGGAAGGAAGGGCGATACGAGGAAGCCTGAACACAGCCCTAATTGTGGTTGCTGGCAGTATTCAACGCCATGCGATTGCAGTCTTTCGAAACGATGAAAAGACCCCAAAAACTTACTCCGTGGGATAATTTCATGCTGTCCTGCTATGGCCATGGCGACGGCGCGAGTGGGCGCGGCATGGATGCCTACAGACTGGAATACGGGGCTTACAACAAGGCTTATGAAGAAGGCCGCAAGACTCGAAAGAGGATGAACGCTCGTTATGCGAAGGAATTCGGTATCACCAACAGAGAGATAAGGGCTTCGGTGCTAAGATGAGAAAACGGGATAGACAAGGCCGTTTCGTGGAGATGTTCACGCCAGAGGAAGCGAAGGCCAAAAGGCGATTGGTGAAGCGGCGCAGTAGCCGAAAGTATTATCACAGCCACCAACCACTTGTGCGCCAGCGCCGGAAGTTATTTTACCAGGAACAACCCGAGCGCGTCGTGGGCTGGATAAAACGCTGGCAGCGAAAGAATCCAGAGCTTGTGAAAGAGCAACGGAAAAGAGCACTACAGAAAGGCATCACGCAACTAACCGAGTGGTATTTACGGGCAGAGTGTCGTAAGGCATCTGTCCTACCGACGACCGAAAACATGCAGCAACTCAAACAATCAATACAATTATGGAGAACCAAACCTTTATTCAAAACAATGGCGGCGGCGAGCCAATTACTACGCGGCCAGTCATCGAAGTCAACATAGCGCCGAAGATCGAGGACTTTATCGCGGCAGTCCACGCGGGCGTTGCCGCATGGGAAACAGCCGGGGCGATGCTGGTGAAGATGCTGGAAGCTAACAAGCGCGTGTTCACAGATATTGTCACGCTCTACCCGTTCATCACGATTGACACTCTGGAAGTCTTTCACAGCATCGGCTTGCGGGCGCTGTATCCGCTCACCATGTTCCTTCCGCGCACAGTCCTGCCGATGGTCCGCAGGATGCGCTACGATGCGCAGAAGCAAGTCACAGAGAACCCCGTGCAGCTCGTTTCGCGCATGATTGGCGGTGCGCCGGTTATCGTCCGAAAGCCCGTGGCGAAGTTGAGCGCAGATGAGGCACGGCGCTGTCTCTGGCCTAAAGGCAATCTGAGCGTGGAAACACAGGTACGAAAGATGAACGATAAGATCACCAAAGCATTGACTCGAGCCGCTCCGAAGTTGACCGAAAAAGAGGCGCAACGATTGCCGGTATCCAAAGGCAAATTTGTCGTGCGCCGTGGCACGGGCGGACAATTCATTTTTGAAAAGACGATGGCCACTCCCTATAACACGCAACGAGTGATGCTCGAATCCGGTCAGGCGGTTATCGAATTATGCGAATGGGGGGGGGCGTAAGGCATGAATGAACCTACCAGCTTAAAATCCGATCCTGAGTCAATGCACGCCCTTTACTGTCGGCTGTGCAATTACAAGATTCCGTGGTCTGTCAGCAGGCTTTACGCTTGGGAATTGTTTTGCCTTAACTTCACCGAGGCTGATTTGATCGCGCTCATTCACCACGTCAGGTCCAAAGGCAAGCGAGGCCGGTCTTTGATCTTCCGCAGCCTGATAGCGGGTCCGGCTTCGATAGATTTTGCCATTGAGGATTTGCAGGAGGCCCGAGCTGAGTCGCGCAAGCCGCTCGTAAACCATGCAAGAGCCTCGGTGTTGAGAGCGACAGGAAGGAATGAGGAGCATACCTCGAAAGCGCGGCATGTATCTGAAATAATTGCGCCAACAAAGACCCCTGAGGAAATGAAGGCATTCTTTGCAAAGTGTCGGGCCGAGGCAGGACTATGAATGTGATAACCAGATCATTCGTGTCGCTTTACTGCCCGCGCACCAAGCGCGTCGAGAAATGGCGCGTGGACCATGTTTTCGAGTGCCCTGTCGAGCATGTTCAGAAGGCTCTGATACGGTGCGTGGATCACAAAGCACAGGAAGTCATCGAGAACATCGTGCCAATCCAAACCATACAATCAAAGGACCAATGAACCAGCTTTACGCCGCGCAACAGGCCGCGTGGAATGTTTTTAGAGAGGCGGGCAAGATAGACATTGAGGCCGAACAGCCAGCGCCGGCCAAACCGGGAAATTGAAATATGAAATGTGAATTCATCGAGCATGAAAGCTGCTTTGAAATCTCTTTTGAAGCAGAGACCAAAGAGGAAGCTGTAGCTCTGGCAAGATTTGGGATAAACAAAACCAAAGAACTTCGTTCGGCTGCTGCAATGTTCAACCAAAACGGCTCAGCGATGGGATCCGTGCTCATCGGGAAAAGGAAGGAGTCGAGCGCCTACCTGTGATCCAGAACGAAATCAAACTGACCGAGGCGGCTTTCAAATGATAACCCCCGCGCAGGAAATCGAGATGCAGGCAAGGCTGGCCAGGGCCAGGGGCGACTTGAGGGAGGTCCGCAAGACTGTGGAGGGAGTGAATGCGTTGGAAGTCGAAGCCGACCTGCAAGAAGCCATCATCACGTATTGCCGGTCAAAGGGCTGGTTCGTGCTGTACTCGAGGATGGACCTGCCGACAACGCTGCCGCTCGGCTCTCCCGATTTCGTCATAGCTGCCAATGATGGAAAGACTTTCTGGATTGAGTGCAAGCGTCCCGGCGAGAAGCGCAAGCCCGCTCAAATCGGCGTGGCTATGATGCTGGAAAAGCTCAAGGCGAACTACGGCCTCGTTTACTCGTTCCAACAATTTTTGGAAATAGTGAAATGAAAACGCTCGATACAACCTCGACCGAGGATGCCCGGATCGAGCAATTCGTTTGGGAATCTTTCGCGCACGCGCATCCGCACGAGGCCCACGAAACGGACCCGGATAGATTCTGGCAGCACTTTCACCAACGAGCGCCCGAGATAACCAGAGAGCAAATGGTTGCGCTGCTGAAAACCAACGAACCTTAATGAACCAACCAATGAAAACTGTAACTCTCGACTTCGACCTCGGCCAGCGCGTGATACTATGAATGGAACACCACTACTCCTAGCCATCATCGGGCACTTGGTCGGTGACTACCTTCTTCAAAACGACTGGATGGCTCTGCATAAAAAGAAAAGCCTGATGCGCTGTTCGGCACATTGCATTATTTGGGCTTGGAGCGTCTGTTTGTTTGCTGGATGGATTGGATCAGCAAAATACGGAGTTGTTTGGGCGATCCTTTTCCTCTTGCACATGGCACAAGATCACACAGACATCGTTGCTCAGTGGATGGACTTGATAGGGCAGAGACAATTCCGCACCGGATCGTGCTCTCCTTGGTCAACAATCGTCGTGGATAACGTTTGGCATATCGTAACCATTTGGGCAGTTTGGAGGTTTATAATTTAATGAGCGCCGAAGAAATCAAAGACCCACCCCGCCGCTGGCTGAAGCGATGATTGCGGCCATTCCAACAAGCTGGCTCGACCCGCTGCTTTCTGGAAAAGATGAAGTGATGGGTCCGCATCCGTGGGGCTGCCCACAAGTCGAAAGGCTTTTGAATGCCATCAAAGCCAGGCTTGTAAAGATAGCCGCCACGCAGTCGCGAATCGAAAAACGAAAGCGAGTGAGAAAATGACTGATTCAGAACTGAGAGAGTTGGATGCGTGGATTGCGTTTCGCGTCACGAAAGAGACGGTGGGATTAGTGCAAATTCGAGATCCCGACATTTCATTTTTAAGCCACTACACGACCAGCCCCGCCGCTGCGATGGAAGTGCTCAAGAAATGCGCGGAGAAGGTTGACCAAATCTCAATAACTGTTTGCGGCACTTGGGCTGTCTGTGAGGGTGATGGGAATAACAAAGATGCCATCGAGGCCGAAGCTAAAACCCTAGAACTGGCCATTTGCCTGTTCGCCAAAGTCCTGTTTGAAAACGAGAAAGGAAAAAAATGACTAAAGAAGAAATAGACAAAATCCAATCCGTTCTCTGCACCTTACTACAAGGTAGCGAAGTGCGGGACCTAGCGGCAGAGTTGATCGCCGGCGCCCGCGCTGGACTTGAGGCGCAGGCCAAACTCTCCGCCTTGCAGCGCGAGTTGGAAGCAGAGCAAAATAAAGGACAAGAGGTTCACGACTACTTGGTGAGCACAAATCCAGACAACCAACATCTTTCTGTGCTAGAGGCTGTTATCCAGCAAAGAGGGGTCGAGAACCAATTGCGAAACCAACTCTCCACCCTGCAAGCGCAGTTAGACGAGGCGAGGAATGCGTTGCAGACATTAAGTGAAGGAGTGCCACGCGGATTGCACTTAACTGAGTCAGCCGCCATGCAAGAGTTTGCCAGTGAGTTTCTAGCCGCCAGAAAGGCCGGTGCCTCGTGACTCCTGAACAAATGCGCGTGGCGATTGCGGAGAGTGTGGGGTGGAGAAGTGTTCACACCCATAAACAAACTAGGATAGTTCTTGGGGAAAACCCAATTAGAAAAGACGACTTTTATTATGATAATGTTCCCGACTACCTTAATAACCTTAATGCAATGCACGAGATTGAGAAAAACACTACCAATGAATATTGGGAGCAACTAGCTATACTTACACTTACACATTATGATTTTAACCTTTATGGTGAGTCTGTCCCTGCTAGTGCGTGGAAAGACTTTGCTCATGCCACTGCCTTGCAACGTGCCGAAGCTTACCTTCGAATAAAAGGACTATGGAAAGAATGAAATATCGTAAAAAACCAGTAATTGTAGAAGCAACTCAGTGGTTCAAGAATGGAGATCATTCCCAAGACTTTTCTAAAGAGGAAGTAGGATACGAGAAAGGCGAACTTAAGACGTGGACCGGAGAGGAGGTAAAAGCCAACGGCTGGGAAGGTCAAATCGTGCGCTACTACCGAAAGCCGGAATGCGACGGGCAGCGACCGTGCCAAAACTGCGGAATGATAATGCACCTTCACGGTTGGATTGACACGCTTGAAGGTGGCCACACCGTTTGTCCCGGAGACTTCATAATCACTGGCATAAAAGGCGAACACTATCCTTGCAAGCCTGACATCTTTGAGGCCACTTACGAAAAGGTGGAAAAATGAAACCCCCAAAGCGAAAACCTTTGTTGCTCGACCAACTAGAAGCACTTTACAAGTTTGAAAAGGCCAGTCGAAAATCCATCAAGGGTGCAGTTGCAGGCGGACCAAATTGCTCTTGTCATCCAAAACCAAAGCGAAAACGATTATGAGTAAACTGCTTGAACGAGTCTCCGAAGTTGGAGCCACCATTCGCCGTGTTCGTAAGTGCCGTTGCCTTACACTCCCTCAACTGGCCACCAAAGCCAAAGTCTCGAAAGGCGCTTTGAGCAAGATCGAAAACGGAGGAAACTTCACCGTCATAACTCTTTACCGGCTTGCTACAGCTTTGGAAGTCGAACCATCAGGACTCACACGATGATACATCCGGTCCACAAACGAATAATTGGAATTGAGAACGAGAGCGTGCAGCTTCGTCAGCAACTTGCCGCCGCACAGAAGGAAAACGCGGCTCTGGCGGCGCAGGTGGAAAGGTTGAAATCCATTTTAACTGAGTTAAGAGATGCGTGCAAACTTGAACCATCAATGAACCACATGCGTTATGACCCGCTTGGCGTTAGGGTTAATCACGTTATCTCTGAACCCCCATCCACCACTCTCTCCGCTTACGTGGAGAAAGCGAAGCTAGAGCCGATTGAACGTGCACTTAAAGAGTTTGCAGAATACTTCAAGCACACAGCGAGAGAAAGCACAGCTACAGAAGCCCTCGCCCTGCTCACCGCACTAAAAGGAGAGAAATGAAAACCGTAACTCTCGACTTCGACCTCGATAAATTCACACTATGCAAGTCAGGGACTTAATCGCCGAACTTCAGCGGTTTGATCCATGCCGGGTCGTGGAGATTCACGCTGACTGCGGGGAAAGAGACGTGCGTAGAAACTGCGTAGTGATGCGCGAATCATCGAAAATAGATGTCGTCAGCAGAATCCCATCTACCACTGAGCCGGTTGTTTTGAAAACTGTATTGTCTCGCCCGGAAGTGTGCAGGTTATTATGATCGCCGAAGAAACTCAAGACCCACCCCGCCGCATCTGCTCGGTCGAGGGCTGCAACGCGAGGGGGCGATGGGTGGCATTCGTCTCATGGGTATTCCCTCCTAGCCTGCAATGGCAAGTATCTGATCCGCTCTGTGGCACGCACAAAGACACATTCGACGCGAGCATGTTCCCACCCAAAGTAGAATTCCACCCCTGCTGAACTATGAAAAAACCACCAACCCCCAATCATATCTTCGGAATCGGCCACGACCTTTTCGGCAACACCTTTGTCGTAATCCGAACTCGCGGCTATGTGGATTACGTCTATGGAATGTTCAAAGGCCGTGAAGCACGCGGGGGTCACCTGGACAGGATTGAATCCTGGCACACCGAAGGCGAGCAGGTTCCGTTTACCCATCATCCGATTAAAGGCAATATCGTGCTCGTCATGGGAATCCCCATAACGGAAATCGTCGGTCCGGAAGCTGACGCGATTATCGAAAAGGAAAGGGCCAAGGCTTGAACGATGAAAATAAACCGACCGTGTCCCCTGTGTGGCAAACCGATGACCGAGCAATCAAAATGGCTGGGACTGTGGACCTGTCCGGATTTCAAAACAGCGATCAACGACTCGCCGCCGTTCCGCTACAAATGCACCGGGATGGAACTTAGCCCTGCTGCACAGGCAGAATTCTTTAGCGAGATTGCCGCGATAATTTCGAAAGGGAATTGACCAATGGGCCTGAACAACAATCCACCCGCAGGTTAAACTAGAGTGACTTAACCATCGTGAAAACGGCTGAAAAGATTAACCAATTCGGGGCAACTGGTTCGACAGATCCCAACCGCCCCAGCGAGCGCCGGCGCTTTCCGGCGCGATGATTTGAAATGACTGTTGAGCGCCCAATCCTTCGATACCACGGCGGCAAGTGGCTGTTGGCACCGTGGATCATTCGAGCACCCGCAGAGGCACAGGACGAGAATGAGAAACGCCAGCGGCCTCCGACTCGCGAAGACCAAGGAACGGAAGCCAGCCACGGGAAGATTAGATAAAAAACCCATGGCAGACAGGACCTTCGAGGTGTTCGACTGGCGAAAGGGGTATAATTTCACAGGAGTTTTCGAGGTTCACGTTTCATCTGGTTCGGTCGTCGCTTCGACACAGAGCGCCCGCAGTTCTGCGTTCGATTTGTTGATCGTTTCGGATAGGGAAGCGATCCTCTGAGCCTTTCGGGCCTCTGATGTCCCTGCGGACGCAATGACGCCTTCGACCGCTTTCATTGGGATGGTTGCGCTCCGACTATAGCTTGGTAACCCCATCCCTTCCTGCACGTAGGCCGTAAACGAAAGTCCGGGAGCGCCAATATCGTTTAATTTTATCCAGAAGTCGGCGCGATAGCCTGGAAACGCTTCTGTCAGCTTCTCAAACGCTGCGCCGATGTCCTGCAACTGCTCATTGGTTAGTTTCATAGTTTTTTTATCGTTAAGGGTTGGTTTGCCTGAAATTTAGCGCGCTCGACGGCGAGGCAAGGCCGGCAAATCCCGTGGCTGACAATGCCGTCCCGGGCTGGGACATAGAATGACTGGCCAGCGGCATCCCGGCTGAAGAACCGGCTGCACCATGCGCAAAGATAGAAGGCCACTATATCACCGTCCTCGACTCGTTCCGGCTCGCTGCGGGGCAAGCCAGAGGGGTAGTTTGTGGCAAATTGAGCCTCTTGGCCGTCATTTTGAGGTTTTGGGGGTGTTTGGGTGTTCATGTTTCCTCAATCGGTCTCAACAGCCGTTTCTCTGCGCGGTCCTGCCGTTGCTGTGCCAGCCTGATAGACTTTCTCGCCTTTTTCTCTCTCGCTTTTTCCAGCACGGTTTTATTCACCCGGCAGCGCATAGCGAAACGGTAAACGTCCACTACCGCCACGACCTCAGCGCGTCGTGTTCTCAATGGACGCAAGCTTAGGGTGTCGGGAATGCCCCGGCCATCACCGGGCACGAATGACACCACGATCCGCTTTCCTCGATCCGGACCGAAGGACCCGTCAAGGGTTCCTAAGGTCAGCCGTTTTACTTTGCTGGTCGTCATACCCCCGACTCCTCCCTCTTAATCGCGGCCAGCAGTTCCTCGGCCTCTGGCCCTGGTTTGGTGATCGAATGATGCCTGCCAGGGTGGCCGTACGTCCTGATAGCCTCTGCCTCGCCGTCCCGTTCGACCGCAGCCTTGAAGCACCGTTCGCAAACTCCGTAGCCGGTGTCCCGGTTCCACCATTGGGCGCGGGACGGCGCCAAGCCTCCGCAGCAAGCGCATTGCAGATTCATGCAGCCTCCTTCCGGCCTTTGAGGATCCACGCGAGAACCGCTTCCCACGAGTCCAGCCAAGGAGTCTTGAAGCTGCCTTGTGATGCCTGGCAAAGGTATGGGCTGCGGCCAAACGCCCCACTTGCCCCGCTTTTGCTCTCGCAATCCCAACCCAAGGCCAGAATCTCTCCCTCGAAGTCTCGTGTTTTGGTTTTCATTTACTTCAGAGATTGCAAGGTTCTTCTGCGGTTGCGGCGAGGGCTGCGCGGGCTTGGTCCAATCCGCCCAAGCTATCAGCTTCGGGATGGATTTCGGCAACGATGTCCACCAGCGTTTTAAGCGCCTCGACCATCGCCTCGTGAGAGTTGACCGCGCGGACGATGAAGTCGGCGTTCGCTTCCCGCTCTGGAGAACTGCCCATCAAATCGGCAATAGCCTCGCCAAACGGAGCCTTAAAGCTACCGTCAGCTGATGTCCTGAAATGTCTAATCGTGCAAGTGCCGTGCGCCCCGTTGTTGTTGTCCACTTCCCACGGCGTCGGAGTGTGCCTCGCCCGCTCTTTGGTTTGTGTGGTCATATTTTCTTTATCCTCTCTGTCCTCCCTCCGAGTCTCGCCAGTTGAAGTTGTGAAGCTCGATCCAGCGAGTTGCCCAGAGGGAGGACGGATTTGATTTTCGAGCTTCACGATCAAAGTCTCTCACAATCCCGAAAATCTCACAACCGGGGCGATTACTAATCGTGGCCCAGGGGAAACGCTGGAAACGACCCCGGGCGTTCCCCGGGACTTTAACCAAAACCCAGTGGTTTCCCCTGCCCCACGACGCGGGTTCGCCCCGGGTTTACAGATCTCCGATAAAAGCGCACACTGTCCACGGAATGAAGCTTAACTCAAACCAATTTGCGGCCCGGGGCGGGAAGCCCTCGCTTCATTCCACCGTCCCGGCGCCGCGCTTTAATGGAATGAAGCTATGAAGACAATCACTACAGCCGTTTACTCATTCGAGGAACTGTCCGACTCAGCCAAAGAGAAAGCCCGCAACTGGTACAGAGAACACGCCCTCGACTATGAATGGTGGGAAAGCACTTGCGAGGATGCCAAGAACATCGGTCTGAAAATCACTGGGTTTGACTTGGACCGCAACCGCCATGCAACCGGCGAGTTTAGCGTTTTCGGCGGTGCAACCCAATGCGCCAATCTGATTCTTGCCGAGCACGGCAAAGACTGCGAGTCGTTCAAAACCGCAACCTCATTCCTCGCGGACCTTGCCAAGCTTAACGCTAAGATTAAAGCCGTTGACGGCGACGATGAAACCAATTGCGAGTACGATTCATGGCAAGACAAACGCGGGGAACTGGACGAAGGCTTCCTCAAATCCCTGCTCGAAGACTATTCCACCATGCTCCAGAAGGAAATGGAATACCTCATGTCAGACGAGCAGGTTGACGAGAGTATCAAAGCCAATGAATACACCTTCACCGAATCAGGCAAACGGTTCGGCTGAACTAGCCCACAATCCTCCCTTCCCCCACGCCCCGCACTAACCACGCGGGGCTTTCTCTTTACCCACGTCCAAAATCTACCAGCCCCATCAATCAAAACGTGCTATAACTCAATCCAGAGCGTAAAAGGCACGGGCCAAGTGGCGATAAACTCGTTGCAGAGTGCCATCTGGCCCGAAGGCAAATTAGCGGGGCACATTCCACCGGCTGGAGCCAGTAAAGAGGCATACACCTCTAGGACGTTGTTGATAGCAACGGGGCTCGATCCCCATGTGCTCCATCTAATTTACGTAATACGAATACCACTCTGCGCCAGATAAAGCAAGCCGTTTCTACAAAAAACTGACGTGGTCAATCCACAAGCAGTTGCGGCCTTCTGTATGGCTATCCTTTCGGTGGGGGTCACCCGAACACAGAGCGGATATTTGATCTGGCCCTTTGGAATCGTTGGTCTGCCCATTTTATTGCTCATAAAATACTTTAAGTAATACGAAAATAAATGTTGACTAAATGTATATTTCGTATTACGATAAGTCAACAATAAATAACGTTATGGCAAACAACTTACCAACCGAAAAGAAAATCACCGCAATCTCAATATTAGGACACTACCGTTTTTTCCTTGCCAAACTCACCCAAAACACCGATTTACCATGAATGACCGCTTCCGAGCCGATCCCAGCCATCCGCCCAAAACATCGTTGGACGCCTGAAGAAGCCAGAGCCTTTAGCCTGAAAGGTCATGCTGCGATTGCCTCAAAAAAGCTCGTTCAACCTGAGCCTTTACCAGAGCCGAAGCCTGACCGGACATTCTCAGCCCTGAGATTGGCGCGTGTGCGAAAACAGTTGAAACGGATTGATGAGATGCTGCTTACCGAGGACGACCCTGCCAAGCTCGACCGCCTGGCCGCCGCATCCTCGAAGCTCGAAGAACAAGAGCGCCGGCTGTCTGACCGCAGCTTGCCAGCCGTCCGCAAGGCCGTCCTCGATCCCGGCCCGAAGCAGCGCCGGCAATCCTTCGTTCCCCAGTTCGAGCCAGCTCCAGCGCCCGCTTGTGGTGTCGAGACCCCAACAGGTGGTGTGCGGACGATCCCGCCAGATCCATCCAAACCACAAGGCTAATCCGCTCACGCCCGCTGTGTGTTCGCACAAGTGCGATTGAACACAAGACACATTGTGCGAAATCCTTCAGGGCAGACACCGCAAGACAGCCTGGACGCGACCCGATCCCAAGCATTCTTTTTCCTGGATCCGTCCCCGCCATACTAGGCCGGGAGGGGGCTCGATCTGGCTCGCTCATGCCCATGCCCCGTCTTTTGCAACAAGCCAAATTTGGAAACTTTTCCAATGCCAAAGACCTGTAAGGCGATTATTTTGGGTTTGGGGTGGATTCGGTCAGTATGGAGGCAGAGCACTCCCCCGTGTGGGCGGTCCTGAGAAGCTCTATTCGCGGGTTTAGCCTGCTGTCCTGCGGTCAGGCTATGGCTTCTAGGGACACAGAGGGCGGTCGTGGCGGTACATGATTCTGGCCACTTATAGGGTGTTGTTGCGACGGTTCCCGTGACGTATGGGACAGGGGTCTAACCGTGGGAGCGGGGTAGGTAGCGCGAGGCTCCGGTGTATGTATTGAAAGTAATTCGGTGTGGCAAATTGTTCGATTAAAAACGTCCAGCAAGGTTTTCTTTCGGTGGCAGTTCGGGCACAGAACTTGGAGGTTATCTTTTTTGCCGTGACCGCCTTTAAGTCTTGGAGATATATGATCTATGTCGAAGAAGGCGAACTCTCCGGAATAAACACCGCATTTCTGACACGTCCAGCCTATGTTTCCGAATGGAAGTTTGAGAAGGACGTTGAGAGTATAAATACGTTCCAGATTGGCTTCTGAGAGTTTCTGGTAGTCTCGTGGCAGACAGAGCCGGTGGATGGTTTGTGGGCCATATCTGAGCTTGTAAGGATGCTTTATGGCGTGACCTCGGTAAATATCGGCTGCTTTCTGTCCGTAAAGAGGGATAAGGCATTGGTAACGTTCGTTTATCTGCTCAATCCTATTTCTCTCAACCGATCTCTTTTCGGCGGATATACGGCAGCAATCCGCGCATTCCCAGGCACCATTGGACCATCTAATTCGATTCGAGTCACAAGCGGTGCATTTTTCTGGTTTGGGAGGTCTTGTGGCGAGTATCTTGTCGTAAGCCTCTTTATTGATTCTATCCCTGTGCCTTTGACGGAAATTCCTGGCATATTGAGCGGCCTTTGCGGCGTTATTTTTTAACCACAACCGCTTCCTCTGTCTGCCTATTTCTGGATCTGAATAGGGCATTTTGAATGGTGCAAATTGGCTGCTCCGCTCAACCGCGCCCGGGTAGTTGCGGCGGTTCTAGCGGGACTTGTTACGGAGCAAAGGGAGGCCATCCATTGAGGGTGGCAGGTGCAATCGGAGGGAGGGTAGCCACAGGAGGGGCAGGAATCTATGGAATTGGTGGAGCCGTGTCGGAGTTGAACCGATGACCGCAGAGAGGCGTTCTCCCTGCGCTCTGTCCGTTGAGCTATAGGCTCCATTAAATCAAAAACGCCTGTGCAAGGCGGCTTGGACGAGAGAAGCGGCGCTCCCCTCCCGCCCTGCACGGGCGTTTCTATGATGGTCCAAGTCATCTTGGGATACGAATCGCACGTTTGCGAAAGGGTGGCAAGCATTATTTTCATGGATCCCACCCTCCCGCCGTCATCGCGTCGGTGGCCTCGAGGAGAGTTCACAGATTATCGCTCGGGCGGGAGGGTGGAAAGTTATGGTTTTGGCTGAATGTCGTCTGTGAGCCTGCCTCCAGTTCCTCCGATGAAGGAAATTTCAGCAAGAGCCTTTAGCGCGTGCCTCATCTGCTCATCACTCATGCCCATGCCTTTGCCCCAGACTTCTTTCAAGGCTTCGGAAACGGGGATCATAGAGAGCGTTTCGGCGGCGTACTCCGGCCAGGTATAAGGTTTTGCTCCGAGAGCCCGTAATCGTTTGGGCATCGCGGTTCTTGCTGGAAGTAATCCGAAGCCAGCGCGCGGCAGCGGGCGCCCCTGAAAGTCCCTGCCGAAAGCGAGGTCCAGGATTAAACCCATGAATGGGCTGGATTGACTGCGGGCATAATCGAACAGGGTCTTGGCGGTATTTTCATCCTCGTAGATGATCTTGTTGAGTTTCCCTTCGTTTTTTATCCCAACCCAGAGGCGTAATGGGAGACGAGCCATCGAGAGCATGGCATTGCCGTAGGAGACCTGCATTCCGGCGACTTTGAATTTCATAAAATCGCTTTTCATTGGGTCGGTCATATTGACCTTCTGATTGCTGCCGGTTGCAGAAAGAAAACCCTGGTTGAGAGCGAGCAATCCAAAAAATGTTCCAGCAACCCACGCCTTTTCTTTGACCTGATTTATAGCGAATTGCTTCTCACCAAGAGATGAATCCTTCCAATTGATGAAGGTATCGGCGGCACGAATCGGATCGCCTAACAGCCACATTGCGCGAGAGGCTTCGAGCCGGGGGGCAAACAGGGCGATGTTGGCCCCGCTTGGAGCTTTTCCTTTTACGACACCAGTTGCGTGATTGATGCCGTCTGCGATTGCGGCGGCGACTTCTGGAATTTGTGAAGTCTTAGGCAGTTTGTTCCAGTGCTGATCGAACATGTCCTGACGGAGAATCTTGAGAACGGAATAGCCGCGGTTTCCCATGCCGGTTAATCCCCCGAAATATTTGGCTGTGTCGGGGCTGTTGTAATCCTCGAAAACGAACGGATCGTTTACCAGGCCGGCACGGCGAGCAGTGACATAATTCTTTCGGCGAAGCAGATCCTGGACCTGCATTTCGTAATAAGCCTTCCCGCCCTTTGGATTGACCATCCGATACATTTTGCCGAAGTCCCGAATGTAGCTGTTCCAAAAGCGGGGCTGGAAAGCTACCATTGGGGCGTGAGTGCCGAGCGCAACCGTGCCGTGAAAACCGACTTTCAACCCAAACAAAATCTTTGGAATGTTGGCAAGCGCCTTGTGGTAGAATGGCGTTTCAATACTTGTCAGCCATCGTTTCGCATCTTCCTTCATTCGGCGTTCGGTTTGCTGCTTGCGCCAAACGTCATCGGCCAAAAACTTTGCACGCTTTGTTTCGTTCAAAAGGCGGGTGACTTTCTCAACCTTCATCCCCAGGTCGGTAGCGACCTTGTTTCGGATTTCGTCAAAATCATCCTCGCCTTTGTCGAGATACTCCCGGACCTTTTTCCAAACGGCTTGTTCGGGGTTGGCTCTGGCATCGCGTTCAGCCTTTGCAAGAGCAACTGCGGCGTCTCTCACTTGTTTATTTGCGGCGTCGAGAACCTTTTGGATTTTAAGACGTTCAGCATTCGCAGCCTTTCGATCCGAGGAGGATTTTGAGACACGCTGTTTTGTCTCAGCATCGGCCAACTTGGTTGCTGCGTCCGTGGCTACCTTGCGAGCGGAATCCAAAGCCTTCTGTGTGGCCTTAACCTGATCGTCCAGAGCCTTGCGAGAAGATTCTGCAATACGCTTCTTGTTTTCAGCTTCGGCCAGCTTAACCGCGGCTGATCGGGCCCCCTGTTGCGCGGCCCGCTGATTGACGTTCTCGCGCTCAAGTTGAATCCTGGCTATCTCACCTTCCCGGACTGTGCGGGCAATGCGGACTTTATTTTCCAGTTCAGCAATCCGAATGGCGTTTTCTCGAACGGTTTTATTTGCGGCGTCGAGAGCGCGTTTCTCCGCATCCGTCCCCTTGGATTCTTTGTCGAGATGATCTAATAGTTTTCCTTTGGCTTCGGTCGCAGCATCGGAAGCCTGCTTGACCTTGGAAGCCTTTTTCTTGGCTGTGCCTGCCTGATTGGGGGTAAAATCTTTTTCGGTGTCTGACTTGAACGCTCTTTGGAGTCCGGTGAATGAGCCGGTGTCTATGTCGGTTTGGCCCTGTTGCGCTCGGCCTTGCTTGTGCCACTCGGTCTGCATCTCTTTGCTGGCTTTGTCCCACTGGACAGCATCCAGGAACGCGGCTTTGTATTCGGGCGAATCCGTGCCGAACTTTTCTTCGATTCGTCGCGCATCACGAAAAGCTTTTTCTCCCATTGCTCGGGTAGCGGCCATTCCGTCAAACGAGATGGCCTTATTCTTTGAGAATTCATCAACCGCAACTCTCGCCGAATTGGGGTCTTTGGCCAATAAGTCCTGGCCGTGAACCACGGCTTCAAGTGCGCTCACACCTTTGCCGGGGTCAATGGGAATGGTCTGACCGGCCTTGGCACGTTGTTCCCTGACACGTTCCGCTACGCCGTAAATATCAGGATCGCCTTGGCCTTCAACCTCGCTGTAATTCGCTGCGCCCATTCCTTTCTTGCCCAATGCCCCGGTTGTGATGTCAGGATTCCCCACAATCCCCGGACCTTGCTCTTGGGCAGGAGTTGCTGCGGCAGGACTTGCCTCAACTGGCGGGGATGGTTGAGCCGCTGCTTTTTCTGTTGATTTTGTCTCTCCAAACCCCTTTCCGAACTTTTCATGCAGTTCCCAAACCGGATCATCACTGTAGGCCAGTCCTTCTGATAGCTTACCATCTCGTTCCAGAAAGCGGTATCGGATTGCGTAAACGGTTTGTACAGAATCGTTGGTGGTTTTTTTTACACCAATTACGTCGGAGAGTTTAACCGGAGCGTTTCTGAGACTCAGATCGTCAGTTACATAGAGGTTATCTGCAATTGGAGAAGCTACTTCTTCCGGCGCTTGGCTTTGAGTTTCGCCCTGATCTTCTCCTTTGGGTGGTGCTTCGGCAGGCTGTTGAACAGCACCGGGCTCTCTTGCTGCCACTTGTGCAGCAGGTTCGGGTGGTGGATTGCGAGGTATCTCCACTGGGCTTGGCTGCGGATTGGCATTTGGTTCTCCTTGGTTGAAGTCTGGAGGTTGAGTTGCTGCGGGTTCCGAAATATCGGTTGCGGGATAAGCCCCCAACTTTTCAGCGAGTGGACGGCCTGCGCCATGTGCCGCACCCAATGCGGCAAAGCCCGTGTTGGCAACAGCCTGACTCACCAACTCGGAAATCCTGGCCAGGTCTTGTTCCTCTTTTGGCTTTCCGAGTTCTGTTCCAAGTTCGGTTGCGATATGCGGGACTTCTTTGGCCATCGTCGTGGCGAAACCGAGAGCGACAACTTTTTGAAGTGCGGCAGGCAATGAGCCGATTCCCAATGTTCCAACGCCCAAAGGGGAAGTGAAGAAATCGGCAAATGATGATCCTGTTTTCAGGACACCTTCTAAAATGTCCTCGCCCTTTTCCAACCCTGTGCTTGGCTGCCTTGGGGGTTCGGGAACCTGCATCCATTCCGGTTGCGGCTTGATGCCTTCCATTTCTCGTAACGGCTCGAATACCTGTTGCCTAGTCTCGGCTAAAGGTTTGGTAAGCTGCTGGTATAAATTTAGCGCAGGCTTGACATCGGGCATCACCGTTGGATGCAGTGTCATCTCGCGCGTCTGCCACTCTGGAATTTCGAGACTGGGGAGGGTCTGTTTTGTTTTGTCAATGACGCCCGATGGCTCGAAGGGTCCTGCGGTATCGGGAACTGGTTCCCAATCTGAAAAATCAGCTTTTGATTTGCTCGGCGCTGCTACTGGTTCCCAATCCGATAGGTCCACTGGCATGTCATTGATCTTCCTCGCCAGAATCGGTTTCGTCAATGGCATCCGATTGCTCGGATGCGCCGGATAATGGAACCAATCGCCCGCCGCGCCATACGGCTACAGCGCCGGTCTTTTTATTGCGAACGGTTTGGCCTTCGGTGAATGGAGATATGCCGGCGGAAGGTTGGGTAAGCAAATCACTCGCTCCTAAATCCTCACCGACTGGAACCCGTCGCGTGTGATGTACAACCCTTGATGGAATCTCAGGGACGGCGGCGGAAACGACATGCGAACCAAATCCAAGGAATCCGCCTTCCCGCTTCTCTGGAATCTCTGGAGTCCCCGGAATGGTTTCGTCGTATTTGAGCGTTTCCATCGGGTGAGTAACAGGCCGAAAGGTATTCGGAGAGACTTTCACGTATTGCTTGCCGTCCGGCCCAGTAACTATCTCAGGACCGGCGAGCACGTTTTTACCCTCCATCGCTGTATTGTGCCTTGTCCTCTCTCCTAAATCGTTGGCGTATCTGTCAATCGTGGATTCGTGATAATCCTTTTGTTCCAGTAAATCCTGCCGACGCAGATCATCAGCTTCCTTTTTGAGTTCTAATTGCTGCTGCAAAGCCATCGCCTGATGCCGCTCGTTCTGTGCCAATTGGTCGTAGGCAAGCTGGAGCCGGTCGGCGGTAGATCGTTCCTCCAGATCGGTAGCACGAGCTTTGAGGGCCAAGCCAGCGCCGCCTTCCATCGCTTGAAGGAAGTTCGGCGGGTGCAGCCAACTGGCATCGGGCGACAAGCTCATGCGTAGGCCATATCCTCGGAGTAGGGATCGTAATTGAAGTCGCCTACGCCCTGATTGGTCTGCGGATTGGCCGCATCCCAAATGTTGTAGCGAGTTTCGTCCCATGGCGTGCCGCCCGGTTGGTCAACAACCGCGCCCGTGGTTGGGTTTACGTAAGCGCCAAAATAATCATCCCAAACGGCATTCAGACTGGAAGGTGCCTGGCCGGGAGGCGTCGATGGATTGGGCGGATAGCCAGCGAAACGGTTTGGTTGGTTTAGCGCATCGGCTGGGTTTGAGTCGCCACGGTTGCCACTTCCTCCCGCTGGAATGCCAGCTCCGCCACCACCACTATAATTGCCAGTCCCACCTGCCGGATTTCGCAAGCCCTGATAATACTGGTTGAAAAGCTGGCGGGCATAGTTCTGCGCCTGCGTGGGGTCCGGCGCCGCGCCATAGACGGAGTTGCGATCAGCAATCTGCGTTTGTAACTCAGGTGTGACGGTCTGAGTTCGGGATACGGTTGGAATCGTGGCGTTATATTGGTCAATCGCCTTGTTTTTGAGGTTTTCGGTGAACGATCCGAGATCACGGGCGCCACGATTATTGGCCAGGGTTCCAGAGATGGCGTTGGTTCCAGGCATCCCCGAAGCTGTAGCGTACTGTGCGTTGTAATCCTGTAATTGTCTGAGTGTTCCGGGAGATAGTTGGCCGTTTAGGCCCGCGAGAATATCGCCAGACACCGCTGCGTTTGTACCGCTGA